>Ga0302125_10000826_pt1 | contig 16320 bp, 9 predicted proteins | sample CB4_surface_MG_FD_203111 | JGI IMG/M metagenome (GOLD analysis project Ga0302125, IMG submission 203111) | Marine microbial communities from Western Arctic Ocean, Canada - CB4_surface | ecosystem: Environmental > Aquatic > Marine > Oceanic | place: Canada: Western Arctic Ocean | collected... | reverse complement strand
CCACAACATCAAAGGCGATCAAGTGTTTATCCAGTTTGATTCGGCCGGTTCCGGGCTGATGGCCGGTTCAAAAGTCGGTCTGGCCGATACGCAGGCAACGGATGAAGCGCTCAATTATTTCCAAATTTGCGGTGCAGACCGTCAGTGGCAGTGGGCGACTGTTGAAATTACGGGCAAGGACACGATCGCGGTGTCTCACCCAGACGTCGCGAATCCAACGGTGGTGCGCTATGCATGGTCGGAGAACGCTGAATCGGCCAACCTGTATAACAAAGAAGGCCTGCCAGCCTCCATCTTCACCACGGAGGCTGAGATTCCATCCGAGGCGGGCGCAGTAGCTCCTTCGAAAGCGAAGCCTGTTGTCGAGAAGTCGCTGAAGAAGGGTGACCGGATTGTCTTTCTTGGGGATTCGATTACCCAGTTGGGGGTCAAGCAGGATGGTTATGTCACCTTGACGTCGCAGGCCATTGCAAAGGCCTTTCCTGATCTGGGAATTGAAGTTGTTGGTGCTGGCAAAAGCGGCCATAAGGTTCCGGATTGTCAGAAGCGCCTCGACCGCGATGTGCTGCAAAAGAAACCCTCGGTCGTTGTGATCTATATCGGCATCAATGATGTCTGGCACTGGTCATTGCCTGCAAGGGGCGGGAAAGGCTTCAGGAGAGGGACAACGCCGGAGCAGTTTAAAAGCGGGCTGAAGGATATGATCGCAAAGATCAACGGGGTCGGTGCGCGGGTCATCCTCTGCACGCCTTCAGTCATTGGTGAGAAGTCAGACGGGTCGAATGCTGAGGATAAAATGCTCGACGAGTATGCGGCTATCAGCCGCAAGGTTGCGCTGGAAACCGGGTCCCAACTCCTCGATCTCAGGGCGGCGTTTGTCGACTATCTCAAAAAACACAATCCGGAGAATGCCGAGCGTGGCATTTTGACCAGAGACCGTGTTCACCTGAACGCGGCAGGTAACCGCTTTCTGTCTGCGCTTGTTGGCGATGCCTTGAACGTTCCGGCTCCTAAATAGGCCAGTCAATAGGATGCAGCGTGCGGAAAAATATATTTAAGTAATCGATACCCCCATTTGTGGCGTGCTCGCTTGCGAGCGCCAGCATCGGCGAGGAACCAACAGAGGCGCTCGCAAGGAAGCTTTCTCAAAAATATAAATATAACGATTTTCACGTCATAATCGTACTCATCATCTTAATCCTCTGTGCGGGGCTGTAAGGTCTTCTATCGCAACGCTTAGATTATGATTACGATAAAGAGTAAGATTATGAAATTAGCAGCCATACGCCATATTGGTCGGACTACAGGAATTTTGAGACAGTTTCCAAGCGAGCACGCCACATTCGGTTCAAATAATTTGGCGTAATGAACGACTACCTTACCTGGTAGGAATAATTGCACCCAGTGATCAAGCATCACGCAATCGCGTGATAGACAGTTTTGCCTAAATCCGCTATACTTGCTTGCTAGCTGGCTGGCTGGCTTGCTTGCTTGGCTGCGCTTTAATTTCACTGTTCCTTGTTTTGAAGTTCGTGCATGAAACAAATGGTATCGAGCTGGAAGACATGCAGGGCTAGCTGCGTGTGTTGCATTGATTAAATTGGAAGTCTCACGTTGTTTAAATACCTCTCTCTCTGTTCTTCACCACCCCTTCTTATCGTGTCGCCCCGTATTAACCTTCTTCTCTTTATTGGCATCGCGTTGTTCGTGTCTTCACCTGTCGTCCATGCCCAGGCAGCCGACGAGTCGCTCGCTGGGCGGATTGATCGGCTGACGACTTTGCTGCATTCCAATCAGTTAATTGCGGCGCGGCCTTTGATCGCTCAGGTGCGCGGGGAGGTGCCGCCTGAAATGGTGGCCAATCTGGATTTCTATTTAGCGCTCTCCTACGTTTTTGAATACTACGAAAATAATAACTCTGCGGTGCTGACTACTGCAGCCGAGCAATTCGAGGCGTTCATCAAAACGTATCCGAAGCACTCACTGATTGCGTTGGCACGCTATAACTTAGCGGATGTGCACGCGATCAAGCAGGACTTTAAAGAAGCCCTGCAGCTCTACGTGCCACTCTACCGCAGGCCCGTGGCGAACGTGGATCGAAAAGAAGTGCTGAAGAAGCTGGTGCTGATCTATGCGGCCGAGCAGGAGTGGGCTGCCGGCGCGCCCTATTTTAGAGACAGCATGCGCATCGCGGAGTCGAGTGAAGACCGCACCACTTCGGCGGCCTACTTGCTCATCGCTCAGGCGAAATCCGGCGAGGTAATCGATTCGAGTCAGTTATTGGAATTTTTTAAAAGCCCGGCGCCGGTCTTTTTCACGCCCCGTTTCAATGCCGCCATGATGGAGGTCGGTGACAATCTTAGAAAAGAAGGCGACTTGCCCACTGCGAGCTTGTTTTATCTATTTGTGCGCGACTATGAGACGCTGGAAGCTGGATTAAGCGCTTACATTCGTGAACTGAAACAGCGGGTCGCCAAATTCACAAACAATGTAGTATTACGCAATTTTCACGTGGAGGCCAAAGCCAAGTTAGATAACGCCAACGCAGATCTGGCGGCGCTGCGCAGCTCGACGAATTACACGCCACTGTTGCACTGGCGTATCGCGGGCGTCTACATGGAGATGGAGCGTAAATGGGAAGCGTTTTGGCGTTTCCGTTTAATGGTCGATGCGTATCCAGATCATAAATACGCAGAGGAAATCCTGTTTTCGGCCTACTCGCTGGGCCACCAGTTGGGTGCAAATGCCATCGCGGAAGAGCTCGGAAAACGCTACCTTGATAATGGCAGCTACACGAGCTACCGCGATACGGTCGCCGATCAGGTGTCGGGGATTTATCTGGAAGAGGAAAAGTATGACGAACTCTATGAGTTGACCGCTTGGTATCTGGAGCGGGCAGCGGACGATACGGCTGCGCAGCTGTTACTCTTTAAGCATGCAGTGGCCCGCTTGACTCGGATGGAGAATCCGGAGTTGATTAACGACTTCCAAATCTATCGGGAGAAGTATGAAACTGCGAAGTGCGCAGTGGTGATTCACTATTTTCTCGGACTGGCGTATTTGATCGAGCAGGAGAATGAGTCTGCGGTCGAGTTTTTCGACAAAGTCATTATTGATTCGAATCCGAAGTTTCGCGCAGATGCTTCTTTTCGTAAGGCACAAGCGGTGCTGGGTCTGGATCGGATCGAAGAATCGCGCGACTTGATCCAGCAGTTCATTGCCGAGTATCCAACCCATCAGCTGCGTGCTGAGGCTGAGCTGACACTCGGCAATGTCGTCGATATGCTGGGCGATGTCGAGGATGCGCTGGTGCACTATCATCTAGTCGAGCCACATACCGAAGATCGGCACCTACTGGCTCAAGCCGAACTGAAAATTTCAAGAATCCTGGTCGATCGTCGACAGGGCGACGAAGCGATTGCACGCTTAAAGGCCTTTATCGAGGAGCACGGATACTACCCCGAAAGCATTCCGGTGAGCGCTGCGCTGGCGACGATTTATACGAACGCGGATCAACCACGTGTTGCGCTCGGCGTGTTAAAGCAGGCACTGAATCAGTTCTTTGAGCAAACAGAGATTCATCAACTGGACACACTCTTGATCGACTATCTGAAATTGGATCGGAGCTTGCGAGCGATGCAACTCGGCACGGACGATTTTTTCAATCTGGTCAAAACCGACCCTGTCCTGCTGGAAGAACTAATTAACGACCGTGCGAAGCAATATCGCTACTTTAAGAAGCACGACTCGATCGATGTATTGGTTCAGGATAGTTTCGTGCGCGACAATGACTTCCGCAAGGCCGTGCAGGAGGCGATCAGCATACTCGAGGATCAACAGTCTCGGATTGACACACTCAATAAGAACATTCCACCCGAATCCGCCGACCAGCCATTAGAAGATGCAGTGCTAGATCTCACCGAGTTGGATGCCTTGCAGGATAAAGTCAACGCACTCAACGCACGCATTCCCGCCGAAACCGCCGACGCCTTTTTGAATGATGCCCTGACTGACGCCTATGCGCAGACCAACATGCCTCTAGTGCTGCGCATCAAGACCGCACTTGCGAAAGCCGAAGATCCCGAGCTGTTACCCAATGCCGAACTAATGCAACTCTGGGACGATGCCGAGCGATGGGCACAGCTCGGTACTGCGGGGCAATTGTGGATCTTAGGAGAGCACGCGAAAACAAATCCGACCCGCGTCGCAGAGGTCTTGGAAGCGACCTACCTAGATTTCGTCAACACGCCCAATGAGTTGGGCCTACACCTGCTCCAAGCGCAGTGCTTCCAAGACTTGGATCGCATCGATGAGTCGATTGAGGCCTACCGCATGCTGATCAAGCGCTTCGCACAAGCGAAGGAAGCCGGCGAGGCTTCGATGCAGATCGGACAGATGGAAGTGGGCCGTAAAAACGCCGCCACCGCACGACTGGAATTGGAAAGCATTTTACATCGCAACGATTGGCGCGGCGCCATGCACGCACAGGCATTACTCTGGATCGGCCGTGCCTATGTGACCGAAGAAAAATATGCCGAGGCGCACGGATTTTTTGAACGCATTATTTTGGGTTATCCGGGGTTTCCCGAAGAACTAGCGATGGCCTTCTACGAAGACATTCAAGTGCTCAAATTAATGAATGAATCAGCCAGCGTGCAAATGACGTATGAAGCCTTTCAGTTGACTCCCGGATTGGAGGACACCGAAGGTGCAGCACTCATTGGAAAGGAGTTCGAATAATGATACGATATCGATCAACATGCCTTGCACTCAGCCTTCGAATTAGTCGCTATTTGGCACCATTTGTATTGGCATTACAACTACAATCGCAAGGAATCAGCAGCTACGAAGGCCCTGACTTTTCAAGTGTGGCACCTGTGCGACTGGAAATCATCCAGCAAAGCGGGCCGATGGGTGCACGCTTTGTGCGACCGACCAGTGAGGGGGTTGAGATTGAAATGCTGGAGGGGGACGGCGTGATTATCGTTGGATGGGAGCATATGGATCAGTTTCAGATCAATCTGGCGATGACTGACTCCCTGACCTTGGCACTCGCCCATAAGGATCCCGTTAAACGGGCGGAGTTGCTTCGTCCGGAGATCGAGCCGCTGTTGGCTATGGCCAGCATCAAGCCCGGTTCCACCAATATTCACCTCTTGATTAATAAGTATATTAAGACGAATATGCAGATCGAGAACTGGCTCGCGGCCTACGATATGTCGCAGAAGATGGCCCTCGACCATAGCCATGCCGAGATTGTGAAGAACTACTATACCGTGGCGGTGAATCTGTTCATCACCGGTGAGCGCGACAAGGCGTTGAAACTATTGGATCAACTGATTGCCGCCCGGCCGATTGAAGAGTCGCGCGCGCAGACGATTCAGGTTGCGGAGCGTTTATTGGAAGAGCGCTTGTTTGAGCCGTCTTTGCGTCTCTATAGCCATGCCGCTCTAGATGCGGCCGATCTTGAAGGCAAGCAGTTGGTATTGCGCTGTGCGTATCTGTGCTTGGAGTTGAATGATACGCCAGGCGCCGTGCGTTATCTAGCTCAAGCGAAAACCATCGAAGTTGACGATGCGGAAAGCCGTGGTGCTGCGCAACTGGTGCTCGGCGTACAGGCCTTTCAAGAAGGGGAGCTGAATTTGGCGCTCAATCATCTCGGTCACGCCTTGGCCGAAGTCGCGCCGGACAGTAGCCTCAAGCAAGTCGGGCTGTATTTCAATTACCTCAGCTATACCAATCTGGAAAAAACGGTGATCGCGCAAACCATACTCGACGAAATGTCGCTGCTCTTTCCCAAAGGCGGCTATACGCGAGTCCTTGCAGACGAGCCAAAGAACGAATTCTCCACAATCAACGAATCACTTTAAATCCACCACCTGTCATGCTAACCAAAATGAAACATCCTAAATTCCGAACACTTCTGTGTGGCCTGCTCTTTATCGGCGCATCCACCTTTGCCTTTGCGCAAACCGAAGCACCCGCCGAAGAAGAGCCCGCAGCGCCCTCCAACAGTCTATTCACCAAGGTGAAGCAGGGCGGTTGGGCGATGTATCCACTCGGCATCCTTTCGATGTCCACCTTCGCGCTGACGATTTATAACTTCATTGCCTTGCGCAAGAAGGACTTCTTCGACGACGAAGTCGCCACTCAACTCGGTGACAAGCTCAATACGCTGGACATCACAGGAGCCAACGCACTCTGCAACGAGCAGCCTTCTCCGCTCACACGGATTGTCAGCCATGGTTTGGATTCCATCAAAGGCGGGCACATCGATTCCGAATTGTTTCGCCAACGTCTGGAAGCAGGTTCAAGCAAAGAACTGGCAAAGCCTTATATCGTGATCAACTACCTCTCGATCATCGCCTCAATTGCGCCGATGGTCGGGCTACTCGGCACCGTCTCTGGCATGGTCAAGGCCTTCGACTCGATCGCCACCGTCGGCATGGGCCAGCCTGAAGTGCTGGCTGGGAATATCTCGGAAGCACTGATCACCACTGCCTCCGGGATGTTGGTCGGTATCCCTGCCATGTTCTTCTTCTTCTATTTTAAAAATCAATACGGTAATCTAGTTGCGGACATGACGATGTATCTCGACGACATGCATGGCGACCTGGTGCATGGCACGCGTATGAACGCACCTGCGGGAAATACACTCCCACCAGCACCAAGCAACCCACGCCTATAGCGCAAACGCCCATTTATACTGATGAGCTTAAAAGGCTATAAACTCCCTGCGGGAGACGAAGGCTTTGACCTGACGCCCATGATTGACGTGGTCTTCTTGTTGATCGTGTTCTTCATGACGGTGGCCAGTGCGCTGACTACCAACAAACTCGAGCTCAACCTCGCCGTGGCCGAAGAATCCGCCATCCCGAAAGACATCAAGGATCGCTTCACCGTCTCCGTAAGCGACGAAGGCGGCTTTTTCTTCGGCATCCAGGAGCTCAACGAGCAACAGCTCTCGGATCGATTGGCAAAGGTGGTGGCCAACAACACCAATATTAAAATCGTCCTCCGTGCCGGCAAAATGGCCGAACACCAGCACGTCAATAAAGTCCTCACCGTGTGTGCAGCGAACGGTATCAACGATATCATCTTTGCCACCTACCAAAGTGACCTGTAAACGAAGAGTATGAAAGCAAACGACGTTTTTGAAAGTGCAGGCAAGCCCGATCTCACTCCCATGATCGACGTGGTGTTCCTGATGCTCGTCTTCTTCATGGTCACCACCGAGTTGATCAAACAAGAGGCGGATCTGGGCATTCAGCTGCCATCCGAGGCGGCACCCGCTTCGACGCCCGAGCTACCCTCCAAGCATACCGTCGATATTTTACCCGACGGCACCGTGCTGCTCAATGGCGGTGACACCGGTGATGCGCCCGTCGGCGAACTGACAGGGCTCACACACATGCTCGGCGGTTTGAAAGCGTCGGCAGACCGGTTGCAAAAGAAGACCATCGTCACGATTCAGGCCGATCCGTATTCCCCGCATTATCGCTCCATCGATGTGTTAAATTCCTGCGCCAAAGCGAGGCTGAAATTTGTTTCCTTCAGCCAGATGTAGCCTCAGTCGAACGCATTCAAACCACACATGTCCACTCCTCACAATGACCAAGCATTAGGCAAGGCCCTGGGCAGCAAGAAGAAGCGCAGCGCGGTATTCATCGTGATCGTCGCCAGTATTGCCGTGCATATCTTGGCAGGCCTGGGCCTCGCTGCGATTAAGATCATCGAGGTGCTGCAGCCCGAACCCGAATTTGAAGCACCGCCAGTCGTGGAGAATAAACCACCGCCACCACCGCCGCCACCACCGCCGACCAACAAGCGCGCGCAACGGAGTCTACCACGACCGCAGCCCTTGGCGGCGCGCAATCCGCAGAACATGAGTGTGCCGGCAATTGAGATCAACAATTCCGATTTGTCGATTGGCGGCGGACGCGGATTCGGCGGTGGCTTAGGCAGTCTCGGCGGCGCCGTGGCCGACTCCTTGCGCATCACTAGTTTCGGATATGACCAAGCGATGGAAGGCACACTCGAAGGCACACTATATGACTTCAAGAAAGACGCGAACGGTCAGGCCTTGAGTAAAGTCGAAAAATTCGTGCCAGGCCGGCCAGGTTATCGAGTAAAGATTAGCTACGCCTCGGGCATACTCAAAAGCTTTACCGGCAATTTCAGAAGGGATTCACTGGATCGAGGTTTTTTTAAGTCAGACACCTTGCTCTATGGAGCCTATTTCATCATCCCCCGCACTTCAGCCAACGTTGCACCGCGTGCCTTCAAGGTCGAAGGTGTGATCGCTCCAAATCTTATCTGCGCAGCCTATACCGGCACCTATCGTCCCACAAAAAGCGGCCGTTTTCGGCTCTTTGGCAAAGCCGACGATGTATTGGTGGTTCGTATCAATGGCAAGACCGTCCTTGATGGCTCATGGGACAAGTCGACGTATAGTCGATGGAATCAGCCAGCGTCAGCAAAGAGAGCAGATGAGGGAAGTCCACAGAGTTACTTCGGATTATCTGAACCCGGCGTAAGCGGCAATTGGTTTGACTTGACAGCAGGCAGAGAGACTCAGGTCGAAATCGTTATCGCTGAAGTCCCTGGCGGCAATTTCGGTGCTTACATCTTAATCGAAGAGGAAGGCCAACCTGGTAAGCAAATCTTCACCACCCGTCCTTTAGGCGACAAAGATAAAGAATTCCTGAAAAAATCACATCCGGACGCCGCTCAGTTTATTAAATAAGCGAATGGTTCTTTCGTCGGAATCATTGAAACGAATTCAACGGATTTTAGCAAAACATGTCTACTCCTCATAACGATCAAGAATTAGGCAAGCCCCTGCGCAATAAAAAGAAGCGCAGTGCGGTATTTATTGTGATCGTCGCCAGTATCGCCGTGCACGTCTTGGCAAGCCTGGGCCTCGCTGCGATTAAGATCATCGAGGTGCTGCAGCCCGAACCCGAATTTGAAGCACCCCCATTCGTGGAGAATAAACCACCGCCACCACCGCCGCCGCCACCGCCGACCAACAAGCGCGCGCAACGGAGTCTACCACGACCGCAGCCCTTGGCCGCGCGCAATCCGCAGAACATGAGTGTGCCAGCAATTGAGATCAACAATTCCGATTTGGCGATCGGCGGCGGACGCGGATTCGGCGGTGGCTTAGGCAGTCTCGGCGGCGCAGTGGCCGACTCCTTGCGCATCACTAGTTTCGGATATGACCAAGCGATGGAAGGCACACTCGAAGGCACACTGTATGACTTCAAGCAGGACGAGAAGGGGCAGGTCTTGAGTAAAGTCGAAAAATTCGTGCCAGGCCGGCCAGGTTTTGGAGCAAAGGTTAACTACGCCTCGGGTATACTCAAAAGCTTTACCGGCAATTTCAGAAGGGATGCGCTGAACCGGAAGTTTTTTAAGTCTGAGACTCTACTCTATGGCGCCTACTTCATCATCCCCAACACTTCAGCCAAGGTTGCACCGCGTGCCTTCAAGGCTGAAGGTGTGATCGCTCCAAATCTTATCTGCGCAGCCTATACCGGCACTTATCGTCCCACAAAAAACGGCCGCTTCCGGCTCTTTGGCAAAGCCGATGATGTATTGATCGTTCGTATCAATGGCAAGACCGTCCTAGATGGCTCATGGTACAAGTTGACGTATAGTCGATGGAATCAGCCAGCGTCAGCAAAGAGAGCAGATGAGAAAAGTCCACAGAGATACTTCGGATTATCTGAACCCGGCGTAAGCGGCAATTGGTTTGACTTGACAGCAGACAGAGAGACTCAGGTCGAAATCGTTATCGCTGAAGTCCCTGGTGGCAAGTTCGGTGCTTACCTCTTGATCGAAGAGGAAGGCCAACCTGGTAAGCAAATCTTCACCACCCGTCCTTTAGGGGACAAAGATAAAGAATTCCTGAAAAAATCACATCCGGACGCCGCTCAGTTTATTAAATAAGCGGATGGTTCTTTCGCCGGCATCATTGAAACGACTTCAACGAATTTTAGCAAAACATGTCCACTCCTCATAACGATCAAGAATTAGGCAAGCCCCTGCGCAATAAAAAGAAGCGCAGTGCGGTATTTATTGTGATCGTCGCCAGTATTGCCGTGCACCTGCGAGTGTGAAGCACGATAAGTTAGTGTCGTTGTTTTAGGAGGGTTCCTAGCCGCAGGCGACATGACCACAAGAAAACAACACTCCGTCGTTTCCACAGGCAACAGACTTGGTTGCGGCAATGACGGAGCATTGCCCTCCAGGTTTCATCCCAGAGTCCTTAGAGTTTTAATTGACCGAACTTAGCGTGCTTCACACTAGCGCTGGCCTCGCTGCGATTAAGATCATCGAGGTGCTGCAGCCCGAGCCTGAATTTGAAGTGCCGCCAGTCGTGGAGAATACACCACCGCCGACCAACAAGTGGGTGCATAAAATCATTTATTTAGCCCCATGACACAGAGCCAACAGGGCAGGGTTTCACACGGAGTCACGGAGGCACGGAGCTTGGGTTTTGTGCAGTGGTCGTTGCCTCCGTCGTGAGACGGGGGTTCTGTGCGGTGGATGAGGCTTTGTTCCCTTGTACTCTTCGAGCATCATAACTGCCCAAAGGGCACCCGCGCGGTCACTCTTCGCGAAACTCAGGGCAAACCGTCCCGGTTTTACCATCTACGCGCTGTCGCGCTCCGGGTGTCTCCGCGTCTCCGTGTAACAATGAGGTCGTGCTGGTGTTTATGTCTGGCCCTTGAGCACTGCTTCCCCAGCAAATGTCGGCCGTTGAGCTTACGTGTGATCGCGTGCTGTGGCTCGGCTTTTTTGCTCCTCATGGCACACAGATTTATACTACGAAAAAGCGAAATTCAATACGACTTGGGCATTTTAGGCAGGCGAATCTGATTCGCTCGCCGTGTTCCAGGTATCACGTGATTGCGTGATGTGCACAGGTGTGTTTTTATGCTATATTGATACATGGCATGCCTCATTGCCCTCCCTTCAATTTTCATTGATGCACACCACCCCAAATTTTAAATGCCCGCAACGCCCCACCCAAGGTGGCTTCGCACTGGTCATCGCACTCAGCCTGATGGCTTTTGTGCTCCTGCTGCTGCTGTCGATCACCACCTTGGTGCAGGTCGATAGCCAGGGCGCAGCGATTCACATGGATCGGATGCAAGCGCAGCAAGCGGCTTTACTTAGCCTTAACATCGCGATCGGCGAATTACAAGAATCCGCAGGTTTGGACCAACGAGTCACGGCGACTGCTGAAGCGGTCGATTCGGTGAATGGACCTAAGCAATTAACTGGCGTTTGGCGCTCATGGGAGGGCCGTGATCATGAGACAAATGATCCTCTGGAAAACGGCTTTCCGATCGTACCCGATTACGACTCAAAGTTAGTGACTGGCGACTTTGATATCGATGTCAGCTCGTCGGGTTCTGGACGTTTTTTATCTTGGCTGGTCTCGACTGCGTATGACGAGTCAATCACACCTGCAGGTTCTTTGAGTGCCGATTTACCACCCGCAATTGTGGAAGTGCCTGGTAGGACGGTGCCACTGGTGGGCAAGGGCAGTGTGGGAACCGATGATGCCGCTTACAAGGCAGCCAATGAGGTGCACTTGGAGCCGACAGAGTTGGCGGATGGCAGTGCCGCGATCGCCTGGTGGGTCAGTGGTGAAAATACGAAGTCTTCGCTCAGTCAGCCAACAACGCCCACCAGTGTCCTGGATTGGGCGGAGCGTTTATCCAGCTCGACCCGTCCAGATACGAGTGTGTTTGATGTTACTGAATCGAATGAGTTAGAACGCGTCTCTAGCCGGTCTAGCTTAAATCAGGTTTCCAATCGAGCTGCTGATGTGATGTCGGTCTCGCAAGAGCATTTCCACGACCTTACGAACTATTCACGGGGCTTGTTGACGAACACCGCGACGGGCGGATGGCGTCGGGATCTATCGCTGCTGAGTGAGCAGTGGGCCGATGTATCGACGGGAGATTTTGACCCGTTGATTGGCTTGCCTATGTTTACCTTGGAGCCCGGAGTTCAGACAGAATCCAGAAAGGGAGGCGATGAAGTCGCGAGTAGCGGAGCACTCATTTACCCTTGGGCAGTTGAAGGGAGTTACTCAAATACTGAAGGTGGTGCTACCACATCGAGTGTTTCAGGTAGTTGGGATGCGCTGGTTGATTTCGCGACGCAATATAAGCAGATCGTGTCGGGGTCTGCCAACGGCAATGTTTTATTGCCCGCCTATTGGAACGGCTTTCGTGACAAAGTTGGTCGCACCTTGGTGATGTCTCGTATTCATTGGCTCTTTTCCTTTTATTCTCAAAGGGATCCGAGTGACTCGTCTAAGTTAATTCCCTATCTCAGTGCGAGCCCAGTGGTTACCGTTTGGAATCCGTATAATGTTGCGTTGGAAATTCCGTTAGCTCCCAGCCAGATGGTGATCAACTCTCGATTTATGGATCCTTTGCCCTATAAGTTGAAATTCAGTGTCGGAGGAACTGAGATAACGGGTTTTAAAAAACTCACCCATTTTAATAGGAGACGTATACTCAATTTTCATTTGTATTTTGATAATATGACTTGGAAGCCGGGGGAGTCGCGAATTTATAGTATGGCGGCTGATACTGGCGGGAAAAATGCGACAATGCGCCTTGGTTATCGTTCAAATACGGGCTACCGTTGGCCGATCGGTAGCACTGGATTTGACCCCGGGGAGAGCTTTACGGTCGAGCTTGAAAAATACCCCGTGGCAGCGTTCAAACTGCTCATATGGCAAGCTAATTTACGAGTCATTCATGCGACTTCAATTGATCCAAGTGTCTTGGATCAATATTGGCTGGATGATACAACTGTCACCAATACGGTCCAAACTTTGGGGTCGGTCGAGGATAATACTGAACCTTTCTTTACCGCGATTATGCAGTTGAGAAACGTCTTAGAGCGATCCACGGATAGTTTAGGCTACGCTCAAGCCAAACCAATCATCGGCTTTGCTAGTAATTTAGGAGGCGCTGCCTTGACGAATCCTGAAGCTTACCCGCTGGATTGGCGCTTTTACATGCCCAGTAACCTCTTAGATACAGAAAGCATCCCCCAATCCGGGATTGCGAATTCTAGCTATATTGGCACCAGTTTTCGAGCGGATGAAGGCTTATCCAGACTGGTGGTGGCTGAAGTGCCGACTCGTCCGTTGCGCTCAATGGGAGAGCTTCAGCATTATGATATCAATTATAATAATCCACGCCCGCCCTACATTGCGAATCCGATCGGCAATAGTCTAGCTAGCCATTTGATTTTACCAGACACGATCTCCGTGGATGAGTCCGTCGCTGTTTCCACGCGTGTCGCATTGGATCATAGCTATATCTCCAATCATCTACTCTACGATGATTGGTTTGTGTCTTCCATCGCTCCTGAAACCGCTCCTTTTTCAAGTGCGGAGTTGCGCAGTGTTGAGAGAACTTACGAAGATTTCGTCTCTGGTGTTGAGCCATTGCCCAATAGCGCTTATGTTCCCGCAGAGCCACTGTCAGTCGCAGAGGCAACCGACGCTGCTGAGGATTTAATGGATGATTCGACGTCTTGGCATAGCGTTGCTTCAAAGCTGGAAGTGGATGGCATGTTCAACATTAATTCGACTTCGGTCGCGGCATGGACGGCGCTATTGAAACATGCGGACGGAGACCAGGTGCCTTACACTTCGGTCGATCTGGAGAACAATAGCTGGAGCGTTGCCTTAGAGAGCGATTCGGGGTCCCCTGTTAGTAGAACTTCAGTCGCTGGAGACCCTCAGGCTAATTTAGATCCTCGCATACAAAAAATCGGCATGCATCAGCGTTTAACTGATGAGCAGGTTCGTGCGCTTGCCACCGAAATAGTGGAGCAAGTGAAGGCGCGTGGTCCGTTTCTTTCGCTTTCCGAATTCATGAACCGACGACTGTCGTCGGATCGATCACTGGCGAGGGTTGGGGCCGTCGAGGCGGCTTTGAATGAGTTAGCCAGTCGGGGAGCGGTGGGTGAAAATCCATTCGCAGACATTCAGAGTTACTTTTCAGAGACAGTGACTTTGCCGCTTGGGGTGACTTATCCTTTTGTTGAGGCGGCAGAAGGTAACATCGCATATGGGTTCCCTGGTTGGATGCGCCAAGCAGATGTTCTGAGGCCCATCGCACCAATACTGTCCGCACGAGATGATACATTTGTCATTCGCGCTTACGGCGAGAGTAAAGACCCGCTGACGGGGAAAGCACAAGCGGGCGCGTGGTGTGAAGCGGTCTTGCAACGACGGGCGGACTACGTTGATGCTATTAATGACGAGGCGATCATTCTTCCTAGTGAGGCAACACTCACATCTGAGATCAACAAACGTTTCGGTCGTCGTTTTGTGATCTTGTCTTTTCGCTGGCTGTCGAAGGATGAAGTTTAACCCAAGGGAGTATCACATTTTGAATCTACGAACATTACTTTTAAATTCTGCTTTTCTCAGTGCTCTGTTGCTGGCGACCTCTTCAGCTTCTGCTGAGCGTGTCGCACGTATCATGTATTATGGTGCTTCGAAAGCTGCGCCGAAAACTGCTGTTGCTTACGATGAGAGTGGAGCGTCTCAAGTAGTTGAATTGGGCCGGCATCACTTCTCGGATTCGTTTGAAATCCCGTCTGGAGATATTGTTTTAAAATTCGTCTCTAAAGAATTACCCGTTGGCCAGCCTGTGCCGGAGGCTGCGCCGCAATTGAAGATACCCAAAAAGTGGAAGAAGGTGCTCATCATGGTTTCCGAAGATCTGGAGAATACTGTGCTTCCGATTACACTCAATGCGATCGACGCCAGTGATGATGTCTTTGGACCTGGAGAGTTACTCTTTATCAATTTCTCCGAGATCGGAGTCTTTGGCATGGTGGGCGATAAGAAATTGCTGCTCAAGCCCAAGATGTCTGCATTGATTTCCAATCCCGCTACGAAACGAGAAGATTATGATGTGCAGTTAGATTCGGTTGAGCGCACGATCGAGACACGCCGATGGTTGCTTCGTCAAACGTGGCGTCACCAACCTAAGCAGCGTTACGTGGCTTTTGTTCTGCCGATGCCCAAGCCGAGAGTCGCAAAGATTTATGCGACACCGATCCGGGATTTCTAGGCGCATTTTAGATTATATTAGACTCACATGAAACGTGCGTCATATATAGAAAAACGAATGAAGCGATTATTAGAACTCTCACTTTTCTTTGTATGCTTAAGCACCAGCATCTTCGCCGGAGAACCCACGATTCAAACGATTCTGCTGTGGCCGGATACCCCGCCTGGGGCGATGGCCGGTGATGCCGAGAGGGCGACTCGTATCGCCGGTGCGATTAAGAATGGATCGTATCAAGTGCCTCAAAAGAATCGTAGTGACATACGCGTGCCGTCAATCGATGTCTATCTGCCGCCCAAGGAGGACGCCAATGGTGTCGCAATGGTGATCTTCTGTGGTGGTGGCTATGGCGCGGTTTGTATCCCCTCAGAGGGGCGACCGATGCAGCAATTTTTGAACGACAACGGAATCGCCGTCTTTATGGTCAGCTATCGTTGCAGCCCGTTTAATCATCCTATTCCGTTGTGGGATGCTCAACGCGCGCTGCGTATCGTCCGCAGTCGAGCCCAAGAGTTTGGTGTCGATGTTAATAAAATAGGCGCAATGGGATTCTCTGCCGGAGGGCATGAAGCATCGACCTTGAGTGTGCATTACGATGAGCCGTTTGGATATCAACCGATTGATGCGATCGATCAAGTCAGTGCGCGTCCCGACTTTAGCTGCCTGATCTACCCAGTGATATCGATGAGGCCAGCGTATACGCATGGCGGCAGTTGCCGTAATTTACTCGGTGCGAGTTCTTCTGAAGCATTGCGCGCCAAGCTTTCCAATGATGAGCAGGTGGATCAGCAGACGCCACCCGCATTCCTAGCGCATGGAACGGCTGATAACGCGGTCAAACCAGAGAATTCAAAGCGTTACCACGAAGCTTGTATCAAAAATGGAGTGCCCACAAAACTAGTCCTTGTTGAAGGTGGCATGCATGGCCCTGCGATTCTTAACGGAAAACCCGCAATTCGTAATACCAAAGATCTGTATGCCGACTCGATGATTCAATAGATTAACGAACTGTTTGATCACTGATTCATGATTATTCGTTTGCTTGAGTTCTGGGGGAGCCAGCGGCAGGGATTCTGTCGCGCTCATTTCGCTTTAAGAATACCAGTTTGGTAGGCCTTGCTGATGGCTGCCGGAGCGTTGGCCACTTCTAGCTTCAGGTAGGTGTTCTTGATGTGGGTGCTAACCGTTTCGA
>Ga0302125_10000821_pt1 | contig 16356 bp, 16 predicted proteins | sample CB4_surface_MG_FD_203111 | JGI IMG/M metagenome (GOLD analysis project Ga0302125, IMG submission 203111) | Marine microbial communities from Western Arctic Ocean, Canada - CB4_surface | ecosystem: Environmental > Aquatic > Marine > Oceanic | place: Canada: Western Arctic Ocean | collected... | reverse complement strand
AAATTAGGTTAGATATTTTAGATCCCATTGAATTTTGGCGATGTATGCGTAGTAGCAGAATCTGAGAATGTAAGAAAAAGAATCCTTTTATCAAAAAAATCATACATAGTGATTAATTTATAGGGCGTATAAACAATGAATGTGGGTTTTATTAATATTTATCCGTCGAGGCCACATAGTTTTCATGCGGCATTCCTAGAGAGTCAGTGTCGGTCGCTTGGTTATTCTACGCATTTTTTGGAGTGTGGTGGCTCTTTAGACGGTTGTTATTCAAAGCTAAATAGATCAGGGGGCATTGCGCGTTGTATCTCATGCCGTATTGGCAGAGCTTCAAATTACAGTGCGAGTGAAGTGCATGAAATTAGAGGTAACTTGCCAGCTGAAATTTTAAATGTGGATGATATCAATAAAGGCCTAATAAGTAGCGCTGTCACTCTTCATAGAGAAGAAATCGAGTCAAATTATTTTACTAATAAAAAGCTAACTGATTCCATAGATCAGATGCGGATGAACTATCTAAGAGCTTATTACTCAACTCTTGATTTAATTGACAAAAAACAGTTAGAAAGTCTTGTTGTTTTCAATGGAAGGATTGATATGACGAGAGCCGCAATAGAGGCAGCAAAGCACGCGAACATAAATTTTATAACTCATGAACGTACATTCATGGGTCACGGCATTCAAATGCATGTCAATGAAAATATCCTTGGTCTTAGAGATCGTATTGCTTTGAACGCTAAATTCGACCAAGAATATCTTACTAGCTATCAGGCCCGTCTAGCTGGCGCTGAAATAGCGAAACGTTTCTTGGGCACAAATTTTTTAGAGTGGCGTGTCTATAATGCAGGTAGTCGAACATTGCCCAAGTGGCCAACGAATACAACTAGGGAAAAAATTCTAATAATTCCCAGTAGCAGATCAGAAACTGGTAGTCATGAAGATTGGGAGACCCCTTGGAATTTAAGTATTGATGGTTTGGATTTGCTTTTAAAAGCTGTTGGAGCCAATAAAGATCAAGTTGTTGTAAGGTTCCATCCTAATTGGATTCAAACAGTCGGTAAATCTATGGGGAGAAGCTCGCATACACTATATAAAAAATGGTGTGAGACTAACGGTTATCATTATATAGATTCGCATGAATTAGTAAGCACTATGGGCCTTATTGCTAATTGTGATGTGGCGATATTGAATGGCGGAAGTGCAGCAATAGAGGCGGGAGCTCTTGGAAAGAAAGTTATAAGCTTAGGGCCTAGTGCATATAAAGGGACTGGATTTTGCAGATTCTTAGAGACTATAGAATCTATTGATGGTTTTTCAGGATTCGACGATTGGATTTCAGAGGAGCAAATTATTCGTGGCACTTTGCGTTATGTGTACACGGCTCTTGCCAGATTTCCTCAATACTTTGATTATGTTCGAGCAATTAAGACTACAGATCACTTAGCGCTAGAAGGCGCTGACCCGAGACGTTTGGAGAATATGATAAAAACAGGGGCCGTGGTCGCGGATGATACTTCGGTAGGTTCTGCGCAAGGGGAAAAAGAAGTCATAAACCTAATCTCTGATCGATCTTGGGAAAGGCTTATCGAGCTAGCTCCTGAATTTAATAGTGAAAATAGGATTCAACAACATATAACTAAGCACTTTCCTTACAACCTTATAGATAAAGCACGTAGCCATCTTAAACGAGGGGATCTATGAAGATTAGTGAGAGAGAGTTCGTGCTACGCCAGTCAATTTTATTTTTAACAAAGGAGCTAATATGAAAGCGCTAATACTTGCGGGAGGTTTAGGTACTCGAATCAGTGAAGAGTCTGGGGACAGACCTAAGCCGATGATCGAAATCGGAGGGCTCCCAATTTTATGGCATATTATGAAGATGTACTCGACCCATGGCGTTAATGATTTTGTAGTTTTATGTGGTTATAAAGGCTATTTAATTAAAGAGTATTTTTCTAATTATTTTCTTCATATGTCTGATGTTACATTCGATATGAAAACCAATAATATGGTTGTACATCGTAAACAGGCCGAACCTTGGACAGTCACCCTTTTAGATACTGGAGTGTCATCAAATACGGGAGGCCGATTGTTGGCCGCCAAAAAATATATTGAGAATGAAGAGAACTTTTGTTTTACTTATGGCGACGGTGTTTCAGATATTGATATTACTAAAAGCATAGCGTTTCATAATAAGCATGGGAAAAAAGCCACTATTACTGGAGTTGTGCCGCCCGGCCGTTATGGTGCGCTTATTACTTCTAAAGATGAGGTTACAGAGTTTTCGGAGAAACCTTCGGGCGATCTCGGAAGTCTAATAAATGGAGGCTTTTTTATACTTAAACCTAGTTGCTTGGATTTGATTGATGATCATCAATCGTCTTGGGAGGAGAATCCTTTGAAACGGTTGGCAGAGGCTGGTGATCTCCATGTATTCCGGCACCAGGGATTTTGGCATGCCATGGACACATTGCGCGATAAGACGCATTTAGAAGGTCTATGGAAAAGTGGGGAGGCGCCATGGAAAACTTGGGGTTAAAAGCAGATTTTTGGTCTGGAAAGCGAGTGCTAGTTACGGGCCATACTGGATTTAAGGGTGGCTGGACTTCTTTAGTGCTAACAATGCTGGGAGCTAAAGTTCATGGTTTATCACTTCCGCCAACTGATGACTCGATATTTTTCAACTCTGTGGGCGTTGATAGATTTGTAGCATCAAACGACTATGTAAATATTAAGAATTACGATGATTGTCTGAGGATAATTAATGCGGCTAAGCCAGAAATCCTGATTCATATGGCAGCTCAACCACTTGTTAGGTTGTCATATTCCAGCCCCATAGAGACTTATGCTGTTAATGTTATGGGCACGGCAAATATTCTAGAGGCGACTAGAAATTTAGCTTCTGTAGAAGCGATAGTGAATGTTACGACTGACAAGTGTTATAAGAATAACGAATGGGAATGGCCGTATCGAGAATGTGAGGCTTTAGGAGGTTATGATCCTTACTCCAGTAGTAAGGCATGTTCTGAGATAGTGTCGGCTGCTTATAGAGACTCCTTTATGCGTCCGAAAGGGGTTCAGCTAGCAACTGCTCGCGCCGGGAATGTAATAGGTGGAGGAGATTGGTCAAAAGACAGATTGCTGCCGGATATATTGAGAGCTATTGATGCGAATAAAAATATAGTTATTAGATCCCCAGCCTCTATCAGACCATGGCAGCATGTTTTGGAGCCCGTAGTAGGCTATCTTCTATTGGCTCAAAAATTATCGGAAGAAAAAAGCAAATTTGATAGCGCATGGAATTTTGGTCCTGAGGAAAATGATTGTTGGTCAGTAGGTGATGTGGCATCAAAAGTTTGTGAGTTCTCAGGTTATCCAGATTGGATTGCACCGTCTGTAAAGCAGCCCCATGAAGCAAGTTTCCTAAAGTTGGATAGTTCAAAAGCTAAGTCTAGATTGGGTTGGAGGCCTCGCTGGCACGTTGATACGGCTTTGAAAAAAACAATTGAGTGGCATAAAGACTTTAAACTCGAGAGAGACATGTATGAGTCTTCTGTAAATCAGATACTAAGCTATCAGGAAAACATTAGTTACTATGATAATTAATAACACCGCTATCGATGGGGTCTTAGAGTTAGTTCGTAGTCCGGTTCAAGATGATAGAGGCCTTTTTGAGCGTTTTTATTGCCAAGATTTACTTCAAGCTAATCTAAATAGTAGGCCAATAACACAAATAAATCATAGTTTGACATCAGAAAAGGGCGCGGTTCGGGGAATGCACCTGCAATTAGGCGAGTCCGCTGAATACAAAATAATCTCTTGTATTTCAGGTGAGGTTTGTGATTTTGCAGTTGATCTTCGGCGTAATTCAAAAACTTTTTTGAAGTGGTGTTGTATTATATTGTCACCAAAAAAATATAATTCATTTTTAATTCCTCCAGGTGTAGCGCATGGTTTTCAATGCTTAGAAAGTGATTCAGAACTATTGTATTTCCATACTGCAAATTACTCCCCAAAAGATGAGTTTGGTATCAGCTATCAAGATCCCAGATTATGCATAGATTGGCCATTACCCCCCACTCAAATCTCTGATCGAGATTTGTCATTCAAAAATATTACTAAAGATTTTAGAGGATTTAACTTATGAAATGTAGACACTGCAATAGCGCAAATATGAAGCCGGTAATTGATCTTGGCTCGTCGCCACCCTCGAATGCATATCTTCTGCAGGAAGATCTAAGTAAGTTAGAAAAATGGTTTCCGCTGAAAGTGAACGTATGTGTGGAGTGTTTTCTTGTGCAAACTGAAGATTATGCAGATGCAGACGAATTATTTAACGTTGATTACGCTTATTTCAGTAGTTTTTCAAAGACAATGCTCGATCATAGTAAGTGTTATGTGGGTGATATGGTTGATCGATTTAGTTTAAATGAAGATTCCATGGTTATCGAAATTGCGGCCAATGATGGTTACCTACTCCAGTATTTCAAAGACAAAAGCGTTCCTTGTTTAGGTGTAGAGCCAACTAAAAGTACAGCTGAAGCGGCAAGATCTAAAGGTATTGAAATTATTGAGGAATTCTTCGGCGTGGCATTAGCAAAAAACCTTGTGGGCAAAGGCTTCTCTGCAGATCTTATGATTTCAAATAATGTGTTGGCCCATGTTCCTGACATAAATGACTTTGTTGAGGGCTATAGCCTTTTACTCAAACCCGATGGTGTCGCTACATTTGAGTTTCCTTATTTAGTTAATTTGTTCGAAAAAAATCAATTTGATACGATTTATCACGAGCACTATTCTTATTTATCGCTCACTGCGGTCAACACAATTTTTAGTAAGAATGGATTGCACGTATTTGATGTCGAGCTGATAGATACTCATGGTGGAAGTTTACGCGTGTTTGCTCAAAGAAAAGATTCGCTACGTGAAGAACCCCAGTCGAAGATGGTAAAAGAGCTACTGGAAAAGGAAAATGCTAAAGGCTATCTTTCTGAACGTGCTTATGTTGGCTTTCAGCACGTTGCAGAAAAAGCGAAAGATGATTTGGTTAAGTTTCTTATTACAGCTAAAGAAGAAGGTAAATCGGTGTGCGCTTTTGGAGCAGCAGCTAAAGGAAATACATTCATTAACTTTGCTGGTATTAGACCAGACCTTATTTTCGCGGTTGCTGATAGTAACCCAGCCAAGCAAGGAAAATTTATGCCGGGTAGCCGAATTCCAATAGTATCAGAAGAAGTTTTGGCAAGTTACAAGCCTGATTATGTTGTTATTCTTCCTTGGAATCTCAAAGAAGAAATCAGTTCCCGCCTAAGTTATATGCGTGAGTGGGATTGCCAATTTATTGTTGGAATTCCGACAATGGAAATTTTATGAATCAACGAATCGACTATACAAAACCTTCTATCTCAGAACTTGAAATTGAATATGTAACGGATGCCATTAGAAATGGTTGGGGCTCTCGGTGTTACGAGTATATCGAGAGGTTTGAAGAGGCATTCAAACGACATTTGGGAGTTAAATACGCCATAGCCACCTCGAGTGCAACAGGTGCTCTTCATATGGGTATGGCGGCGCTAGGGATAGGTAAGGGTGATGAAGTTATATTGGCAAATTCAAATTGGGTAGCGAGTTTAGCGCCGATACTTTATCTTGGCGCGACACCAGTATTTACCGATATCAACGAAAATGATTGGTGCATCAATCCAGACGAGGTTAGTAAATTAATTACCAATAAGACGAAGGCTATTATGGCCGTTCATCTGTATGGCAATCTCTGTGACATGGATGAGTTGTCGAAAATAGCTCGAACCAATGGTATTCATTTAATAGAAGATGCTGCGGAAGCCATAGGCTCTGTTTATAAAGGCCAGCGTGCCGGTTCTATTGGAGATTTTGGGGCATTTTCATTTCATGGCACTAAAACAATGACGACTGGTGAAGGCGGGATATTTGTTACTAACGATGCGGATTTATATAACAGCGTTCTAACTCTGAGTAATCATGGACGTGATCGTGCTCAAAAGAAACAATTTTGGGCTGATAGGCTTGGATTTAAGTATAAAATGTCTAATGTTCAAGCTGCGATTGGCTTGGGGCAAATAGAGAGAATTGACAGTTTAATAGATAGAAAGCGAGAAATTTTTGATTACTATAATGCGAGTTTGAAGTCTGATCATATAGTAAAAATGAACCCATTGTTTATAGACCGAGAGAGTGGTTACTGGATAAATAACATTGTTTTTGATGCTTCGTCAGGCATTGAACGTGATGCAATAAGCAAAGCTTTTATTGATGCTAATATAGATGCTCGCGTCTTTTTTTGGCCTTTATCAAGACTGCCTTTTGTAAATATGGATGTTGATACTCCGTTTGCATTTGATATACCAAACAGAGCGGTTAATCTGCCTTCATTTCATGATATTTCTTTTGCTGAGCAAGATAGAGTTGTCAATGTTATCAAGAGATTGTTGGATTGCTCATAAAAAATAAGTCCAGCCTTGTTGTAATTGCATTACTTGTTATGGCAAGTTGTTCACAATTTGTAAAACAGGCTTGGTTGGCCAGTGGATTTAACCCAGAGGTTTATGCTGGTTGGGCAACCGCTGTATTAGCAAGTCAACTGTTATTCAATTTTGGCGGGCTAGGCTTTCATAACTTTGCTTCCAGACACGCTGCGATTTATGAAAGCAGGGGAAAGAGATTATTAACTAATAGATTAGTAGCTAAGCAGTTATTGATATACACCTACATTCTACCTCTTTCGATACCGGTCATATATTTTTTGATAGCCAAGCCGGCTCCAGAGCTATTTACAATCATGTTATTTTATTCTGTGGTAAACGTATTTTTGAATTCAGCCACAAATCCCATATATGTTCGAAGCTCTCTGGAGTTCGCTAAAATTCAATCAATAAGGGGGGTAGTGGGAGCTGCTGTGGCTGTGATCACCTGCTATTTTACAGGATCTTTGCTGCTCACCTTGATAAGTGAATCTCTTTTGATTTTAGTTTTAGGAATTATGACCTTAAAAAGTCAAAATTTTAAATGGAGAAAGAAATACTTTAAATTAGATTGGAACTACAAGGTGTTATTGCCTTTCTTTTTACCGGTGCTACTTGCCACTGTCTCGTTATCTCTATCCAGGATAATAGCAATTGACCTTTTGAATGATGAATTTTTAGGGACTTATTATTTTATATTTATCGTAGCGTCCTTTGGCTTCATTTTTCAATATGGATTATCTGTTTTTTTTGGACCTATTATTACATCCAGACTTAGCACGAGTTCAACTGGTTATCTAAATACCTTTATCCTAAGATGCTGGATTATCCTTGTTATCTTTTCTTTACTGGTAGGTCTAGCGGGTAGTGTATTTTTACCCTTTCTTGTTAGTTTTCTATACCCTAGTTACTCAGCTGGATTAATTTTAATTATCCCAATGCTGTTTCTTGCTATGGCAAAAATTTGTGATATTTGGTCTATATATTTTCTTTTAGGTGGATTTGAAAAGTTTCTCTATATACCTCATCTTTGCTCAATAATTCTGGCTATATTGATTTATATATTTGTGGTCGATGTGGATAATTTTAAATTTATTGATATGAGATTTTTTATTTTTGGAGAAGCTTTGGCTACATTTTTTATACCTTTATTACTATTTTTAATCATGAATATACGGTGGTCAAGATGACTCAACGAATTGCTCTTTGGGGCGGTACTGGGCAAGCGAGTGTTTTAAAAGAGGCTATGTCATATGGCGGATATGAACTGGTCGCTATTGTCGATAATAGAGAGATTGAAAATATTCATGATAATGTTGTTTTATTAAAGGGATTCCAAGGATTGTTGGATTGGTTAGTGAAGCAGCCTGATGTTAGTGATATTCGCTGTGCTGTTGCAATTGGCGGTCATCGAGGTAGAGAAAGGCTTGCTCTTTTACGAAAAATGCAATCATGTGGCCTATCACCGTTAACCATTACACATCCTACGGCATTTGTCTCAAAAAATGCTTTAATAGGACTTGGATGCCAAATATTGGCTAACAGTGCTGTCTGTGTTAATACAAAAGTTGGGGACGGCAGCATTATTAATACCTCTTCTTCAGTAGATCATGATTGTGTTTTGGGAGAAGGAGTCCATATTGGCCCAGGAGCACATTTGGCAGGAGAAATATCGGTGGGAGATGGAACATTTATCGCTACGGGTGCTTCAATTCTGCCGGGCTTGATTATTGGAAGTGATGTGATAATAGGAGCGGGTGCTGTTGTTACAAAAAATGTGGTTGATGGTGCAAGGATGATTGGCAATCCAGCTAGGTTGATGTAGAAAATTAAAACCACAGGTCAATGAATATGCAAAGTTATTATTTTTAATTAAATTATATTCGTAAACTATTCGTTCTTTTTACTCATACTTTACATACTTACCTAGAAGTATATAATTAATTTTTTTTAATATTTGGCCTATGGATGTAAGCCATAAGTAAGTTTAATTACATCAAAAATTGTTTGAAGGTAGGAGTTATAAGAAAGCAATGTTCGAAGCATTGTTAAAATTTTAATATTTAATTTGGAGTATATTATTATGTCATTAGAAGAGTTTAAGAACGAAGTGCAACACAATATTGATGGTCTATCAAAAGACAAAGATCTAACCCAAAAGACAAAAGCATGGTTTGAGCAAAGTCTGGTCAACAAGTACTCATATAATTTTACAAGTTTTTCTGTGCCTATTATCCAATATCCGCAAGATATGGTGGCATTACAAGAACTGATATGGAGAATCAAACCAGATTTGATTATTGAAGCGGGGATTGCTCATGGCGGTTCCCTTATTCAAAGTGCCGCGGTACTCGCAATGATTGAATATCAAGAAGCTGTAGATTCGAATACTGTGGTAGATCCAACTAAGCCTGTTCGAAAGGTGCTGGGGCTTGATATAGATATACGACAGCACAACAAAGAAGTTATACAGAATCATTTCCTATCATCACGAATCGATATGATCGAAGGTTCATCGATCTCTGATGAGGTAATAACACGTGTTCATGAACACGCTAAGAATTTTTCTAATATATTAGTTATTTTGGACTCTAATCATACACATGATCATGTTTTATCTGAGCTTAAGGCCTACGCGCCTCTAGTTTCAGCAGGTAGTTACTGTGTTGTTTACGATACAATTATAGAAGATCTCGCTGATACTCAATACCCAGGCCGTCCATGGGGTCCGGGAAACAACCCAAAAACGGCTTTGTATGAGTATCTTAAGTTACTTAAGGATAACGAGCTACGAGCCACTGATGGTGAGAAATTGAATTTCGAAATAGATAAAAATATAGAAGCGAAGATACAAATCACAGTAGGCCCTGACGGCTACCTAAAAAGAATCTAACTGAGGAGGCTATTGAGAATGACTAAAGTTAATTTTTGCGAGCGTTGTGTTATTTCTACTCTGCGTCCAACGAGCACTATAGAAGCTAAACATACACGAAATGAAAAAAAACCCACAACCCAGTTTACGGATGGCGTCTGTGATGCTTGTCGTTGGGCTGTATTAAAAGAGACCGAAATTGACTGGAAGCAGAGAGAAGATGAATTAATTGAACTTTGCGGTAGAAACAGAAAAACTAACGGAGAATATGACGTTATCGTTCCTGCGAGTGGCGGAAAAGACTCGATGATGGTAGCTCATCTACTTAAGTACAAATATAAAATGAATCCATTGACTGTGACGTGGGCTCCAAATATTTGGACGGAGATTGGGCAGAAAAATCATTTGAATTTGATCAAGTCTGGATTCAATAATTTGTTAATTAGCCCAAATGGAAAATCACATAGAAAGTTGACACGACTTGCCTTCCAGAATATCGGTCATCCATTTCAGCCTTTCATCTTTGGTCAGAGATCTGTTGGACCAAAAGTTGCAATACAACATGGTGTAAATTTAATTTTTTACGGTGAAAATGTTGCTGAGTATGGTAATAATATTATGGATAATTACAATCCTATTATGGATCCTCGACTATATACCTGTTACGACATAGACGACCAGGAAACTCACCTTGGGGGTATGGCAATTAGGGATTTATATAGTAAACATGGTTTTGAAAGAAGCGATTTAATTCCATATCGATCGCCCACAATGGAGCAAGTATCTGGGCTTGGTTTAGAAGTTCATTACATGAGTTATTATAGGAAATGGATCCCTCAAGAGAATTTTTATTATGCTGTTAAAAATACTATGTTTGAACCAGCGGAAACAAGGACGACAGGCTCCTATTCAAAATATTCAGGGTTAGATGACAAGTTAGAATGGCTTCACTATTACATGATGTTTATAAAATATGGAATGGGACGTGCTACGGCTGATGCGTCTCAAGAAATTAGAAGTGAGAAAATTACTCGTGATGAGGCAGTAAAGTTGGTAGAGCTCTATGATTCTGAATTTCCTGAACAGCATCTTGGGGAGTTATGCGAATATATGGGTCTTTCGGAAGATGAATTTCATTCAATTATAGACAGCTTTAGACCAGAACATCTTTGGGAAAAAGTGAATGGTAGGTGGCAATTAAAGCACCATGTTTATTGAGTAAGAATCTAACATTTCCATTAATAAAGTATTAAAAACTTATGATGTCTCAGATACCACGTCGGCTGATAGCAAAAATTGAAGTTAAAAATGGGTATGTTGTCAAAGGTCTCATGATGGAGGGCGTGCAGCGAGTGGGTGATCCAGTAGATTTTGCGAGGCGCTACTATAGGCAAGGTGCTGATGAACTTATTCTACTAGATACAGTGGCATCGCTTTATGAAAGAGTTGAATTGCCCTCTATAATTTCGAGTATCCTAGAGGATACTTTTCTACCGATATGTGCTGGTGGAGGAATTCGTTCAGTTGACGATGCAGAACTCATGTTTCGTGCAGGTGCAGATAAAGTTTGTGTTAACACCGGTGCAATTAAAGACCCGAGTTTACTTAAAAATCTTGCTGTACGGTTTGGAAGTCAGTCAATTGTGGCGCAGATTGACGTGAAGTTTTATCGCCATCAATATATGGTTTTTGCTAATAGCGGGAGAGATCTTTCTTCCCATACTCTTTTACAGTGGCTTTCACTAGTGCAAGACCAAGGAATCGGAGAGGTTTTGTTGACTTCGATTGATAAAGATGGGTTGTCACGAGGTATAGATCCATTGTTAATCGAATTAGCGCGATCTCATTGCAAGGTACCTCTTATCTATGGCGGTGGGGTGAAATCCTCTTCAGATATCGCGGATACTTTTAACCTAAATTGTGATGGTTGTGCCGTTGCCTCAGCTTTTCATTTTGAGGATTTAAATATATCAGATGTGAAAAATGATTTAGCTATGAAGAGTATTGAAATGAGGCGTGCATGACACGATCGAAAAGGTTAACCGTCGGTATTATCGACTTGGGGATATCCAATATTACCAGTGTTTCTAATGCTTTTAAACGAATTGGATACGAATGTCACCTTCTTAACGAAGACAGTAATGATGTCAAAGTAGATGTTTTGGTTTTGCCAGGCGTCGGTAATTTTGGCTATCTAGCGGCGCGTTTGGATTCATCGAGCTTGAGAAGCCGAATTCTGGAGCATCATAGGGCAAAGTCTCCGATAATTGGTATTTGCTTGGGAATGCAGATTCTTTTCGAAACTAGTCATGAAAGTACTTCCTCTAGAGGTCTTGGGTTAATACCTGGAGAGGTAAAACTCTTGAGCTCACAGGCAAGCAAAGAATGCATCAGGAGTGTGCCTAACATTGGATACAATGTGGTCAATGCTCTTGACGGAGCTTCAGGCTGTTTTAAACAAGAAATAGATGCGTTGTCAGGTTATTATTATTTCCTCCACTCTTATGCCGTTTTTGATCGCCAGTTAGATGTTGATCTTGAAGGCATAACGAAGTTTGCTGAAAATGAATTTTCATCATTTTTTCTTAAAGAAAATCTTTGTGGCATTCAATTCCATCCAGAGAGAAGTGGAGAGCAAGGGTTGTATTTTCTTGATCAAATCATGAAAAATTTTGATGCTTTTTACAAAGGAAAAGTTTAATTATTAGAGTTATTACTGCCCACTGAGCATAACCGGTCGCAAAACAGGAAATAAGAATGAAGCTAATCATCCCTACTTATAATAGGTCCGCAAAACTTCACCGGACTTTAAAATATTATATGAGCCTAAGAAATAGTATTAACTGCGAAATAGTGGTGCTTGATGGAAGTACTGATGATCACGCTGAGTGGAACAAAAAACACACAGAGCAGTCAGACAGAATATCTTATATCAAGTTTGATTCTAATATTTCTTTTTTAGATAGAGTCCTCAATTTTTTGGAATCTTGTCCAGCGGATGAATTGATTACCTTTGGGAATGATGAAGATGTTTTTCTCCCATCTTATATTTCCGACTCTGAAGAATTTTTAATGCAAAACCCAAGTTATTCCTCTTATATCGGAAGATTTATTACTCTTGCTCGTCCGATATTCGGCTTAAATAGGCTGAGTCACTTTAGAGATTTCGTGAGTGTTAATGACATATACTTCGAAGATCCGTGTCGACGAATATCAATTTTAATGTCAATGCTTTTGGTAGGGTGTAGCCCTGTATATTTTTCTACTCGACGCAATTCTCAATTAATAGAGAGTATCAGACTGCAACTTAAATTAGGTCTGGAAAGCACACAAGAGTTGTTAGATCAGACGTATTTAGCCCTTTCAGGAAAAATTAAGTTTGTTAATGAAGTGATGATGTTGAGAGATGAAACAAATCTTGGGTATAAGTTCTATGATACTCGCCATAATCAAGATGTTTATATCACTGATGATGAGCTTTCACTGTTTAAGAGAGTGCTTCTTGAAGAACAATCGATTAATGGTCTTTCTAATACCTTGGATGTATTGACAGATTGCTGGAGACCAATTGAGATTGAGTCATTCAAGACCCCCAGTATCGCTTTGACAAGGCATAAAAACACTTATTCTAGTTTTAGGAGCTTAAATCCGAACAACTCAGCTTCCCAGGCTGCTGTTAGAAATATTAGTCGATCAGGCATTATTTTGGCCCAGCTTGCAAGCTGGTTTTTTATTAAAAGGGAGCTCTTACTAAAGTTAGATAAAGCGAGCTTGTCGATTTTTCTTCGCAAAGTAAAAACTCATGGTAAATATTCGGAATAAACTATTATCTGTGAAGAGTAATTTAACATTTTGAGAAAAGGTCTAGTCAAACCACGTGTAACTTACTTGCACGTTGTTTAACTCGAAGTACCGCAAATTAGAAGGAGTGCGAAGATAAAAAAAAATCAGCTTGAAAAGCCTAATTATCTATTAGTTTTGGGCGTGACTGTTTTAATGTCCACCTTATTTCAAATATATTGGATTAATGTGACTGTAGATAACGGCGTGCTCTACATTCAAGGTGGTGGCTTGCAAAGATCACTGCTTAAAATAGTTTCGCTATTTATTGTATATGGAGCCCTTTTCAGATCCTTTGCATTACGAGCTCTAAAGCACAACTTAATAGTTAAGCTTCCACTTTTATATTATCTAGCAACAATTTTTGCTGTAACTCCCTTTATTTATTCTAATCCTTACTTTATGGCATTGAATCTACTGCTTTTTGCACCTCTACTTTGCGTTGATTTTAGTGGAGAAAAAGGTCGACTTACTCTCGAATATTTAGCTAAAATAATCACATGTGTAGTCTGTTTTCAGTTGGTGGTAGATCTAATTCTCAGGGGATTTGGGTTCAGCTTAGTCGGGACTCTGCTTGGAGGTATGGGTAATGCAAATACTTTCGGACTTCATTTGATAGTAGCTGGCTTAGGATTACGATTTATTTTTAGAAAACCCCTATTGTCAAATATTTTATTGCTTTCAACATGGGGTACTGGCTCTATGGCTTGCGCGAGTATAGGCTCAGCTCTTGTTTTGCAAAATCTAATCATTAATCTTTGGAAAAATCCTTTTGGCGCTCTAGTTATAATAGTGAGTGTTATGATACTTGTATTTAATTTTAGCCAGTTTTGGGATTTGGAAGGAAAAGTCGGTCCTTTACAACATGTTTACTTGAAGTTAGAGGCGGCTTTGAGTTTGGTATTTTTTGGCGGCGACATTGAAGAAGTTGGGTCGATTGCTGGTCGAGGAGCATACACTATGCAAGGCCTCGAATTATTGAGTGATCATCCGTGGGCCATCATTTTTGGCCATCCAGATTTCATGCCTTTTTATTCAGGTGACGGTTTCTATGTTGCCATGGCCGTCACTTTGGGAGTCCCCATGATGATTCTATTTTTTGTCAGTCACATCTATATGATATTAATAGGTCTGAGAGAAAAGAACCCAGTAAGCAATTTTGCTGCATATGTCTTATTTGTTTTAGTCCTATTTTTTGCTTCTAACAGAATTCTTGACTACTGGCCGAGTGGGTTTATTTATATGCTCGTTATATCCTACTTACTAAGAAAAAAAGTCTGGGCTGCCACCGATTCAACCATTTTAAGATAAACAAAAAATAGGAGTTATAATATATTACTATGTTTTTTTAAATTGCCTTTTGCTATGTAGGGTGGTAATAAATAAGCTTCACGAAGCAAGGCAATGCTTAACTAGAGGAGTTGTCAATGACGGTTAAAAAAATTAAAAAATTGTTTGTATTTAAAAAGGCTAAGATCCTATTCAAAAATAAATATGATTATGTGTTGATGAAATTATTTGCCAGGATATTTCTATTGAAAAGAATTTTTCTTTTCTTCAATCGTATTTCTAAAAATTCACAATCAGATAAGGTCCAGTCTGAAATGACTGATGGAATACAACTACGTGATGGCGTTTCTGTGGATGAAATAGTAACTGATCTTAATAAAGATGGTTTCTGTGAAAAATTAAGATTAAGTGACAAAAGTCTGATTGATATTTTTTCTTTCGCAAATAACGCTCCATGTTATGCTTACGGAAACCCTAAACATGGTTTTCATCTTTACGAAAAGGATGAATACCAGAAGAAATTAAACAAAGATATCCTTATAGCAAAATATTTTAATTTCCAAAATGAAGAAGCTTTTAGCGAAGTTATAAACTCACCTTTACTTGAGGATATAGCTACCAAATATCTTGGTAAAGGTGCTAGAAATATTGCTACACAGCTGTGGTGGACATTTCCGGCTGATGTGGATGATGCTACGAGGGCAAAAGAAGCTCACTTTTATCACAGAGACGTGGATGCTTGGGGGTTTGTTAAATTTTTCTTCTACTTGACTGATGTCGAGAAGGGTGGGGGGCCTCATATTTATGTTAGAGGTTCTCACAAACCCACTCTAGCAGATCAAATTTTTAAAGAGAATTTAAGAATAAACCGCCATCTTGATAACGCGATAGCAAAAAGGTTTGGAGTCGAATCAATTAGTCCAATGTATGGATCAGCTGGAGCTGGACTCGCCGCGGATACATTTGGCTTTCATAAAGGGGAGTCACCTGAGATTGCACCAAGATTAATGTTGTGCGTAGTGTATGCAACGAAAGATTATGGAGTTCAGGAGTTTTCGGTAGACCAAAGTCAACTTGACTCTTACAGCAACTAGAGGTTTCTAAAATTAATCAAGTTAAAAGGTTGAATAACTATTTAAATCTTTAGTTAAGGTAGCGATGAGGATTAATGATAAATGATGTTTCACGCTAAAAGCTGCCGCCAATAAAATATTATTTCAAGAGAAAAATCGTATGAAAGATAACTTTGTCAATATAACGAATCACGCTACCCATATGATTATAATAGTGTCTGTGGACAAAGTTATTTTAAATGATCGAGAACAGCCTGATCCTCTTCTATACTGTAATGGTTCATATTTAAACATAGGAGACAATTAATGAAGATAACTCACCTTCAAAGTTCAACTCAGATAATCCAGCTTGGTGACGTAAGGATTTTAACTGATCCTTGGTTAACTGACGGGGAATACTATGGTAGTTGGTATCATTATCCACCATTTCCAAAGCACTCAATAGAATCTCTAGAGTATGATTACATCTATGTATCTCATATCCATCCAGATCATTTAAGTGAGGACACATTTAAAGCGCTCCCTAAAAAAGTACCAGTCCTCATCCATCGTTATGAGTCGCAGTTTTTAAAATTTAAGCTTGAGAAAGTTTTTGGTTTCGAAGTAATAGAGTGCAATCACGGGCAGCCTTATCTCTTCGAGAATGGAGGTTCCCTAACAATTTTCGCTGCTGATAATTGTGACCCTGAGTTGTGTGGGAAGTTTATGGGTTGCGCGCCTGTAGAAACACAATTTGGCAGTTCTCAGATTGATACTTTGGCGTTATTTCAACATAACAATG
>Ga0302125_10000810_pt1 | contig 16472 bp, 16 predicted proteins | sample CB4_surface_MG_FD_203111 | JGI IMG/M metagenome (GOLD analysis project Ga0302125, IMG submission 203111) | Marine microbial communities from Western Arctic Ocean, Canada - CB4_surface | ecosystem: Environmental > Aquatic > Marine > Oceanic | place: Canada: Western Arctic Ocean | collected... | reverse complement strand
CGATGGTGATGAGCGAAGCTTCCACTTGGGAGACTCGCCTCACGAAGACCTTTCACTGCTCTGGAGCGAAGCGCACCAAATAGGTAAAAAGACCTCACTACGCTTGTATGCCGATAAAGCCCATTTTTCAGAAGGGCAGTTTAGCATAATGTCGGACCTTGCTGCCGAAGCTTGGTCTAAAGCCTCTGCTCGCTGGAAAGAAATCAATAAGGGGAATCTAACCTTCGAAGCCGAAACTAGCGAAGCGGCCAGTTAACAACAGTAGCAAGTTAGGAGTTTGTATCGTCCTACCTATGACTAACCTGCACTAAGAATTAATAGGGAAATATCTCGATAATCGTAATTAGTGAGAGCTCATTTTAAGCGGCGACTACCAGTTCGAACGTTTAGGTAAGTCGTCGACCTCCTGTTATCTCTAGAACTCTTTTTCAAGGATCACCTCATCAATCATGAGTCAGCAATCCTCAGTTATTGAACGCCGTAGTCGTTCCAGCATTCAGGTTAGAGAATGGCTCGTCGCTATCTCTGGCGGTGCAACGCTCGCCTTCACTGCATGGGGTCTCGGCGGCGTTCAAATGTGGACTCTCCACGTCCTCCTCGGCGGTGGATTATTAACAATGTCCCTTGCCGTATTCAAAGTTAGGCTTTCAAGATTTCCCTATTTTAGCTTATCAAGACAGTCGCTTCGTAGGCTGATTTCTTGGCCCCCCTTTTGGTTCAGCTTCCTCTTTCTCCTCTACCTTCTGATCGGCGCTCTCAACCCCTCCGCTGAGGTCGTCCGCGACGAACGTGGCTGGTGGGTTGAGGCGGTTCAAGCCCCGCTAGCCACCTGGCTACCCAGCTCAGTTCGTTCCGACTATCAACCCATGAATGCCTGGCGCGTCCTTGCCAGCTTTGTTGCCGCCTTCACCCTCATTTGGGGAATCTGGGCTGGGCTGACCCGGCGCAAGCCCGTTCTCCTCGTCCTATGGTGTCTTCTACTCAGCGGTGCTGGTATGGGACTGGTCGCGATCCTTCAGTATCTGACTGATGCAAAGGAGGTTCTCTGGACCTTCCCGTCTAGCAACGAACATTTCTGGGGCTCTTTTTTTTACCGTAACCAAGGAGCTGCTTATTTGAACCTCATCCTCGTCGCCTCGGGCGTCCTCTTTTTCTACCACGCCAAGCGCACCCGCGAATTTTCTAGGAGTGGGGGACCGCACTTTCTTTGCTTTGTCATTTTCGCCATAACCGCCGCGTCCATTGGGCTCGCTCTCTCACGTGGAGGGATCCTCTTTGGTGGCATCCTTACCGTCTCTTTTCTGGTCTTACTGGTCCTCTTTGGGCTGCAAAGCATTTTCCATTTACGGAGCTTTTGGCTTAGTATCATCCCCGTGGTCATTCTCGGCTTAGGCGCCTCCCTTGCCGTCTCTTACATCGATTTCGATGCGATTGAAGAGCGCTTCGGTGATATTGGAGAAACCATCGAGATGGCCGATCAGGACGTCCGATCCATTTCTACTCAGGCTACCTGGGAAATGACACAGGACCGTCTAGCACTGGGCTGGGGTGGGGGTTCTTTCCGCTATATATTCCCCATGTATCAGCGTAATTACCCAGAGATTTATTATCGTTATTATCACAAGAAAAAGGGGTGGGTTGGCCGAAGAATCTATAACTACGCGCACAATGATGTCGTCCAGTTTATCGCCGAGTATGGGGCTGTAGGCAGCGGCTTGGTGCTCCTGGCACTTCTTTGGATCCTTTTTTCAGCTTTCCGCATTTTCAGTTTTGCAGCTTTTTTCCTACTCGTCGGCTTCTCTACTAGTATGAGCCACGCTTTCTTTGATTTTATCTTTAACAGCCCCGCTTACTGGATGGCCTTCCTCGCTCTACTTGTTGCATCAAGCAAGCTATTGCAGCTAGAAGCCGCGCGTAGAACCTAGTAGATGGCACTTATTGCAGCCTCAGATCTATGTTTAAAGGGTTTCCACAGAACCGAAGATCTAGCATACTAGCTAACTTGAACCAGCAAACTTCTCGATAAATAAAAATTAACAGAGTTTTATGAAAATACTCCTAACAGGTTGCGCCGGATTCATCGGCTCACACACCCTTGATCGTCTATTGGCCGACGGACATCACGTTATCGGCCTTGATAACTTCGATCCATTTTACGATCGCGGACTGAAAGCGGCAAACATCGCCGCGCATGCAGATCACTCAGGTTTTGAGCTTCTTGAAGCGGACCTTGCCGATGTAGAGACCTGCCAAAAGCTCAGATTCATGGTCGGCAAGGAATCAGTTGACGCCATCATTCATTTAGCTGCCAAGGCTGGAGTGCGCCCCTCTATAGAAGACCCCGTCGGCTATCAACGCGCCAATGTCATCGCCACCCAGAACCTGCTCGAATTCGCTAAGGACGAAGGCATCAAGCAATTCGTCTTCGCATCGTCGTCGTCAGTGTATGGCGTGAATCCGAATGTCCCTTGGACTGAAAAGCACGACGTCTCTGGGCCAATCAGCCCCTATGCGAGCACTAAGGTAAGCTGTGAACTGCTTGGGCACGTTTACAGTCACCTGTATGGTATTCGCTTCCTCGGCCTCCGGTTCTTCACGGTCTATGGCCCACGTCAACGTCCGGATCTGGCGATTAATAAATTTGTCCGCCTAATCGAAGCTGGCGAACCGATTCCAGTCTTCGGAGACGGTTCCACGCGCCGTGACTACACCTTTATTGAAGATATCGTGGAAGGTATCATCGAGTCATTGCATTATGATAAGACACCCTACGAAGTTATCAATCTCGGCAACGACCAGACCGTCACACTTTCAGAGATGATTAAGACGATTGAGGAAGTTGTAGGTAAATCTGCCATCATTGATCGCCAGTCGGAACAACCCGGCGACGTGCCCCAAACGTGGGCAGATGTTTCCAAGGCAAACAAGCTCTTTGGCTATAAGCCAAGCATCTCCTTCAAGGATGGCGTAACTGAATTTTATAAGTGGCAGAAGGTGAAATCGTCATTTTAGCGCGTAGAGCGTAGTTGAAAATGATAACAGCTTCTCATGGAAAACTCTTAACTGATTGTGCTAAATCCATCGGTCCGCAAACACTTACCTGCCGACTCAACTATGGTTACCTCTCTATGGAGCATGTTTGAATTTTATGTGTGCCCATATTGGTCGATTTTCTGTAATTAATTATGTCACGTTATTCTGATAAATATTTTATAACTGATACAGATTTAAAAAATCTAGGTTCAAAGACTGCACGGCGTGGTGTGGTCGCTATTTCTGGGCAAGCAATTGTGTTTGTGGTTCAATTTTCAGGCACCATTGTATTGGCTAGGGTGCTATCACCTAGTGATTTTGGGCTGGTGGGAATGGTTACGGTGTTAATGCTACTCATAAATCTTTTCAGAGACTTTGGCTTAACGAAGGCGACCATACAGAGAGCGGTTATTTCTCGGCCAGAGATTAGTAATCTATTTTGGATTAATGCAGGCATCAGCCTGCTGTTTGGGGTTCTTTTGACGGCGTTTGCACCACTGGTTGCATCATTTTATGGTCGCGAAGAGCTAACCCAAATTACCATGGCATTGGCTGGTGGACTTGTTATCGAAGGGCTTGGACTGCAACACCGTGCGTTAATGTCACGTAGGATGCAGTTAGGCAAATTGGCGCTTTGCGATGTTGTGGCCCAATGTTTGTCGGTCTCGGTGGCCTTAATGGCTGCATTTCATGGACTCGGGTTTTGGGCATTGGTATTAATGCCGATCGTTGGATCAGTCACTCGACTATCCTTTATCGTATGTTTCACACGTTGGATTCCTTCGATGATAAGCAATCACGGGGACACGCGGAGCTATTTATTCTTCGGAAGTAATTTGTTTGGGTACAATCTTTTGAATTACTTTTCACGTAATACCGATAGTATTTTAATCGGGCGTTTTCTGGGAGCGGATACAGTGGGCTTATATTCATATGCATATAGGCTATTGATGTTACCAATTCAGCAACTGAACGGCCCGATGCTGAATGTTATGTTGCCTACTTTCAGTCGACTGCAAGGTGAGCCAGATCGCTTCGCAGAGACATATTATAAAACAGTGAGAATGATGATTTCAGTGACGTTTCCTTTTCTTGGACTTGCCTATGCCATTGCGCCCTCTCTTTTTACTTTTGTTTTGGGAGTCGAGTGGGTCGAGTCTGCTTATTTATTTCAAATATTAGCGCCTGCCGCATTTGTGATAGCTTCGAATGTTGCAACGGACTGGGTCTATTTGGCAAGAGGAGAAACAAATCGGATGTTCAAATGGGCGTTGTTTCGAGTCCCATTTACCTTGATTTGTATGGTTATTGGTTTGTTCTATGGTGGAGTGGGTGGAGTTGCTTTTTCGGTAAGCTTCTCACTGTGCGTTCTCCTAGTTCCGTATATGAAATCGACATTTAAAAATACAAATTTATCGTTGAATCGTGTCCTTGCGATTAAAGGGCGAGCCTTTCTGCCGGTGTTCATCTCAATATTAATAACTGCTCAGGCCAGTATAATATTGTCCCTCGATTTGAGTCTACTCCGGTTAATTGTATTAGGCTCGGTTTATTCGTTGTGTTATATTTGCATCGATTTGATTTTTAACCGATCGAATTCGTCACTGCACCAAGCATGGGCTTTTGTTAAAAAGTTAAAACACCCAGTTACGTGAAAATATTTTTTTGCCTTGGGTTAAAACGTTCCGGATCGACGCTTCAATGCAATTTAGTTCGTCGAGTTTTAGAAGGAAACCAGTGTTCCTATGTGAACTTAGTTAAATGATCCTAAAAATATCAAATTTCATATTGCCTTGGGCAGTTAACAATTTTCTGAAAATCCTTAAGCTAAAAAGTAGAGATCCTAAATTGTGGATTTTTGGTGCTTGGGGGGGGGATCAGTACAGCGACAATTCAAAATATCTTTTTGAATATGTGTTAAAGCATCTGCCGCACATCAACGCGGTATGGATAACAAAGAGCCAAAAAGTGAAGGATCAATTAACGACTGATAATAAAAAATGCTACCTATATCACGATCCTGGTGCTCGCAAGCTGAGGCTGAGTGCTAAATATGTATTTTTCACGAATGGAATCTCAGATTTTGGCTCTTATGATTTATGTCACGGAGCGATCAAGGTAGCTTTATGGCATGGCATTCCACTAAAGAAGATGGCCTATGCATCCAATAACCTGAAGAAGCGCGATAGGAATCCATTAAGATTGATTCAATATCTATTCCTGAAGCTTTACAACCAATGGCAACGAAATGTAACCATCGCCACTTCAGGAAAGGCTAAGGACTGCTTAGTTGAATGCTTTGAAGTCAAACCTGAGACCGTCCTTGTGACGGGACAACCCCGCAATGATGCACTATTCGATCGCACAATGAGCGATAGAATTAAGCGAAAGTTGAACCATCCACTAGATAACAAGTTTGTTTTATACATGCCAACCTGGCGACAATTTAAACAGCAAGACAACTTTCTAAATGATATTTTACGGAAATTGAATGGCGACGCGGCTTTTCAAGACAGGCTAGCAGCAGAGAACATCACACTTTACGTTAAACCTCATCCTAGAATTACCACGAATGTTCAATCTAGTGGTCACATTGTGATTCTTGAGAACCTTTATGAGGTCGACAGCCAAGAATTGATTGCTGTAGCAGATGTCTTGATTACCGATTATTCCAGTGTATTTGTAGATTTTGCTTTGTTAGAACGCCCTTTACACTTCTTTGTGCCTGATCTTGAACAGTACCAAAAGAATGCAAATGGCCTATTTTTCTCTTTTTCTGAGTTTTCTGAGTTTTGGTTCAAAGAATATGCCGACTTTAAATCTGCCATTATTAACTGCCATCAATTTTCCGATTTCGGGCTTAAAAACAGTGAAAAAGTGAATTCTATTTATAACGACCCAAATTTGGAGAAAGGTCATTATTGCGAAGCAGTAATTCGTGAAATCGAAAAATTATGAAAAAAGTTATTACATGTGGAGCCTAGGTATTACGGAGTTACCCCCGCGTCTAATCGAGGCTGCGATCTTGTGTGATTTCAACAAAGGTAAAGAAATTTGATATGTGTGGTTTTATATTTTCTAAAGACAAGGAAGGGGCATTGTTTAATGAGGCATTCAATGAACTTACATTTCGAGGCCCTGATTCAGACAAAAGTATATCTATTGGTGGTTTTAATTTAGGGCATAAGCGCCTAAAGATTCTCGACCTGAGTGATGCGGGTGCGCAGCCCATGTTTTCCCATAGTAGAAAGCATGTCATACTATATAATGGTGAGGTATATAATTTCCAAGAGTTGGCACTTAAGCATGGCATTAGACTTCATTCTCATTGCGATACAGAGTTGATTGTCGAGTTGTATGAGAAAATTGGGTTGGGTATGTTGCCTGAGTTAAATGGCATGTTCTCTTTTGTGATCCTTAATTTGGAGACTCGTGAATTTGTCGTCGTCCGAGATCGCCTTGGGATTAAGCCACTATTTTACTCGTTTCATCGTGGTGAAGTAATTTTCTGTTCTGAAGTTTCACCAATCAAAAAGCTTCTTGGTGGAACTACGATAGACGAGGTGGGAGTGCGTCAGTATCAGAAATTAAGGACATTTTTCCGCGGGCATACAATTTGGAATGAAATCAAAATGTTCCCCAGCGGCAGCATATATAAATCATCTACGGGAAGATTTGAGAAATACTGGGAATTGTCTTTGGAGGAACAGGAAGCACCCAATGATGATGAACTATTTCAGCTTGTAAAGTCTGCTGTAGATTACCGGACAATCTCTGATGTTCCAGTGGGTTGTTTTTTAAGCGGCGGACTAGACAGTAGCATAATTGCTGCATTGATGAAACGGGTCGAGACTTGGGGTGTTGGTTGTAGCGAACAAAATGAATTCGAGTGGTCGCAGCAGGTTGCCGATAATCTTAGCATGCCGCATAACCAGATACTGGTCGATAGTGGGCAATACCGAGGGACCATGGAAGAAATGATAAGGGTCCGCCAAGAACCGCTATCAGTGCCAAATGAAGTGTTGATATATTTGATGTCACGTGCAGCAAAAAGTAAGAATACAGTAGTGCTGGGGGGCGAGGGGGCGGATGAACTCTTCTTTGGTTATGACCGTATTTTCAGATGGGCGAATGACAATCAGTGGGATCTTCGCGATTTCGATACACATTATTCTTATCGGAAGGGCGGGGATTTAGAGGTGCTGGATTATGTCATGGAACCTTATCGTGTTTCTTCTAGCAGCGCCCTTAAAACTGTCGCCAAATTTTTTCAATTAGGTCATCTCCATGGGTTGTTGCGCCGCGTAGATTTTGCTTCAATGCTTGCCTCAGTTGAAGCCAGAGTCCCGTTTGTCGATCATCGCTTAGTAGAACGAATTGCTGGGGTTTCGTTTAATTATCGAATGCATGACGGACTTGTGAAGGCTCCGTTAAAACGAGTCTTTCGGCCGCTTGTTCCGTTGGGAATTATTGAAAGAAAGAAAGTTGGCTTTCCGGTTGATCTTGGGAATATGCTGTCGATTCCTGGGGCTGGCTATGAAGAATTTTTAAATTTAAACTTAGAAATATTGGAGAATTAATATGGTTATTGGATATACAAGTGGTGTTTATGACTTATTTCACATCGGGCATCTCAATTTGCTGAAGAATGCGAAAGGTCTGTGCGACAAGTTAATTGTAGGTGTTACTACTGATGAGCTTGTTATGTATAAAAACAAGAAAGCGGTTATTCCTTTTGAAGAGCGAATGGAAATCGTTCGTAATATAAAGTATGTCGATGCTGTTATTCCGCAGGGGAATATGGACAAACTTGAAATGTGGGAGAAAGTGAAGTTTGATGTGATGTTTGTAGGGGATGACTGGTACGGGCAGGATCGTTGGAAAAAAATCGAGGCGCAATTTGACGAGGTGAACGTGCGAATCGTTTATTTTCCATATACGAAGGGAACATCTTCCACACTGATCAATCGAACGCTGGAAGACCTACGGACATAGTTAGTTTGAGGGAATATGGGTTTATTTTATGCAGCAGCAAAATATAGGACTGCCGAAGACATTGAATAAATTAATCGCAATGGTACAAGGCACATACCTCGCGGGATGTGTATCGGATGATGCCTGGCCACAAGATCGATTAAGGCAACAGGTTGAGAAATCGTTGATTGCTTGCGAGGAGGGTATCCTTGGTGAGTTGGTTTGCGAACTGGAGGTTGGATTGACAGTCAATCCGAGAGATTCGGGTGCCTTGGCGAATTGCTTGCGTGTGGCGCTTCAGGATGACTTGCCCTATAATGTAGGTGCGGCCAGTCGTTATACAAAAGCCGCCGATTATCGGAAATTTAGTGAAACGTTAATTGCAGATTTGAATGAGTGATCAGGAATTTAGAGATTCCGAGCTTCCCAAGCTCTATAAGTATTCTGGACTGTTTGTTATCGTAGGCTTGGCAATGCTTCATTGGAGCCAGGCGATGTATTTTGTCGGTGGCCAATCGGCCAGAATGGGGAGTCTAGTTATCGGCTTCGGCCTCATTGTAGGGGCTGCCTTTCTTCGTGCGCGCGGACAGATTGTAAACCACCTGCCCTTTGTCGTTTTGACGGGGTCTTATTTCATAGTCCTAGCCATGTTGACTCGGTTCCAGCGTCACGAAATCTGGTATGATCCGCAAAATCAGATTTTCGTGCTGGTCTGCCTTTTACTTTTTTGGTCGGGCTACATTCTAGCAAGAGAGAAACGCCATGACTTTGTTTCTGCTAATCAGTTGAGCCTTATAGGCGTGGGCTTCCTAGCTTTGCTTTGTTTGATACGCTTCTTGGGGTTCGTGAAGCTGATCTCTTTTGAGGGTAGTGAGCGTGGTTATGGCGATACCACATTAAATGCTGTGGGAGTGGCATTTGCGAACACTTGCTTGGGCTTGTTGTTCCTAGTATTGGCGATCCTAAACAAAAGCCTATTACGCAAAGCACTTTATTTATTGATCGCTTTTGCCGCATCTTTTGTGGTACTTTCTTCCGCTTCGCGGGGTGCCATTATCTGGGGATTGCTAGCGATGGTTTTCTTTTTTTTGCTCAACAGGCACAGGGGATACCTAACTGGTCGCGGCCTCCTAATTGCACTGATAAGCATGGCATTGATACTTCCTGTGGTGGTGGTTCTCTACAACGCGAATTATGCCATCGCCGAGCGTATTGACATCTTAATTGACCGCTTTACGCAAATGTATGACCTCTTCAACAAATATGGTGGGGGGGATTCCTCCGTAACTGCGCGCCAGACTTATTGGACTAGCTATTTATCGACTATCGATCAGTGGATCATCTTTGGCGAGAAGGGGCAGCATGGTTATCCGCACAACCAATATTTAGAGATGTTTGTTAAATTTGGTTTACTTGGTATACCGATGTTTCTCATGTCCATCATCCTATTTTTTAAAATATCTTGGAGTGCCATACGCGAAAAATTACATCCGGATGTAGAATTTTCTATTATCACCACACTATTCATGTTTGGCTACCTTTCTTCGATGACTAGCTTGAGCTTGCAGGTGAACCGAGTGATGTGGTTGGGGTTTGGTTATCTATTAGGCTATTATTTACAACGCTCCAACCGACAAAACGCGCTTAGCCCCCCCCATTAATTTTGGAAGTCTCCCTTATTATTCCGACCCGTAATCGGCCACAGTTATTACAGAGGGCTTTGGCTTCAGTTTGTCCTTTAGTAAAGTCAATTTACGTGGTGGACGATGGATCTTCGAGGGCTGTGAAAGCCGAAATTGAGGCAATTTGCCGCTCTGATACCCGAGCTCAACTGCTATCAAATAACGCTTGCCGAGGAGCGGCTTATTGCCGGAATCAAGGGGCCTCTCGCACTGAGACAAATTGGCTGCTCTTCTTGGATGATGACGACCAATTATCGCAGGGTTATTTGGAAGCAATGCGGCCTTTAATTGTCGCACATCCCGAGCTGCAAGCATGGCTACCGAATTTTCAAAAAGGGAAGTCCAGGATGCAATCGCCAGTGCCGCTCGAGGATGTGAGTGTCCGAAACACGGCGGGGGGGTGCTCCGGGTTGTTGATTCGAGCTTCGCTATTTTCAGAAATAGGTGGTTTTGACGAGAGGCTTCCTGCCATGCAGGATTGGGACTTATGGATACGACTCATCGAGCGGCAGGCTTTGCATTATTCAGGTATCGAAGGAGTCGTTTACGATTTTGATTCGACTCAAAAAATTACCCACAATTTAAAGGCAAAGTATTTAGGCTTACGCCGTCTATATTTTAAACATTTTGATGAGTGGACACGGTCAGTGCGTCAGGAGCATCTGGTTCGGGCGTGGGCATTAAGGCAGTTGTTGGAACCATCAGGCCCGCGCTTATTTAGATGCATCATGCGCATGCCATACTGGCCAAAGGCTACAATTTATTATTTGAAATGGGGTAAATTTCGAGACAATTGAAATTCAATTAAACTGTGCAATCTATAACATCCAATGCAAAAGCAACTAAGCGATTGCTAATAGTCGTGCCGATTTACGCCAGCTATCGGGCTTTCCTGAAAGGCTTGGCTGCCTGGCTTGTCGATCGTGACTGGGAGGTGCATGTCGCGACCAATCTGACGGGTGCGAAAGTGGGATCAGATGTAGCGACCTTGCATGACATTGCCATACCTCGCGGGGCGAATCCACTTAAACTGTTTCAAGCTGGGCGGTCTTTAACAAAACTGATACAACAAATTCAGCCAACGGTGGTGCATGCGCATTTTTCAGTAGGGATGCTAGTGCTGGCGTTGGCTAGCCGTGTTAAGGGTGTGTGGACTTTGGGGACGTTTCAAGGGATGCGTTTCCCATTAGCTTCGGGGATTTCTAGATGGGTCTTTAAATGCGTAGAGTGCTTTTCAATACTCCGCCTGGATCAGAGTTGGGTTTTAACCGCAGATGATTATAAGGCAGTCCCGAAATTCGTTAAAAAGAAATTAGAGATCCAAGAAGGCTATGGTTTTGGCTGTGATATTGAGCATTTTGATCCTGCGCGTTTTTCGGAGACAGATAAGGCGAAGCTTCGGTCGGAGTTAGGGATTCCAGGTGAAGATCTCGTATTTGTCTTTGTCGGGCGGCTCACGGCGTTTAAAGGTTTCCTGTTGGCTTTGGAGGCCTTTCAGCAATTGCGCAAGGAACGAAAGGATGTCCATTTCCTGGTGGTGGGTGAACCCGATTCACAGCATGTGCTAAATCTTCCAGATTTAAATGGGCTTGAAGGCGTGTATCCTACCGGCTGGCAGGACGACCCCGCCCCTTATTTGGCCATTGCAGATGCTATGGTCTTTCCCAGTGAGCGTGAAGGTATGCCGGTTTGCGTTATGGAGGCGCTGGCTTCTGGATTGTCTGTTATCGGATGTGCTCGGCGGGGCGTTCTGGAACTGATAACGCATAAGGTTACTGGTCTGATTGTGTCTCGAAACGTGGATTCCATTAAATCTGCAATGGCCAGTGTGGTAGTCGATCCTTCATTGGGGACGAAGCTTACTGCCGGAGCTTTGAAGCTTCGCGGCCAACTAGACTGTCGGCATTTTTATGACACGGTGGAACGTTCCTTTCTTTGTCTGATGCTTAAGTTGGATAAGATATATATACAGCAAGCGATTATTCCTGATTACCGAATGGGCTTATTTCGGTTATTGAGCGAGGAGTGGGGTGATGGGCTACAGATCTATGCTGGCGATGTCGATTTTAGTGGTTCGCCAATTTCGACGGAAGAGGCGTGGAAATATTATCAACGTGTCGAAAATCATTACATTTTCGGCAGACGCTTCCTCTGGCAGTCGGGCTGCTTTAAGGCCTTACTTGGCGCGAAAGTTACTATTTTGAATGGTAACTTGCGGATGCTATCCAATTCAGCGGTAATGCTGCTTAGAAGACTCCTTGGGCGGCCAACAATCCTTTGGGGGCATGCGGTGGGGCAAAGCCGCATGGCATCGCTAATACGAGGGGTCTATTTGCGCTTCTGCGATGGCTTTATTGCCTATACGGAAAGTCAGGCCACCGATCTGCGTGAGCGCTACCCCTGGCTAAAGGTTTGGGTGGCTCCCAATTCCTGTGTGTTTGCCAGCGATTGTCAGCCCGTCGAGGCGGATGCGTCGACGGTGAATACCTTTCTTTATGTTGGACGCTTAGTGAAGAAAAAGAAGGTTCGGCTGTTGTTGGATGCTTTTATTGAAGCCTGTGAGCAGGATTTACTGTCAGAAGAAATCCGGCTCATTTATGTTGGCGAGGGCGAAGAAAGACCGGAGCTGGAGGCGAGGGTCAACCAAGCTGGATTAAAACATCGGGTTGAATTTGTGGGGCACGAATCGGATGTCTCCAAACTTCGTGAGTATTATGCGCAGGCCATTTGCGCGGTGTCGCCTGGTTATGTTGGTTTGTCGGCGACCCAGTCGTTCAGCTTCGGTGTCCCGATGCTTATTGCCAGAGATGAATTCCATTCCCCCGAAATCGAAGCCTGCCAGGAGGGCTTTAATGCTCAATTTTTTGAGTCGAATAACACTGAGCAATTAGCTTTCATGTTCAAGAAAATGCATGAGGATAAGTCTATCTGGCTAAAAAAGCGTGAAGAGGTTTCGCATTGGACGCGGTCAAAATATTCCTTCGAGGTGATGGCGGATACGTTTCACGCTTCGATTGCTCACGCTTCACAATTAAAAAGAATATGATGAGAAAAATTAAATTTCTGCGACGCAGAATTAAAGCTATGATTCTTCACTTTTTGAAGAAAGACCTACTGATTTTGCCTCAAAGTAGGAAGCGTGTGGTGGAATATGGAAGCGATTACGGGGCTTGGGCTGTTCTTGAAGATAGTTTGGATGATGCATCGACGGTGCTCTCCTTTGGCATCGGCACAGATGCGAGCTTCGACCTTGCGTTGATCGATACATTTGGACTCAAAGTCCACGCCTACGATCCCACGCCTAAATCAATCAATTGGGTCGAGGATACGATAGATAACCCAAACTTTGTATTTAGTCCGGTGGGACTTTCTCAGGAGAACGGAACGCTGGAACTTTATTTGCCAGCCAATTCCAAATTTGTCAGCGCGAGTTTGAAGGAGGGCGAGGAAACCAGTAGTAATACAATTACAGTTCAAGTAAAGTCCTTGGATACAATATGCAGAGAATCGGCCCTTTCAAAAATTGATTATCTAAAAATGGATATCGAAGGCTCTGAGTATGGTGTCATTTGCGCCTTGAAAAATTTGGATAGAAAGCTTCTGCCGAAGCAATTAGCCATTGAGTTTCACCATTTTCAAAGTGCATTTCGGCGGACAGATACGCTTAATTCAATCAAAGACTTAAATGAATTGGGTTATCGGATTGTTTGGTCGAGTGGCACCTGCCGTGAGATTCTTTTTATCTTAGCTTCATAAGGCAGATATTCGGTTTCTTCTGAGGAATTTAGAACCAATCAAAATGAAATGTTTATTTATATTGTCCAAGCCGAGTGCAGGCTTCTCTGGGCAAGCGGCAGCTAGTGAAATAATCATTGATGGGTTTGAGGAGCTTAACTTCTCATGTTTTCAGTTACTCACTCCAAGTTTGGACCGGACTTCAACGAGTCTCAAATGGATCAATTATTTGAATTACTTGTTTCGACTGGCTTGTTGTTTCTGTCGTGCCTTGGTTCAGACACCCCGAATTTTGGACGGGATTCATATGAATATGGGCCAGACCCGGGTCGCTATGATTCGAGATGGCGTCTGCTTGTTGTTGGCTTCGCTTCGAGTCAAAGGCAATCAATGCTCAAAGCTTGCCGCTTTACACGGCAGCGTCTTTACATCCTGGAGGCACGATTCGCTCGAGGCGCGTCTCTTTCGTTGGATTATTAAGCGTTGTGATTATGTCTCTTGCTTGGGTGGCAAGCACTTGGAAATTCTAGTAGATTTAGGTATACCCAGAGAAAAAATTGTGATTGTGCCTAATGTTTGTGAATATCGAGGCGTGGACGAAGAATTTCTGCTTTCCAAGCATAACATAGCTGGTGGCCCCGTTGAGGTTCTCTTTCTGAGTAGTTTAATTGATTCAAAAGGTTTTCCGGAGTATCTGGAAGCCTTATGCTGTTTAGCGGAAGAAGGGAAATATAAGATAAATGCGTCCCTGTGTGGACCAATTACGATCACGCCCTTTTCGGATCGGTTCAAAACGGTCGCTGAAGCAGAAGAATGGATCACAGAAAAGGTCTCTATTCTTAACGATTCCGCCAATGTCAGAATTGATAGGATAGAGGGAGCAAGGGGTGCTCAAAAGAGGGCACTTTTTGAAAAATCTCACATCTTTGTTCTGCCTACCAGATACAAGGTAGAAGCGCAGCCACTTGCTGTCATTGAGGCAATGGCCTTTGGCTGCGCAGTGGTCACGTCTGACGTGGGTGAATTGCCTTCTACGGTTGATGCAGAGAGTGCCATTGTGCTTAGTAATCCTAATACAGCAAACGTCACTGATGCGCTGAAGAAGCTATGCGCAGATGAATCGTTTCGGACCGAAATAGCTTTGGGCGCGCTGAAACGTTTCAATCGAGATTTTAACCTTGAGAAGTATATTGAGCGCTGGAAGGAGCTATTAGTGAGCAATTAGAAGCGTATGGTGACGATACGCATTATTTCCGAACTTTACTACCCCGAGCAGAATGCAACGGGTTTTATCTTAACGGGTATTGCCGAAGGGCTTGCATTTTCGATTCCTGTGATCAGTTGTAATCATAAAGGCATACCTGAAATGGTTGAGCGCGGGAGGACTGGATTGTTTGTTAAGCCAAAGGCACCTAGATCTATCGCTTCGGCGATTATTGATATAACTGAGGATTCGGGGCGATACTCCAATATGAGCCTAGCTGCTCGTGAACATTACGAGGCCAATTTTAAGCGTGATGTCCATTTGGAAAAATTGATTCAAATTATCGATAGATAATATTAGGTATATATTCTGTTCGATTTGTTCTGACGATGAGAGATGACGAATTGGAGAATAATTTTAATACGAAATCACGATCAATGATTTATAATGTTGGGCGCTTGTCGCCGCTGAATGCCCCTCATCTATATGAAGAAGTCGATTACATGTTTCTGCCCACTTTGCTTGAGTGCTTTTCTGCTTCATATGTTGAGGCGATGGCAATGAAAGTTCCCATTTTAACTTCAGATCTAAGCTTTGCGAGGACTGTTTGTGGTGACGCCGCTCTTTACTTTGACCCTCTTGATCCTGTCAGTATCGCGAAGAAAATCGAGGGATTAATTCGTTCGAAGGCAATGCGGCAGGAATTGATTTCAGCTGGACAGGTTCGAGTGACTCAGTTTAATAATGCTCAACAGAGAGCATTAGCTTACTTAGCTAAATGCATGAATCTATCTGGCGAGAAATAGGACGCTAAATATTATGAAAATACGCTTATTAATTGAGCTATCACGCATACCGATTCTGGGGGTTTTTTTTTCGGGGGATACTGTTGTGTATAGGTCTGCAAATACCGAAATCGGTCAAGTTGGGGAAGGGAGTTCTCTTTGAGCACTATGGCATGGGCACTGTGATTCATACAAAAACTCAGATTGAGGATGGTGTGAGGATTTACCATGGCGTGACCATTGGGAGGGGAGATGCTCACATTAAAAGCAAGGAGTTAAAAGGCTTCATTATACGAAAGGGAGCGATTATATGTGCGGGAGCTAAAATTATTGGAACTAAAGGGACTCTTGTGATCGGTGAGAATGCGATAGTCGGGGCAAATGCAGTGGTTTTATCTTCTATCGGAGATAACGAGATTTGGGCTGGAATTCCTGCTCGTAGAATTGGTTTAAGGCCATTAAATGTTTAAAATAGTATTTAAGAATTGTTCAATTAGCTGACCTCTATCGAACTTTTTTGTCGCAATTTGTTGAGCGCGATGGCCCATCTCTTCGCGCTCTTTGTGTGTCTGGGTCACAGCTTTTTTTAGAGCGGCGACTGCGCTATCGACATCGCCGTGTCTGATCGACCAACCGACCTCGTTCTCACCAGTGATATCGCTGAGGTAGCTTTCTTTTGGCCCCAGTGTGAGCACTGCCCGGCCGATGCTTAGTGCGCCGTAAATCTTACAGGGGTGCACGATTCCGCTCATCTCATTGCCCAGCGAGACGACATGTAGATCGGCGGCGGAGAGAGAGAAGCGAATTTGATCGAGTGGCTGATAGGGGAGCGAGATGATGTTACTGGCAGCACCTGACTGTGCTCGTAAGCGTGCATCCACGATCACTTTCCCTTTGCCGCCACCGATGAAAACGAATACGAAACGTGGGTCGTCTTTCAGCAATTTGGCGGCATCTAAGATGGTGTCGAGTGGATGCACTAGGCTGTGGTTACCGCTATACATGACCACGAATTTGTCCTCCCAAGATTGTTCCTTGCGGAACGAATTTTCAGAGTGT
>Ga0302125_10000806_pt1 | contig 16527 bp, 9 predicted proteins | sample CB4_surface_MG_FD_203111 | JGI IMG/M metagenome (GOLD analysis project Ga0302125, IMG submission 203111) | Marine microbial communities from Western Arctic Ocean, Canada - CB4_surface | ecosystem: Environmental > Aquatic > Marine > Oceanic | place: Canada: Western Arctic Ocean | collected... | reverse complement strand
TGGTGTCCATGGTGGCGCGTGATTTTGAGAACCCTGTAGATAGCGACACCGGTAACACTTATGACCTTGTGATCACCGTCACCGATGAAGACGCCAATACCGACACCGAAGACTGGACCGTAACGGTAGTAGACATAAACGAGGCAGTTGATTTTACCATCGACACTATTTCTAATGTCACCATTAATGAAAACACCACTTATACCAGTGTGACTCCTAATATTACTGGGACACCTATTGTTGGTGTTACTTACGCACTCAGTGGCAACGATTCTAGCCAGTTTTCGATTAACTCCTCCACTGGCGTCGTCACTATGACAGGGAAGGACTATGAAGAACCAGCAGATGCAGGTTCCAACAACACTTACTCGCTGACCATCACTGCAACAGATACCGACAGTAATTCAGACACTGAAGACTGGGTTGTCACGATAGCCGATGTATCTGAAGCAGGACTTACACTTCAATCAATCAATGATGTCAACATTGATGAAGGTGCTAGCTACGGGAGTGTAACCCCCGTTGTGAACGGCTCACCTGTTGGAGCTGTCACTTATGCTATCAGCGGCACTGATGCCGCGGACTTTAGCATCAACTCCTCCACCGGAGTGGTGACTATGGTGGCGCGTGATTTTGAGAATCCCGTGGATAACGACACGAATAACACTTACTCGCTAACCATCACTGCAACAGATACCGACAGTAATTCAGACACTGAAGACTGGGTTGTCACTGTCGTCAATTTAGGTGAATTTAGCATTACTGGTATTGATGATATTGCTATTGAGGAAGGCACCGTCTACACGAGCATAACCCCCAATCTTACTGGCACGCCGGTCACTCCGATGATTTATACAATCAGTGGAAACGACGCGGACGATTTTAGCATCAACTCCTCCACCGGAGTGGTGACTATGGTGGCGCGTGATTGGAATAACCCAGTGGATAGCAACAGCAACAACACCTATGAAATCACTATCACTGCGACAGATGATACCGGTGCGAGTGACACTGAAGACTGGATCGTCACCATAAAAGAGCAGACCTTGACTGATCCGACTCTTAAGCAAGATGTTGTAGATAGCTTAAAAGCAACTCAAGATATTGCTAGTCGATGGAGTTACACTAATATTGATGCCATTCATCATCGATTAAGCTGGCTAGACCGTAATAAAGGTAGCGAGAAAACCTCTTATCAGGGCATCAAAGTTCGTTTTAAAAATGAAGCGCTCAATTCGATCATGAACACTACGCCAGCACCTCAAGGGCCGTTAACAGGAGCTGTTGAAAGCAAAGCTACCAAACAACAGTGCTTCAAGGAAACTGGGAATTTAATTAATACGCCAACAAAAAAAGAATTAAAATCTTCTCAAATCGAGCAAGTTATGACGGATTCTGTCAAGCAAAGCCGAGACTGGATAAAGAGCAGAGATTCCAACCATTACACCTTGCAACTTGATGGGGTTGCAACAGAAGAAGCTTTTAATCCGCTGGCAAAAGTTCTTTATATCAGAAACTATCAGGCTCTATTAGGTTTACATATTTTTCAAAATAAAAACAGTGGCGGCAAGTGGTTTAGTGTTATTTATGGCGACTTTGAGACCAAAGCGAGAGCACTTGCTGCACTGAAAAATATGCCTCCAACGCTCGCCAAGCTCAGTCCGCAGATTCGTAGCTATACTGCGATCCAGCAGGATCTGTTCACCAGCATCTATGAAGAGCAGTCAGATCCTAGCAAAACTACCTCTGAAATCACTCCTACATCTATGAAAAACAGATCATTATGCAATAACAGTCAACTCCAAAATACAGCTCAAGCTGAAAGCGCTCAAGGCGAGATGAGCAGTATCGATCTTACATCTACTCTTCAAAATGTTGCCATTAATAAAGCAGCAAAAATTAGGGATGGCGCCATAGGTAGCCTAAATCCAACCTTTGGGCCACTGATAGGCAACTGGTCATTCTGGAGTAGCGGCGAAATTACTCTTGGAAAAACTAACTCGTCCTCTATGGAGTCTAAAAATAAATCCCTCCATCTAGGTATGGATAAACCCTTAAAAAATAATATGGGACTACTAGGGGTGGCGTTAGGTATAGGGAAAGATAAGACCGATATTGGGGAAGATAAAACAAAGATTCAGTCTGACAATTATAGTCTGTCTCTCTATGGCGCCTTCCCTGGATATAACGAATCCATTCTTGAGGCTGCTCTTGGATATGGGCACCTAAAATACGATACCACCCGCACAGATGAACTCAGCATCCTTAAGGGTGATCGTGATGCAAATCAACTATATGGATCGCTATCGCTAAGAGCTCTAGAACTTAATGGCAGTCGTAAAGGCGGCAAAAATAGTTGGGCAATTTCTCCATATGGCAAGATCGATATGTCTTATACAAAGTTTGATGAATTCAGCGAAAGTGGCGCTTACACAGCGTTAACTTTTGAAGATCAATATATGATCAATACTAGAATTTCTGCTGGGGCAGATATGCATTATGCATTCCAATTAAACGACACGACTATCAAGCCCTTTGCAAAACTAGAGTATGGCTTTGGTATAACAGATGTATCTGATGCAAAAATGTCTTATGTTTCACAAAAGGACATCACAAATCATCCCATTTATAACTTACAGACAGGCAATGCATCCAATACTGACTGGAAAATTGGGCTGGGTGTCGAAGTATTTTCTCAAGACAACCTTGATGCCACCCTTGGCTTTGAAAAGAGAAAAGAGCCAGGGTCGCTGAACGCATACAGTGACAGCATTTATCTTAATCTTTCGTGGACATTTGATTTAGTCGGCATACCCACTCAGACACCAAGGCGAGGAGCTAATCGCAATAAAGCAAAGGTGCCACACTTGTCTGTTGCTACTTATGAAAAAACTAGCATTTCAAAAAATCCACTAACAGAGATGTTACGGAAAACGTCTTTGACCATGCTTTCAAGCCAAGACTGGATCAACTCTAGAGAATCAGATAGCTATACATTGCAGCTCATTGGGGTCTCAACAGAACAGGCGGCAAAAGAATATATCCGGTATCAACAATACTCAGAGCTACTACGCATCTTTAAAAGTAAAAAGAATAATGCTCAGTGGTTTAGCGTTATATACGGCAATTACAAAAGCAAGGCAGAGGCGCTCGAGGCATCCAAGATGATAATCGCCAGCGGTTCAACAAAACCTTGGATCCGTAAATTGGATGCCGTTCAAAAGGATTTATTTGATTCTGCCAAACAAGTAGCCCTCTTTGCGGTAGAGGCTCTCTCTCCAGCAGCGACATCAGGTCGAAACTGGATAAACTCTAAGAATCCTAGCAACTACAGCTTGCAACTCATTGGAGTCTCAACAGAACAAGCAGCCATAAAATATATCCAACAATACAAAGGCTTGAAAGAATTGCATGTCTTTAAGCACAAAAGAAACAATGGTCAATGGTTTAGCGTCATATACGGTAACTATGAAAGTAAGGCAGAAGCACTGAGGGCATCTAAAAATCTGTCAACAGCTAGAGGCTCAGTGAGACCTTGGGCTCGCAGGATGGGGGCTATTCAGCAAGACCTCTTCCGCTAGGCACAATATCATCGACAGACCTTATGATCCTCCTATCGGCGGCTCGATTCCGTCTCTGGGCACCATTTCTTGGAATAAAAACTACATCACCCCGAAAATTCATCCTATAATTGTTTAGCTGGGTGTGTTGGCAAAAGAAGGAGGTAAGTAGATTGCGTAGAGTATTATTTGAAATCTTTCATGCACATATTTTCTAATATCTGACGTGTAACAACTGATTGGCCTCTAGATTCATATCCTTTTTCAAAAGCTTCCAACCTCTCGCTTAAAATTCTTTGGTCTTCTGCATACCTAAAAATATGCTTGAAGTTTCTGACTCTTAACCTCAAAGAGAGCGAGCGAGTTAAAAACTCCTTGAAATATATGTCAGCGATATCAATAATACCAATGTTATTTTCTGGGGTAAGAACCACATTAGAAAAATGAAGTGAGCGAAAATAGACGCCGTTATCGTGAAGATATCTGAGGAACTCACCAAATTTAAACATTAAATCCTCATCAAATTTACAAGATAAAGAACTCAGTATGCAACCCTCCAGAGCATCATAGTGCACAGCTGTTCGCTGCACTGAAGGGATACGATAAACATCGATAACTGTTACGGTGGGGATACCAAGTTTTTTTAGTTTTAATGCGTTTAGCGCAAACTGTTTCGCATATGGGAAAACTAACGAATACGAAATTAATCGCTTACGTCTAAATAACTTAAAGTAAGTTCCATCAGGAAGGTATAACACTTTGTCGCCAAAACCATCGGCTTCAACAACCTCTGCCCTGTGACGTTTTACCAAATATTCATTCTGAGAAAGTTTTTTCATAAAATAAATGCCAGCTAGCTAAATTTTGTTGCTGTTCTCAACATGCTTGGATCAAAGAAAGAGGCTATGCCGTAAAGCCTCTTCCGCTAGACACAACATCATCAATAGGTTTTGTGATCCCGTGCGGCGACGGAACACCATCCTCATCAACATGAACGAAAACTAATTCAGAAACCTGGGTGATAACCTTGGTAGTCTTTTTATTTCTAACAACACAGGATAGCGTTAACGAAGTCGTCCCGAGACTGATTAGCTCGGTACCTATTTCGACAATATCTCCAATTCTAGCTGTGGAAACAAATTCAACCCTAGAAATCAGCTTAGTGACTAATTTTTCAGAGCCAATTTGACAAGTCGCAAATATAAATGCTTCTTCATCAATCCATGCCAGAACTCGGCCGCCAAATAAAGTGCCGTTTGAATTTAAGTCCCTAGCGCTAATCATTTTTCTAGTTCGAAAAAGCATCATAACCCCAATAATTTATTATCTAATATGTTTGAATTATAGCCAAATTTAACGCTGCCATTAGTAAATCTTTTCTCTGTGCTTTAATAATTATTTTATTAAAAGCTTGGCCATACTATTATGAGCATATAAAACAACCTCGGTCACTTCTTAATATAAGAGGTATTGCATAATACATCTCCCCGTTACCGATAAAACAGCCTTTCGGTAGGGAGCCGAAAGACTTGCCCCTTAGGGCGCTAATCGAATAACTTAATAATATACTTAAAAGATAATTATGAAAAAATCGATTCGCTTTTCACTAATAATAAGCTCAGTAGTCGCGCTATGGATGCTTAGTGGATTATTCTCTGCTACTCAGGTGCCCGACTCATCAAATTTATCCGACCTAAAGCAAAAAATGATTGTAGAAGCTATAGAGATTACCTCACAAGAAATTTCAGATGAAATTGTTGTGCAAGGTGATATAAGGCCCTTGAGAAAAATAACAATCAGATCGCATACTGCGGCGCATGTGCTAAAAATTATAGGAGAAAAAGGCTCTTTTTTTGCAGATGGATCTCTTCTTTTTAGGTTAGCTACAGCAGATCGATCGGCTCAATTTTTTAGCGCTAAAGCAAAACTGACGGCGACTAAAGATAAAGAATCACAACTACGGGAACTAGCGCTCAGCAATCCCTCCATAAAGCCTAAGCTCGAGACAGCCAGCAATGAAGCTGCAATAGCTGAAAAGAACCTTAGAAAGATGGTGTCAGAACGAGGAAATATCTTAATTAAAATACCATTTAGCGGAGTACTGGAAGACCGTATGGTGGAAGTTGGAAGTCATGTCGAAAAAGGGGACGCTCTCGCTCTTATTTTAGATGAATCAACAGTCAAAGCGGTAGGTTATGTTTCACAACAAAGTGTCGGAAAACTACGTCTTGGGCAAGCGGTCAAGGTTCACCTGCTAGACGGACAGGAAGCTAAAGGCAAACTCAGTTATATTGCCAACGCTGGAGGCGAAAAAACCCATAGCTTCAAGGTGGAGGCAGAACTAATCAATCCTGCTAGAACGCTTAAGTCTGGGGCTAGTGCTAGAATGCATATCACCACAGGATATGTGACTGCTCACTTTATATCCGCAGCAAGTCTTTCCTTGGATGTCCAGGGTAATGTGGGAGTAAAATCTATAACTGAAAAAGGCCTAGTTAATTTCCATCCCGTTCAGCTCCTGCGTACAGAAGCAAAAGGAATTTGGATAACAGGCCTGCCTCATACGCTGCGAATTATCACTCAGGGTCACGGATTTGTTAACGAGGGTGAATCTGTGAAAGGGGTTCCCCCATCTTGAGGCTGTTATTCCGATGACGATCATTGATCTCGCATTTTCACGCAGTAGAACTGTTCTTCTTGGCTTACTATTTGTTTTAATTTTTGGCGCCACTGCCTATCAGAATATACCCAAAGAGGCTGAGCCAGACATTGCTATTCCGTTTATTTACGTCTCTATGAGACATGAAGGTATCTCACCAGAGGACGCCGAACGACTACTCGTTAAACCGATGGAAAAAGAATTACAATCCATAACAGGACTGAAGGAAATGAGGAGCACTTCTGGAGAGGGATACGCCTCAGTTCAACTTGAATTTAGTGCAGGATTTGATAGTAAAAAAGCTAAATCAGATGTGCGAGAAAAAGTCGATACAGCCAAAACGGAACTTCCAGACGATACAGATGAGCCAGATGTAATAGAGATAAATGTGGCTTTATTTCCTGTGCTGACTGTCTCCTTATCTGGCCCTGTGCCTGAAACCAGCTTAGTTGGGATCGCTCGATCCCTGAAGGATCGGATTGAATCATTACCCGGCGTCTTAGAGGCAAACATTGGCGGTGATCGAGAAGCAATTCTTGAGATAGTGGTAGATCCAGCTGTCATGGAGACGTACCAAGTAAAATATGAGGAGCTTTTCTCTTTTATCCGCAATAACAATCTTTTAGTGGCAGCTGGAGCATTAGACTCCGGAGCTGGTCGACTGGTGCTCAAAGTACCAGGTGTTATCGAAAATATGGAAGACGCGTTAAGTATGCCGGTCAAAGTCGAAGGCGATCGCGTGGTCACATTTGGCGAAGTTGCTAGCATCAAACGAAGCTATAAAGATCCGTCAAGTTTTGCACGAGTTGGAGGACAGGCTGCCGTAACGTTAGAAATCAAGAAGCGAGTTGGCGCTAACATTATTGAAACCATTAATGATGTCAGAGAACTTGTTGAAGCCGAACGAAAATTACTACCAGCTTCGCTAGAAGTGCGTTACATGCAAGACAAATCAAACAAAATTAGAGCCATGCTGAACGACCTACAAAACAACATTCTTTCAGCAATCATTCTTGTTGTTATTATCATGATTGCTGCCCTAGGATTTCGTTCTGCTTTGCTAGTTGGTCTTGCGATACCGAGCTCCTTTCTTGCAGCAATACTTGTATTAAATACTCTCGGTTACACTCTTAACATTGTAGTTCTATTTAGCCTTATCCTTGTGGTTGGTATGTTAGTTGATGGTGCAATCATTGTAGTTGAGCTAGCTGACAGGCGAATGAATGAAGGGATGCTGCCGCAAGAGGCCTACCTCTCTGCAGCGAAACGAATGGCTTGGCCAATAACCACCTCGACCATCACTACCCTCGCAGTCTTTATGCCGTTGCTTGTTTGGCCTGGCATGGTGGGAGAGTTTATGAAATTTTTGCCCATCACAGTAATCATTGCTTTAATTGCCTCTTTATCCATGGCGTTAATTTTTATTCCTGTGTTGGGCAAAGCTATTAACCAAAAAAACAAAATAGCGAGCAAGGCAGTTAGTGGGCCTATCACAGAAAAATATATCTGGTTTCTGGGAAAACTTTTGAAAATGCCGGTAAAAACCCTAGGAATAGCTCTTGCTGTAATGACAAGTGTTTTTATTTTATATGGATTCTTGAGTAAAGGCCTCGAGTTCTTCCCTGAAGTTGAGCCTGAATTTGGTTTAATTCAAATCCAAGCTAGAGGCGATCTTTCAATATACGAAAAAGATAAGATTGTCAGAAAAGTAGAGGATCAAATATCAGGCATGAAAGAGATACGCTCAGTATATGCTCGCTCATTCAACAAAGAGAATCGAAAAGATACTGCAGCGGATGTCATTGGAACTATTCAACTAGAATTTCTAAATTGGGATGAAAGGCGGCCCGCTGTACAGATTTTCAATGAAATGCGAGAACTGACTTCGGGTATTCCAGGCATTAAACTTGAATTTCGTAAATCCAAAGATGGTCCAGGAGCAGGCAAGCCAATACATCTTGAATTTAATGCTTATGATTTTTCTCGAGTACCACCTGCTGTGAAAAAAATTCGTCAACTTATGGAGGATCAGGGCGGCTATGTAGATATTGAAGATAATTTACCCCTGCCAGGAATTGAATGGCAGATTGAAGTTGATAGAGCTTTAGCTGCTCGTTATGGCGCAGACATAGCAACACTTGGTCAGTCAATAAGAATGGTTACCTCAGGCATAAAAGTGACGGATTACCGTCCAGATGACAACGATGATGAGGTGGATGTTATGGTTAGATTCCCCGCCAGCGATCGTCATTTAGGCCAATTGGATCAATTACGCATCTCCACAGCGGCCGGGATGATTCCCATCAGAAATTTTGTAACTATACAGCCGGCTCCAAAGAGTGGCTCCATCACCCGAGTTAACGCGCATCGAACTATCACATTAAAAGCCGATGTTGCTGAAGATGTGCTGCCAGATACGCAACTCAAAGCACTGGTGAAAATTTTAAAATCCACTAACCCGGATTCTCAGGTATACATCCATTTTAAAGGGGAAGATAAAGAAAAACGGGAAGCCATGCAATTTCTTCTTGGTGCTTTTTTGACGGCATTAATACTAATGGCTTTAGTTTTGGTTACCCAGTTCAACTCTATTTACCAAGCGCTCCTAGTGTTATCTGCTATCGTTTTTTCTACCACAGGAGTGCTTTTAGGACTCCTCATAACAGCGCAACCCTTCGGAATAGTCATGGTTGGACTAGGTATTATCGCATTGGCCGGTATTGTAGTTAACAACAACATAGTATTGATAGATACCTATAATCGCATGCGTAAAAATGGCTTCAATCCCATTGATGCTGCCCTCGAAACCGGCCGAAGAAGGCTCCGTCCTGTATTTTTAACGGCTTTTACTACCGTCCTTGGGTTAATGCCTATGGTGCTGGCCATGAATATAGACCTTTTTGACCGCAGTATTAGCTTTGGTGCTCCCTCTACACAATGGTGGACACAACTGGCTAGTGCGATTGCCGGAGGGTTGGCGTTTGCCACTCTGCTAACTCTTGCTCTAACCCCCTGCCTGTTGGTAATGGGAGAAGAACTGATGGGGAAGCTTTCTTCTATAAAAAATATAATCCCAACAACTCTAGACTTTATTAATCGTAAAAAAAAATAGTCCGCTTAAATATTAAGAAGTTACTAATTGTTTTAACTTAACCATAAATCAGACACATTAGCTCAGGAAGGCTCCATTGACTCTTTTTCACTCTCTTTCTCTACACAAACAACTCCTTAAAGCCTTGGACAAAATGGCTTTAATTGAGACTACGGATGTTCAAGAACAAGCAATTCCACTAATACTAGAAGGTAAAGACCTAATGGTGTCAGCGCAGACGGGTAGCGGAAAAACTGCGGCATTTTTACTACCTATATTGCAGCGCATCTTGATGCAGGACGCCCCTCAGTCTGGCACTCGTGCTCTTATTTTGCTTCCCACGCGAGAATTAGCATTGCAAACAAAAAACTATCTAGAGCAGCTAGCATCTTTCACTTACATTAAATGCGGTCTCATTATTGGAGGGGAAGCATTTAAATATCAGGTGGCAACTCTCAGAAAAAATCCAGAAATTCTCATAGCAACTCCAGGGAGGCTGGTGGAGCATATTGAAAGAGGGACGCCCGATCTTAATGATCTAGAGATTCTGGTATTGGACGAAGCAGATCGAATGCTTGATATGGGTTTTGCTATTGATATGCATACGATTGCAGCAAGCTGTAGCCAAGAGAGGCAAAATTTACTGTTTTCAGCAACACTTCACCACAAAGAGCTTGGGCGGATCAAAGCAACCTTTATGGATCCAAAATTTATAGAAGTTGATCCCTCTCGACAACTTCCTCCACAAATCATTCAACAAATTATTTTGTGTGATCACAAAAAACATAAAGAAGCGTTGGTTGAAGCGGTGATCAATGAGGAGAAAGCACAGAAAGTCTTTATTTTCTGTAAAACCCGAATACAGTGCCAACAACTCAGCAACTTGTTGAGCTTTAAAAAATATCGATCTGCTTGTATCCACGGCGAGATACCCCAAAGCGACCGAAAACAAATCATACATAAATTTCGTCAAGGCAGCATAGAGATACTTGTTGCTACCGATCTGGCAGCCCGCGGATTAGACATTAACAATGTAGAGTTAGTTATCAATTTCAACCTTGCGCTATCTGGAGATGAACATATACACCGTATTGGGCGAACCGGTCGTGCTGGAGAAAAAGGTAAGGCGATTACCTTAATTGAGGCCAACGACTGGAATCAAATGTCTAGCATCGAGCGCTACCTGAAAATCCGTTTTGAGCGAAGAATAGTTAAGGGGCTCACAGCCAGCTATAGCGGCCCAAAAAATCTTAAAAATTCTGGGAAAATAGCCGGCACAAAGAAAAAGAAGCTTGAGAAAAAGGGTGCTAAAAATTCTAAAAAAGGGAAGTCTAAAACTGCAGTCACGAAGCGATCAAAAGAAGCCCGGCCTCTTACTGGAAAAGGTGATGGCTTTGGAGTGTTATTAAAGACAAAATGAAAATTATTTAATAATTTTTTATTTACAGTAATCCTAAGAATATTTTACATATCTCTAGAATCGTAAGCCCAATGCAATAAAGCCTGCCTTTGTTTTTTTCTACAGCTCAAGTCATAAGGCTCGCAATATTTTTTTACTGCCCCTGCGTGTCGACTAAACGCCCTCCATCGCTTGATTTGCCGGAGGTCTTCATCGTGCGTTCTCCTGCCCATGTAATATCGACAATACCACTGAAACCAGCCTCGAGGATCTTGAGGATGTATCCACCCCTTTTTATTCCACTCGCTCAGTGGTTGAGATGCATCTACAGAAAAATAATTTAAGCCAATATTCTTCTCAGTCTGACTCAGCCTTGCTTCAGCAAACCAATCACTAGGAAATTCGACCCTACAATCATTCATGTATTTTCCACCAAATACTCCTAAAGCTAACATTTCTTTTGGAGTAAGTTGTGGCTCAAAAATAGCGCTAAATTTTTTACCCATAGGAGCAACTAGATCATATGAGTAATCAGTTTGCATCTTATCGTTTACAAGAATTGTCTTCATATCCAACCATGCGCCCAAGCATTCTGGTCTTTTAGATCCCTCCAGCACAGAGACATCATACGGTTTGATAAAACCGACTCTATAGAACAAACAGTAACGATTCCTTGCTCATCAAATTGGATTTTTGTAACTATGAAATGTTTTTCGTTATTTTCTGGCCTAATGGCTGTCCATTTACTGTTAAGCAGTTTTTGTGGATTAATCTGATTCACTAGCATTCTCGATATTTTAAGCTGCTACCAACATACCTTGTAGAGCCAATATGGACCAACATGCTCAAAAAATAAACAAGGCGCCCTGCTTCATTGAATTTTAAAAAACAAAGCGCTTTATTTTTTAGTATTAAACAGCTCTCAAGCCTCCAAGCAATTTGTCAACGCTATCTTTAGCATCGCCAAACAGCATGCGTGAGTTGTCTTTGAAAAAGAGAGGGTTATCAACACCGGCATAACCTGAAGCCATCCCACGCTTCAATATTACTACTTGAGCGGCCTTCCAGACTTCTAGAACAGGCATACCGGCGATAGGGCTATTCGGATCATCCATAGCAGAAGGGTTGACAGTGTCATTCGCACCAATCACTAGCACCACATCAGTGGTCGGAAAATCATCATTCAACTCATCCATCTCCAATACAATATCGTACGGCACCTTAGCTTCCGCCAACAACACATTCATGTGCCCCGGCAAACGCCCTGCTACAGGATGTATACCAAATCGCACCATTATCCCTCTATCACGAAGAAGTTTCGTGATTTCACCTACTGCGCTTTGCGCTTGAGCAACAGCCATGCCGTAGCCCGGTACGATAATCACAGATTGAGCAGAAGCCAGCTCTTCACATACCTCTTCTATAGAGGATTCTTGCACTGTCATATCAGTATCAACGACAGCAGCACCTGAACCTCCGGATGTCTGACCAAAACCACCCAAGATAACACTCATAAAAGAACGATTCATCGCACGACACATGATGTAGCTAAGAATAGCGCCACTACTGCCAACCAGCGCTCCAGTAACAATCAACAGGTCATTACCTAGCATAAATCCAATGGATGCGGCCGCCCAACCAGAGTAGCTATTCAGCATAGATACTACGACTGGCATATCAGCGCCGCCAATAGCTAAAATAAGATGGATGCCTAATACAGATGCCACACATGTCATAATAATCAGGGCTGACAGGCTCCCTGTCTCGAGAAACCATGCACCTAAAGCAACCACTAAACCCAAAGCCACAAGGTTCATTGCATGTCTTCCTGGAAGAGTTAAGGCGGAACTAGATACCAATCCTTCAAGCTTCCCACAAGCAATCAATGATCCTGTAAAGGTAATAGCACCAATAAATATACCCAAGAATATCTCCACCATCTTGATGGAATGCTCAGCGCCAGAAGTTGCAATTAGCGGCTCAAGATGTCCCGAAAATCCCACTAAAACTGCCGCCAAACCAACAAAACTATGCAGCAGAGCTACTAGTTGTGGCATCTGAGTCATTTCTACTTTATTGGCGAGAAACAACCCTGCAATAGAACCAATAACTAATGCTAAAACAATAGTCGAAATTCCGCCAATACCAATATTGACACCAGCGATAGTTGCACCAACAGCAATAACTATCCCTGCTATTCCAAAAAGATTACCCCGACGAGCCGACTCTTGATGACTTAGGCCGCCCAAGCTGAGAATAAATAACACACTGGCCAAAACATAGGCCACACTAACGAATCCTGTACCCATAAATATGCGCCTCCTATTTGCGGAACATTTTAAGCATGCGATGAGTCACTCTGAACCCACCAGCTATATTAATAGTTGCAATCAAAACTGCAGCAAAAGACATAACACCAACAGTACCATTCTCGGCGGCAATCAAATGAAGGATCGCTCCTATCACAATAATACCGCTTATAGCATTAGTTACGCTCATCAACGGCGTATGTAATGACGCTGTGACGTTCCAGACAACCTGGTAACCAATAAAGCAGGCTAGCACGAAGACAGTGAAGTGACTTAGAAAGCTTTCTGGAGCATAACCCCCAATACCTATCAACACAGCCAAAGTAAAAGCCAAAAGAGCACTTTTGCCAAGCCACTTATCTAAAAAAGTAGGCTCTTTTACCGCAGGAGCCTCAATTGCTTCTTTTGCTGCAGCAGAGGACGGTGCAGCCGAAACCTCAACCTTCGGTGGTGGCCAGGTGACTTTCTTACCATTAACAACTGTGACCCCGCGAATCACCACATCTTCCATATCTACATGAGGATTTCCATCTTTATCTGGAGTTAGATCAGACAGCAAGTGAACCAAGTTGCTTCCATATAAATCACTAGAAACTTTCGCCATACGACTAGGTAGATCGGTATAACCAATAAGGGTAACTCCATGTCGCTCTACTACATTTCCTGGCTCAGTGAGCTCACAGTTACCACCACGTTCCGAAGCCAAATCGACAATTACACTTCCTGGCTTCATAGACTGAACCATGGCCTCAGTGATAAGTTTAGGAGCCGGTCTTCCCGGAATAAGCGCTGTAGTAATAATAATATCAACTTCTTTTGCTTGTTCAGCAAACAATGCCATTTCAGCTGCGATAAATTCATCGCTCATCTGTTTGGCGTAACCTCCGCCACCCCCACCATCTTCATCCGAAAAATCTAGCTCTAGAAATTGAGCACCCATGCTTTCAACTTGCTCTTTCACTTCCAATCGAGTGTCGAATGCACGTACGATGGCTCCCATGCTGTTGGCTGTTCCCACTGCAGCCAATCCCGCTACACCGGCACCAATGACCATGATTTTTGCTGGAGGAACTTTACCAGCAGCTGTAACTTGGCCAGTAAAAAAACGTCCGAAATAGCTTGCAGCCTCAATAACTGCACGATAACCAGAAATGTTAGCCATCGCGCTCAAGGCATCCATTTTTTGTGCACGACTAATACGAGGGAGGCTATCAATAGCAAAAACCGTAGCCTCTTTTGAGGAAAATTGTTCTAGCAGTTCTGAATTTTCAGCAGGCCATATATAACTAGCGATATAGGCGCCCTGTTTCATCAGGTCCACTTCATGAACCCCTAGACCTGGATGAGTCATGGGTGCGCGTACTTTTAAAATAAAGTCAGATTGTCTCCAAAGCGTTTCGGTTTCAGTCAATACTGAGGCCCCTACATCAGTATAAGCTTGATCGTCATAGTGTGCCGCCATGCCGGCGCACGACTCTACAGCCACCTCATAACCAAGCTTAATTAATTTCAGAACAGAGGCCGGTGTTGCCGCTACTCTTTTTTCATCTGGAAATACTTCCTTAGGTACACCTAACTTCATCATCAATACTTCCCTCCTTAGCACTATGTATCCAACCAGGCATGGCAACCATTATTTACGAATAAAGACTTAACACGATACTATCGCATCAGGGAAATTACTGCTATAACCGAACGTTATTCTTCCTATACATAAATATTATTTTTTTGAAGACATTCCAAAATTATATGCTTCATCAAGAAATTCAATGGCTGGGGCGAAACCAGAACTCGCGGCTTTAGTGAACCAAGATTTCCCTAAATCTTGATCTTTTTTAACACCAAGGCCATTAAAATAAAGCCCCCCTAAGCCATACATTGCTGCTGCATAGCCTTTATTGGCGGCCATTTCATACCATTTAATCGCTTCAACATAATCTTGTTTGACTAAATATCCATTTTGATAAAACATCCCCAAATCAAACATTGCTCTTTGATGCCCCCGATCCGCGGCTTTCTGGTAAAAATCTATGGCTTGTTTACTATTTTTCTGTACACCCCAGCCGTCCTTATAAAGAAGAGCAATCCCATAGTAAGCCCTGGGATCATCTTTTTCTGCAAAGGGAAGAAGCATTTTATACCCGACCTCAGGATTGCCATTTCTAATAATATCGTATGCTTCTTCAATGGAGGCACTATAAGAGGCTGTCGCCCATAGAGCTAAAAAAATCAAACCAAAATAATGCAATACACTTTTCATTGAAATTCCCTGTTCTTGGCTAAGAGTCAATTAAATATGGCAATTTTTTACACGTAGAAAGAATTATCTTAATATCGATCCAAGAATACTACATTTTTCTTGTTGCTCACTTTCTAAGATAAAAGCATATACCTGCTCTTGTATGTATAATAAATTTTCTGCAGGTTGCGCTCATAATAAAAATTCGATTTTTACAGTTGCAATCACCTAATTATTGCCATACCTTTTTTAAAGTATACGAGTACATGCTATGAGTTTTGCCAATTTTGGCCTATCCACAGAGATACTAAAAGCTTTAAAGGAAGAACAGCACTTTAGTCCAACCCCCATCCAAACCAAATCAATCCCACTAATTTTGCAAGGCAAAGACATTATAGCTGCCGCACAAACTGGGACTGGAAAAACAGCTGGTTTTGTACTTCCAATGCTTGAACTGCTAACGAGGGGAGTAAAAGCAAAATCCAATCAAGCTAGATCACTTATACTGGCGCCCACAAGAGAATTAGCTATTCAGCTGGGAGAAAATGCGTCTCAATATGGCAGATTCCTCTCTTTAAGAACAATCGTAGTTTATGGTGGGGTAAAAATAAACCCTCAGATGATGTCCCTTCGCAAAGGGGCTGATATTCTAATAGCAACTCCCGGAAGACTCATAGATCTATATAATAAAAATGCAGTCAAATTTCCACAGCTGGAAATACTAATTCTAGATGAAGCCGATCGCATGCTGGACCTCGGCTTTACAAAGGATATATGCAAGATTCTCTCTCTACTACCAAATCATCGCCAGAATTTAATGTTTTCAGCCACATTTTCTGCTGATATTCGAAACCTTGCCGCTCAATTGCTTGAAAATCCCATTGAAATATCAGTTTCTCCGGAAAATACAACGGCCACCAGTATCAAAGAATGGATTGTTCCAGTAGACAAGAAACTTAAGCCTGACCTGCTAGTAAAGCTGATCTCTCTTTATGGTTGGACTCAGGTTCTTGTTTTTACTAAAACAAAAAAAGGCGCGGATACACTTGCCTGTTTTCTCGATACTAAGGGGCTAAAAGCTGCTGCAATTCATGGGGACAAAAACCAAGCCTCTAGGATTAAAGCTCTATCCAACTTTAAGAGTGGTATCACAGCCATACTTATTGCTACAGATGTAGCCGCTCGAGGGCTGGACATTGAGAAACTTCAGCAAGTAGTTAATTTTGATCTACCTACTATTGCAGAAAACTACATCCATAGAATTGGTCGG
>Ga0302125_10000801_pt1 | contig 16590 bp, 17 predicted proteins | sample CB4_surface_MG_FD_203111 | JGI IMG/M metagenome (GOLD analysis project Ga0302125, IMG submission 203111) | Marine microbial communities from Western Arctic Ocean, Canada - CB4_surface | ecosystem: Environmental > Aquatic > Marine > Oceanic | place: Canada: Western Arctic Ocean | collected... | reverse complement strand
CTTCACTATTGTAGTGAATGAATTGAAGTTCGACATCTCCGAGTTGGCCAATGGGACAAGGTTTGTTGCTTCTTCTCGCGTTTGGGTGGTTTGGGTATTTCGACTCCTTGGAGAAGGTGAGCTCTTTGACCATGTAGGACTCGAAGTCTGCGACTAATTTAACAAAGCAAGGTGGAGGGACTAACAGGCCGACAAAGGGTGTGTTATATTGCCGTCCCAGTAATTGGTAGATTCGACTGCCTAGGCAGTTGTTAGCGATTATACAGAACTCAGTTTTTTTCAGTTTACCAATGGAATGCTTAAACCTCCATTTATTAATTCTTTTTTTTATTACGTTTAGCATATGGCTATATGATATAGAACTGACTTACCAGAAAGTGACGCGACCGGTGTGGCAATATGATAAAAAGGTTCTTCGAGTTTAAAGTGATGGAACCTGCTATCTTTATTGTGTTGCGCGGTTCTTTTGAGTGCTTGCGGGCTAAATTAAGTTCATAGGCCGTAATCTTCTTATTGCTAAAAGTGTAAGAATGTTGATTGTGGATGAGGTCTTTACGTAATATTTATCTGGAAGTAACTTCTTTCGGAGGGTCTTTCTATGATTCGTGCAGAACCTTAATTCATTCAGATTTTAAATATGCCAGAGAAGGAAAGAGTATTAGTGACGGGCGCAGATGGCTTTATTGGGTCTCATTTAACCGAGATGCTTGTGGCTAGTGGATTCAAGGTCCGAGCCCTGTCGCAGTATAATTCGTTTAATTATTGGGGTTGGTTGGAAGACTTGGCTTGCCGTGATCAGATCGAAATTGTTTGCGGCGATGTGCGTGATCCTCACTTCTGCCGAGAGATCACTAAGGATATTGATGTAGTGTATCATTTAGCGGCGTTAATCGCGATTCCGTATTCATACGTCGCTCCAGATAGCTATGTAGATACCAATATTAAAGGAACTTTGAATATCTGCCAGGCGGCGCGTGATAATGGTTGCCAGCGGGTGATCCATACTTCGACCAGCGAAGTCTATGGCACGGCGCAGTATGTGCCGATTGATGAGAAACATCCCTTGCAGGCGCAGTCCCCTTACAGTGCGAGTAAGATCGGTGCGGATGCGATGGCGATTAGCTTTTACAATGCATTCAAACTCCCTGTTACGATTGCCCGCCCGTTCAATACGTATGGTCCGCGGCAATCCAGTCGAGCGGTCATCCCGACAATCATCGGGCAAATTGCTAGCGGTCAGAAGACGATCAAGCTGGGAGATGTAAGCCCGACCCGTGACTTTAATTATGTGCTCGATACTTGTCGTGGTTTTATCGCTTTGGCTGAGAGTGAAGCATCCTATGGCGAGACTGTAAATATCGGTTCGAATTTTGAAATCTCAGTGGGTGACACCTTGAACAAGATTAAGGCAATCATGAACAGTGATGTAGAGCTTGTTGTTGATGATCAGCGCCTACGTCCAGGGAAGTCGGAAGTATTCCGATTATGGTGTGATAATACCAAGATTCGTGAGCTCACCGGTTTCGAACCAAAGTATTTAATCGATGAGGGCTTGAAGCATACCATCGATTGGTTCCTGGATCCAGAAAACCTATCAAAGTATAAAACCGACATCTATAATGTTTGATGAGGTTATTAGCTTTGTCCGTTCAAAGTTTGGCGCGGATGGATTTATCCCGTTGCACGAACCTAGATTTCTAGGGCGTGAGCAGGAATATTTAAAAGACTGCATCGATTCGACCTACGTCTCAAGCGTAGGCAAATATGTTGATCGTTTTGAGCAGGATCTAGCTACGTTTACGGGAGCTAAGTATGCGATTGCTACGGTCAACGGAACTGCGGCCTTACACGCCGCCTTGGTGTTGGCCGGAGTTGCCTCGGGAGACGAAGTCATTACGCAACCCTTAACATTCGTCGCGACAGTCAATGCGATTAAGTATTGTGGTGCCGAGCCATGTTTTGTCGATGTTGACCGTGACACGATGGGCCTCAGCCCTGATGCGTTGCGCAGCTTCCTTGAAGAGTCGGCGGTGTTGGAAGATGGTCTCTGCAGAAATCGAGTAACCGGTCGAGTAATTCGTGCCGTAGTGCCGATGCATACATTTGGACATCCGGCGCGGATTGATGAGATTGTGGCGATCTGCGAGGAGTATCAACTTGTCGTAGTCGAAGACGCCGCGGAGTCTCTTGGGAGTCGCTACAAAGACCAGCACACCGGCACCTTCGGCCACATGGGTGTTTTTAGTTTTAACGGTAACAAAACGATTACTTGCGGCGGAGGTGGTGCCATCGTGACCGACGATGAGACGCTGGCACGCAAGGCCAAACATATCACCACAACTGCCAAAATGCCGCACAAATGGGAGTATGATCATGATTGTGTGGGATTTAATTACCGTATGCCGAATCTGAATGCCGCGCTTGCGTGTGCGCAGTTGGAGCAGATTGAGGCTATGTTGGAAAATAAGCGTGCACTGGCGAAAGAGTATGCGGCATTTTTTGAGAGTATCGGTATCACTTTTATTGCGGAGCCCGCGCATGCGTATTCTAATTATTGGTTAAATGCGCTGGTCTTGGAAGATCGTGTGCAGAGAGATGAATTTCTACAGGAGACGAATAGTCAGGGTGTGATGACACGCCCGGTTTGGAAGCTGATGCATCACCTTGAAATGTATGCGAATGCTCAACGAGGCGACCTAAGCGTTGCAGAATGGCTGGAAAGTCGTCTTGTTAATATACCAAGTGGTGTGCGAATCGATGGATAAAAAGCCGGAAATTATTTTATTAGGTGCAGGGGGGCATTGCCGCTCTTGTATTGATGTGGTTGAGTCCGAAGGCCGTTTTACTGTGGCGGGAATTGTTGATCGAATTGACGGGGGAGATTCTTCTCCGGTATTAGGCTACCCCATTCTTGGCACGGATGCGGATCTGCCGGAGCTGCGCAAGCAGTATGCATTTGCATTGGTGACGGTGGGGCAAATTCGAACCTCTGCGGTTCGGCGGCGCCTCTTTAATCAGTTGAAGGAGTTGGGCTATGAATTGCCAGCGATTACATCGCCGCACGCATATGTGTCTGGTCACGCGCAAGTAGGTGCAGGGTCAATCATCATGCATCATGCTTTAGTGAACGCGGGTGCGAGTGTTGGTGAGAACTGCATTATTAATAGTAAGGCGTTGATCGAGCATGACGTGAAGGTTGGCGCAGATTGTCATGTCTCGACGGGTGCAATTATCAACGGAGGTGTTGAAATTGGGGTGGGTACTTTTTTGGGTAGTAACGCAGTTAGTGTACAGGAAATCTTAATTCCGGCGGGGAGTTTTATCCGAGCCGGTCATTTGGAGCTAAGAAAATCATGAGTGCTGTCTATATTATCGCTGAAGCGGGGGTGAATCATAATGGCTCTATGGCGATTGCTAAAGAACTTGTAGATGTTGCTGCTAATAGCGGCGCAAATGCGATAAAATTTCAGACTTTTAAGGCCGAGAAATTGGCAGTCGCGCATGCTGAAAAATCTGTATATCAGAAAGATACTACTGATCAAGGTGAAAGCTTTTTTGATATGATTAAGCGACTGGAACTCAGTGAACAAGATCACGAGGAATTGATAGTTTACTGTAAGAGCAGGTGTATTGACTTTTTATCTACTCCTTTTGATGTGGATAGTGTTAATTTTCTTCATTCAAAAAGGATGGAAGTGTTTAAGACTGCTAGTGGGGAGATTACGAACCTTCCCTATCTCCGAGCAATTGGACAGCTTAATAAAAAGGTGGTAATGAGCACTGGATTGTCTTCCCTTGGCGATATTGAAAGCGCCCTGGCGGTGCTCATGGAAGCAGGTACTCCAAGGAAAAGCATTACTGTGCTTCATGCTAATACGGCGTATCCAACACCTTTCTCGGATGTGAATTTGAAGGCAATGATTACAATTCGAGACGCCTTTGAAGTAGATGTAGGTTATTCAGATCACACCTTGGGAATCTCGGTTCCTACGGCCGCCGTGGCGCTGGGGGCCTCTCTGATCGAGAAGCATTTTACTTTAGACCGTGGGATGGATGGGCCTGATCACCGCGCTAGCCTTATACCATCAGAGTTGAGTGATATGGTGAAGGCCATTCGTGAAGTTGAAGAGGCTCTCGGTGATGGAATTAAACAGCCTTCCGCTAGTGAGTTAGTGAATCATGCAGCTGCAAGGAAAAGCATCGTTGCTGAAAAAGATATCGCCAAAGGGGAAGTTTTTACTGAATGTAATCTATCAGTAAAAAGGCCTGGAGGTGGCGTAACTCCAATGCGATGGGATGAATTTATTGGGAAATTAGCCAATCGCAATTACAGTAGAAATGAGTTAATCTAAGGGTAAATATGAAGATGATGATTGAAGCATCTGGCAGCCTAGTTTCAGGTTATCTCATTAACAGCATTCAAGAAAGTGGCAACCAAGCAGTGGCCACTGATGTGAGCACTGCGAATCACGCTGCTGTATTGGCAGATGACTATGTAGTCATGCCATACGTGTCAGATCCTGAGTTATGGTCCAAGACGAAGAGGCTCTTACTAGAGCACCAGGTCGATGTCGTGATACCTTCATTTGATGAGACTCTCCTGGAATGGTGCAGGAAGATGGAGGAGTTTAAAGCTATTGGAGTGGAAGTCATTCTCTCTGAATTTGAAACTATCGATACATTTCAAGACAAGTGGAAGACGTATCAATTTTTTAAAAAAATAGGGATTCCGACACCTGAGACATCTTTAGAGCAGGACTACAAGTTGGTGAAACCTCGCACGGGCAGAGGAGGGGGCGGAATTTATATAGGAGATGACCCCCAGGATATGAAAAGTATGATTTCTCAAGACATCGTATCTGGTGAGGAATTTACTATTGATTGTTTTTATGGCAGGGATGGAAAGCCAGTATACATTATACCTCGCAAGCGTCTTGGTGTTATGCATGGGAAATCCCTTGGGGGAGTTACTATTAAGCACGATCGAATTATCGAGGCAGTTGAGGAGATCTCCAAGCATCTTAAATTTAGAGGGCCAATCAACTTTCAGTGTTTCGAAGTTGACGGAGGAGCGCTTAGCTTTATAGAATGCAACCCACGTGTTGCTGGCGGTATGGCATTGGGTTTTGCTGCTAGTGAAAATTGGATGTCGCTTATCGAATCTAACCTCCTGAAGGGGGAGGAAATTGACCCTGTAGAAGTTAAATTTGGGCTCCAAATGCATCGATATTATGCTGAATGCTTTCTTTGAAAAATCTAAAATTGATTGGGCCGCTATAGAATGGGTAGGCTTTGATATCGATGGGACTGTTTATGATGAATTCGAATTTATAGTACAAGTCTACCAAGAAATCTGCAGCCAACTAGTGCCTAGGAACTCAGTAGCCTACGATTTTATGCTGAATCGATGGCTTGAGAAGGGCAGTTCGTACAACAAAATTTTTGACGAGGCCTATGATCAATTCATTGGTGGAAATGATAAGGCAGAATTTATCCAATCTGCGTTACAAATCTTCAGGCAGTTTAGTCCTAATCTTGAACTAAATAGTAGAGCTCAAGCGCTGCTGAAGTTTATAGGTGCCAACTATAGGACATTTATCGTGACAGATGGGAACGCTGTTTTGCAGAGGAAAAAGGTGAAGTCGCTTGATGTCGAAGGTCTGCTTTTGCCTGAAGTTGTAATTTATACAGGGCTTTACAAATTTTCAAAGCCTGACAGAAGGGTATTGCCACTCTTACCGAAATTCGTAAATTCACAAAACGTAGTTTTTTTAGGGGATAGAGATAAGGATGATCGCTTCGCTGCTGAGATTGGTTGCCAATTCATTAAAGTTTACAACATGATAGAAAATGGCTAATAACAAAAAAATAGTAGCGATTACGGGTATTAGATCCGACTATGATTTGATGTCGCCTTTATATTCACTTCTTCATGAAGATGATGGTATCGATTTTAAATTAGTGGTTTCTGGTGCTCACATGTCGCCTTCATACGGTTACTCTCTGAGTCAAATCAAAAAAGATGGATTTCAGATACTTACCAAAATTGAGTCACTAATTGACGCTGATTCTAAGTCTTCGAGGCTGAAAAGTGCGAGCATCATGCTAATGAACTCTATTGATATTGTTAGGGAAGAAAACCCAGATGTTATCATCTACGCTGGCGATCGTGAAGACGTAATAGTGGGAGCTCTATTAGGTGGATACTTAGGGATTCCAACTGTGCATTTTTATGGCGGTGATCATGTTCAAGATTCACATATCGATAACCCAGTAAGGCATGCTGCCTCTAAACTCTCTACAGTTCACGTTGTGACACTGGAAGAGCACAAACAACGCTTGATTAAAATGGGTGAGCCTAATTGGCGTATCCATAATTTCGGGAGTATCGCGTTAGATCGGTTTTCATGCTATGATCCTATGGCTATTGATGTGATCAAGGAGGAATTTTCTATCGTTGAAGGTTTTGACAGTTTTGCTTTGATGATTTTTCATCCGATAGTTGAGGAAGAAGAAATGGCACATATTTATTTTGAGGCCATTTTAAAAACTCTCATCGAAAAGAGGGTGAACACATTTGTGAGCTATCCTAACTCGGATCCCGGGAACAAGAGTATTGTCGAGGTTATTGAGAGATATAAAACTCATCCTAACTTCATATTCTATAAAAATTTAGATCGAGACGTTTTCTTGTCTGTGTATAAGAATGCTGACTTTATTATCGGGAATTCTTCCAGCGGAGTTCTAGAGGCCGCTTCAGTGCCAATTCCGGCAATCAACATTGGGGCTCGGCAAACTTCTAGGGTTGCTGGTATCAATGTGAGCTTCTGCAAGCACGACTCGGTGGAAGTTGAGGCCGCCATTTCTCGTGCCTATGACCCTGAATATTTAGAGGAAGTTCGCTCAATGGTGAACCCATATGGTGATGGTGACAGTGCTGAGAGGGCTTATTGTTTTCTGAAAGAAAATGATCTTTCAGCGCACTTATTTAAAAATGAAGACCCTTTAGTGTATGAGTAAGAAAGTTTTAATAGTAGCAGTTCATCCTGATGATGAGTCTCTTGGTTGCGGTGGTACTTTGCTCCGCCATAAAGCACAGGGAGATTCAATTCATTGGCTTATTTTAACCAAACCAACGGAGGATTATGGTTTTAGTTCTTCCTATGCGGCGCACAAAGAGAAGGTTATTCAAAGGGTGGCAGATGCTTACGGTTTTGATTCCGTGCAACAGTTAGGTCTTCCTGCCACTGGATTATCTGACCTTAGGGAGTGTGATCTTGTCCAATCGCTTTCAACGGTTATTAATGATTTGCAACCGGAAGTTGTCTACGTTCCATTTCATTCAGATGTGCATGGAGATCACAAAGTTGCTTTTCAAGCTCTAATGAGTGCGACAAAGTCCTTTCGTTATCCATCAATTAAGCGGATTTTGATGATCGAAACTATCAGTGAGACTGATCAAGCAATCTCTAATCCAGCTTCATCATTTATACCTAACGTTTATGTGGACATAACTTCTCATGTTGAGGAAAAGCTCAAAATTTTAGCTTTATACGATACCGAAATTAAAGAGCCTCCCTTTCCGCGTAGTATAGATGCTTTACGTGCTTTGAGTTGCTATCGTGGGGCGGCAATTGAAGTCATGCATGCAGAGTCATTTATGTTACTCAGAGAGAAAATAGTCTGAGGAAGGTCTGTACCGATACTTTCAATGGAGCTGAATATGTGGTATTATGTTTATAATTCAGATAATGAATATAGGTTATTTCCTTTGGAAGCTCGGGGGCAGCTACAATTTACTTTAAATAATCATGTATAAAGATCACCGATTCTTAGCAGTGATTCCCGCGCGTGGGGGTTCTAAAGGAGTGCCTCGTAAGAATGTTCGGATGCTGGATGGAAAACCTCTTATCGCATGGACCATAGAACATGCTTTTCATTCTCGCTACATTGACCGTGTGATTGTCACTTCTGACGACGAAGAGGTATGTCAGGTAGCCAAACAGTTGGGAGCCGAAGTTCCTTTTGTGCGTCCGGCAGAGTTGGCCTCCGATACGGCCTCTGGAGTCGATGTATTATGCCATGCAGTACAGAACGCAGGAGCAGATTATGACTATGTCGTGTTGCTTCAACCAACATCGCCTTTGCGTGAGTGCACTGATATTGATGCGGCGATAGAGCTATGTGTTCGTCGGGATGTGGCATCAGTTGTCTCGGTGTCGGAAGCCACTAAGAGTCCCTATTGGATGTATCAGATGACAGATGGAGGAGCACTCTCCCCAGTTGTTGAGAATGCGGCCACCAATCGACAGCAACTGCCTTGCACTTATGCGTTAAATGGGGCGATCTATGTGCTTGAGATCGGGAACTTGCTCGCAAAAAAGAAGATCATTGATGGGAAGACGCTTGGTTATGTGATGCCTGCGGAGCGTTCGTATGATATTGATAGCGAGACTGACTTTTTAATTTGTGAGTTTTTAAAAACGAGGATGAATCCTAATGTATAATATAAACTGTAAGATTCAGTCGGACGCCACGATTCGAGAAGCGCTCGAAATGATTGATGCATTTGCGAACGGGGTCGTTCTCGTGTTGGATTCAGATCAAAAATTGCTAGGGATGTTGACGGATGGCGATATCCGCAGGGCATTGTTGGGAGGCGCTTCAATCCATGATCCAGTCACTCCTTGGATTTCGAAGGATTATGTGTCCGTTGGTCGCGATGTCGGTCGCGCGGAGGTATTGGATATCATGCAAGCGCGTCTAATCGACCAGGTGCCAGTGGTGAGCGAGACCGGGGAGGTTGAGGGGCTACATCTGATTCACGATGTTATTGGTGGCCGTAAACTCGACAATGTCGCTGTAATTATGGCTGGAGGGAAGGGGATGCGCTTACGCCCGATCACGGAGTATTTACCGAAGCCCATGATAAAGGTGGCAGGGCGGCCTATTCTCGAACGACTCGTTCTTCATCTGGTGAGTTATGGAATTACTCGAATTTATCTCGCGGTAAATTACATGAGTCATGTGATCGAAGATTATTTTGGAGACGGTACTCGGTTCGGTTGTTCTATCGAGTATTTGCGTGAAGAAGAACCGCTTGGGACTGGTGGCTCGCTGTCCTTGTTGCCCGAAATTTCCGATAAGCCTGTGTTGGTGATGAACGGGGATTTAGTGATGCAGGCAAATCTTGGAGGCCTGTTAAGTTTTCACCAAGAAGGGGGATTTTACGCAACCATGGGAGTGAAGCCATATCGGCATGAAGTGCCATTTGGATGTGTTGAGTCTGAGTCAGGACGCATACTTACGGTGCAAGAAAAACCTTCGATCGATAAGTTGATCAATGCCGGGCTTTATGTGCTTTCGCCTGAAGCCTTGGCAAGTATTCCGAGGGAATTCTTCCCGATCACTGATCTGTTTGAATCAGCGCTGGTCGATGAGCAGCCTTGTGGCTCATTTCTGATTGAAGATGAGTGGGCGGATGTCGGCCGAGTTTACGATCTTCATGAGGCCCAAGGGAATGCTTAACAGACTCGTCGAGTGTTGGCTAATTGCGGCGCTTAGCATGTATTAAGCTGGAAGTTTTTGGGTGCATATAATCGTAGAATCCGAATTCGTCGCATTCGACAATTTTAGGGTTATAAGAGCCCCATGCCGCGATATCTAATTCGTTGGCTAACCCGATCACAGCAGCCTCCACTTCCTGCATGACGGTTACGGTACGTGAGTTCTGATTGGCCCAGACACTGTGGTGATAGGGTATGAGCATTAAGTGGACTTCGATGCCTTCACTTTTGAGGTGGAGGACGAGTTGTTTAAATAACTGAATAGCTGCGGGTGAAATGACAGCACCATGCTCGATTATTTTATAGTCTCCGGCCTCGATTTTTCGTTCAGGGCCTGCGGCCTTCTTAATGAAAGCTTCGGAGTAGACGAGGCTGCCGTCTGGGCGGATAATTGGGTGCTGTATGCCAATCTCAGGGTCGAATTCAGGCGCTTCGGTAATCGTGTGAGTTTGAATCCCTATCATTGATAGCGAGCGGTGGAAATATTCCAAATTGATTAGATTTTGTAGCGCGTTAAACGTCGTGGAGGAGGTGTCACTGATATCTCCAGCGTTTCCAGCCAGCAGCATCCGCATCGAATTATAAGACTCTTTATACGTCGCCCACCGACTGTCTTGCCGCCAGTTTAAAGCCCATGGGTCTATTCCAAATATGATTTTTTGGGGGCACTTTGAGTTCCTTAGTAACTCCCATGATAGTGCTATGTAGTCTTCTAATGTGCCCCCAGATACACCGAGGTTTACAATCGAACTGGATAATTCAGAGAAGCAGGGTTCCTCCAATCGCGAACTTATTTGCATGACACGACTGCTGCCAATGATGGCACAATCAGCATTAGTGATTCTCGAAGCGAGGTTCTGTTTGATCTCACGTTCGCTCCAAGAGTCGTTTGGCCAAAGTAAACCATGCTCCGATTGGATTAATCGAGTGGCATATGCATTTGTTGAATTGTCTACTTCGTCTGTCGATCCATAGATGTTTGCCGGATCGATTATGTAGTTCGTTGTGGCGACTAGGGCTAAAAGCAGTCCGATGCCGAAGAGTAGGTAAGTTGTATATCTCGTAGTCTTCATCGTGCTAAAACTGGAAATAGAGGAATTCGCTTTGCTTCTGGATTAGCATCAACGCGATCGTGGCAATTAGGACGGTTGCGACTAGCCAGATCCATGATGCTTTCCAATGAATACGAGCGGGAGCTGTGTCGTTAAATGATTCGAGACCGAGTGCCGGATTTTCTTTTTTAAATAGCTCAGCAGTATTCGGTGCGAACCATGCGAGGAGCAGTAAACCTAGGATGAGCCAGCCTCCTTGCTTCGGGTCGCCGAAAGATCCGTCGATGAACATGCCATCAAAACGAAACCCAAGGTGAGTGAATATGCCGTTGGCTTCGACTGCCATTTCCGGTGCGAGTGAAATGCCGTTCCCGCCGAACATTGCTGAGTAGAACTGAGTGGCACCTGTAATGCTTTCGCAGCGAAACAAGACCCATGCGACTACAATACAAAGGAATGTGAGTGCTCGTGCTCCCCATGTTTTCCACTGTGAATTCTGTCGAGTGTCGTGAGCGGGTGAATGTCGTTTCTTTGCATCGATCCAGAGGTGATTTACGCAGAGATAGACCCCGTGTAGAGCACCCCATAAAATGAAAGTCCACCCCGCGCCATGCCAGAGCCCACCGATTGTCATGACAAGAAGTAGGTTTACGTAACGTCGGTTCGGACCTTTACGGCTGCCGCCTAAAGGGAAATACAGGTAGTCTCGAAGAAATCTGGATAGTGTGATGTGCCAGCATCTCCAAAATTCGATGATACTGCGTGCTTTGTAAGGAGAGAAGAAGTTTAGCGGTAATATGACTCCAAACATTCGAGCGATACCTAGTGCCATGTCTGAGTAGCCGGAGAAATCAAAATACAACTGAAAGGTGTAAGCTAAAGCACCACCCCATGCTTCAAAGAAAGTGAGCATGATCCCTTGTTCGGCGGCATCAAAAACCGGAGTGGCGTGCGCTGATATCGTATCTGCTAAGACGACTTTTTTAAATAGGCCGATAAAGAATATGCTCAAGCCGATCGCTACGTTTTTACTCTTTAGCTGGCTCAGCGCATCTTTGGACAGTTGTGCGAGCATCTCCTTGTGATGCACGATTGGTCCTGCGATAAGTTGTGGAAAAAAAGTAACAAATAGGCAGTAATTTATAAGTCCATATCGACCTATTTTCCCTCTATAGGCGTCTACCAGATAGGCGATTTGCTGGAACGTGAAGAACGAGATCGCCAGTGGAAGTATGATGCGCTCCAGATGTATCTGGGTGCCAAGCGTGGTGTTGATATTCTCGATGAAGAAGTTCGCATACTTGAAATAGCCGATTAGCGCTAGGTTTGCGGAAGCCCCTAGGGTGAGGACGGTTTTACTGGATGTCCGATCCAGAATGAGGCCAACTGTATAGTTGAATGCGATGGAACTTAGGATCAGCACCAAGTAAATGGGATTCCACCAGCCATAAAAGAAGAGCGATGCCCCTGTGAGCCATGAGATCGCCGCTGTGTGCTGTTGGTAGCGGCAGAGTAAATGAAAGCCAATCAAGGTGATTGGCAGAAAAAGAAATATAAAGACGTAGGAATTAAACAGCATTGGCGTATCTCAGTTCTGAAAGAAAGCTGCAGGCGGAATTAACCGTCAACAACCGAGTCGAATTTTTCTATGGTCGCTTATGTAGTTAACTGAATTTTTGAGATGAATCCTACCTTCTTTATCTGCTTCACTTTTTGCTCGTGGGATGGGCATTTTTTGATCAGGCACAATTTACCTGAGGGCAACTGTTCGCCCGGGTGCAGTTGGTGAGCGAGCATATACCTTTAGTCCCAAACTAAGCGTAGGTTGGAGCCAAAGCCTTCATTCTTTTTGTAAGTGAACGATACGCCTTTTTTCTAGGAGCCGCAGTTGTCCAGCGGGATGACATCAATATCGACTGGAACTAAAGCTAGATCATCCGCAAGGACGGTAATGAAGCTGCTCTGGGTTAAGAAGTCGTTTAATTGGCGAAGCGCAAGGTGGCTGCGCTCTTGGGGTGGGGGGCATCTGAACGTTGACGCAATGCCGCTCCTGAAGATAACTGACCGCACGAATTAGCTTCGGTGCGGATGAGTAATTCCTTGCTTCGTTCCAGTTTTAATCGTTGCATCTTTTACTTCGGGTTTATTTTTCGAATTCAGATCATATCAAGGGACACGGGGTGCGCTATGAAATTTCTACTATTTCTTAAGTTTTTACGAAAAGCATTTAGAAAATATCTCAAGCATTGGTCGAAGGATTTTGTTTTTTCTGGGAGACGAGATGTAACCATACATGTTCTGGGGAACGGTCCTAGCTTGAACGGCTCTCTTCATCTTATCAAAAAAGAAGATCGAATAACGATGGTGAACTTTGCAGTCCTCACGGATCTTTTTTTCCAGCTAAAACCATCTTATTTGTGTTTAGCTGATCCCGCTTTTTTCAAAAAGACGGATAGCGAATCTATTGAGAACAAAAAGGTTCGAATGCTGCAAAAGCTGCAAGAGGTATCTTGGGATTTGAGTATCGTTATTCCGGCGGGAGCTAAGTATGGAGACCTTGTAGTTAATACTCGTTATATATCGTTTAAATTTGTTAACAACGTTCGGATGGATTATTCGATTAAATTTATGCGTATGTTTTTTTATAAAAGAAACATCGCGATGCCATTGCTGCAAAATGTGGTTGTTCTGGCCTTGTACATCGGGCTTCAGCGTGGATATAAAAAAATATATATCCACGGGGTCGATTCGGATTCCTATAAGAAAATCTGCATTAACCATGACAACGAGATGGTCATGAGAGAATTACACTACTACGGCTATAGTGATGTGAATCTAAATGATTCTAAAACAAGCGGATTTGCAATTGGACGTTTGTATGAGCGATTGGCGTGCGAGGTCGCCATGTTCAGAAGTTACGTTGATCTTGCTGGTTACGCTGACTACTTAGGCCTTCGGGTTATCAATGCTTCTCCAAATTCAATGATCGATGCATTTGAACGATATGATCACGATGAACAATTAAACGGCTGATATGAATATAATTTCAAGAGTGGCATACATGTTTAATCGAAAAGTAGATTCATCTGCCGCTATCAGTATTTTGGCAAATGTTACCAAATCAAGTATTGGGCAAGGCTGCTCTATCGCCAAGCGTAGTCGTATCTCACTCTCCAAGCTGGGAGCAATGTGTGCTATTGGTCCACGAGTGAAGGTCAAAGAGAGCACACTATATGGTTTTAATGCGATCGCGTCAGGTGTGCGCCTTAAAAAAGTCTCCTTGGGACTCTATTCATACATAGCGAAGGATACCTCACTTGTAGACATTTCAATTGGTAAATTTTGCTCGATTGGAAATGGTGTTAAAAATCATTTGGGCAATCATCCATCGCGAGTTTTTGTTTCTAGCCACCCTGCATTTTATTCGCCTAATGCGCCAACGGGTGCATTTGTCGAGCGCGAGTGTTTTGAAGAATATGGTGAAAATGTATCTATTCAGAATGATGTTTGGATTGGGGCAGGGGCGTTGCTAATGGATGGAGTTTCAGTCGGTAATGGTGCCATTGTAGCGGCCCGTTCGGTGGTGACAAAAGATGTTCCGCCTTATGCTATTGTCGGAGGAACTCCGGCAAAACTAATTCGCTACCGATTCGATGAGGAGGAGATTGAGTTATTGGAAGAATTGCAGTGGTGGAATAAGGATCTTTCGTGGATAAAGAAGCATGTTGGCCTTTTTCATGACGTAAAAAAGTTTACGAAAGCCATCAGAGATGGGAGTACATAATGACATGCCGACTTTCTCGATCATTACAGTATTCTGGGGTCCAGTCGCTGCAGTAAGTGCGATTTGTGGGAGTCAATGATGACGGCTAATTAAGATGTACTTTTGAATAACTCCCTGAGATGAAATTTGAGCCTGTAAAGTGGGCCTTTCCGAAAATACTTACCTGGGTAGGCAAAAAATTCTTTTTCTGGTGTGTTGCGCGGAAAGCCCTGGTTTTTAATATGTTCTGCGATGATATTGAAGAGATTGTATTGATCGATGACTTGTAGTTTAGCTCTCTGTAAAGCTTGAGTCGACTGATCATATAAATCGGAAGCAATGGCTTTGCGAATAGTAGCTACTGTGGAATCAAAATCTTCTAGGTGGATAAGACGGAAGGCTTCTGGTGAAAAATAATGCTCAATATTGGGGCAACCGGAATAGAAGGGGAGTGCGCCTTCGAGGTAGGCATCTGCTATTTTTTCGGACCAGTAGTGAGGCGAGATACTGTTTTCAATGGTGATGTGATATTTATACGGCCGTATGGCATCGGCTTTATCGGGCACGTAGTTTTGACCAGCGCCATAAATATCGAGATCATCACCGAAGACTTCCTTGAGCCGTTTTACAAATTCGAACCGTTTTTTATGTCCAGGTTTAGTTTGTTTATTTGAACAGACTACCGAGATTAACTTAGATTTAGGGATGGTTTCTTCTACTTTATATTCATCGTATGTTTTGATGTGGTCAGAACCTAGACCACAAAACCAAGGGTATCCTTGTTGTGAGAGTTTAAACTTTGGATGAACGGCATTAGAGTCGGAGCATATCACATTGCCAAATTGTGTGAGGTAACTTTCTGGGTAGGTTTTTATGGCAGGCGGTTCGCTACCAATGAAGAGCGTATTCTCTTTGGCTATTTTCTCTTTGATGAGGTTATGGCCACTGCCGAAGACGACGAGGAAATCGACAGGACCCTCTTTATCATTAATTTGAAAGTGGAGGTTTTTCCATATCCCTCTACTCCCGGGGCTTTGACGTAGTAATTGTTCCGTTCTCCGGTTCTGGCCAAAAAATAAAAGTTTTACTCGATAGGGAGTCTGCGGTTTATGATCTGGAGCCGGATTTGATTGCATGGTCCAATGGATAGGATGCTTAGTTAGGACTTAATATTTCGGTGCATCTGGCTTTTGAACTAAAACATTTTCCATAATCAGGAATTGTAGGTCTGATCCATAGAGTAGTCCAGCCTCGTTTAGGAGTGCCTTCCAATTAGGACTGATCCAAAGTTGTTTAAGTTCAAACATCTTTTAATTAATGATTAAGCGGTTTTACCTTGGTGCGCCCTTTTTTTTGATCAAAGCGAGCTAATCTATAGGCAGGGATTCTCTGACTCCACTTTTTATAGCTGCTGCTACCACGACTCGCATCTAGATAGGCTTGAAGGAAAACCGAACGAGCGACATCGTCGACTAAGACATTGGCATACTTATCCAATATTACGCAGTCTTTTAGACGCAAATATCTGCTTCTCATTGTTGAATAGTGAAAATTGCCACGGGGACAATCGATTAGTGAAATTACGAGTTTTTGTTCTTTGCATCGGATCAGTATATTACGCCAGTGAAAGTCCTTATGATAAAAATTGTTTGTATGCATACTTCGTAGCCACAAACCCAAAGTTCGTGCAAGCCTTGCCGCCTGCAGTCTGGATAAAGATTTCCTGCGCACGTATTGATCGAGTGTCAATGAATCAGGAATAGCATCTGTGATGATGAATTCTTGAATTATTTGTCCAATGGCATTGCGCCTTTGGCCCCATCCAACAATGCGAGGAATGGATATGCCGATGCTTTGAAAAAAAAGTAAGTTACGCACTTCGGTGCGGCTTCTACTTTTACGCAAATAGCGTTGGAAAGGATACTTTCTATTCGCGTATATTTTAATGTAGGCTTTTTTGAAAAATTCCCAGATTTTCGACTTCACGAACGAAAATGGTCGAGCGGTCTTTAGCATCATCCAGAGGAAGTTTGTAGGGATCTAAAAATGACCACTCTTTTTTAAGTGAGTCGATCGATTTAGCTAAATCTGCTTCAGGATCCTGCATTTGCAGTTACTAGGTTCGTTAAATTGACAATCAGAACAAGGCTAATTTAGGCAGGCCTTTTTTCGGACTCTTATCTATAAAGAGACCTTGCCGTCTGGGTTC
>Ga0302125_10000800_pt1 | contig 16592 bp, 16 predicted proteins | sample CB4_surface_MG_FD_203111 | JGI IMG/M metagenome (GOLD analysis project Ga0302125, IMG submission 203111) | Marine microbial communities from Western Arctic Ocean, Canada - CB4_surface | ecosystem: Environmental > Aquatic > Marine > Oceanic | place: Canada: Western Arctic Ocean | collected... | reverse complement strand
ATCAGATCTACTATTTAATGATATCTTTTTGTGGGCTTATTGGAGCTTACGCAGCCTATCTATTGATGAAGCCTAAATCTTAGTGTTCTACTTTCAGTGGCACTTTAGGGTCTAAGCCAAGCCCTTAACGAAGTGACTGTAGACCTTCAAAGTCACATGAGGATCAGTATGACAAAACATATAAGACAGCTGAATCAATGGAAAATTATTCGTCAGTAGGATACGTCAGGTTATTTTATCGAATAAAACTTAATGCCGTCCCATATATATCTGCAATTTCATCTATCTGTTTATCTCTTGGTATTCCAGCTCCGTGACCTGATCTAGTTTCTACTCTCAACATAATTTTATTATCACAGCTTTGAAGACTTTGAAGTCTAGCAGCAAATTTATATGAATGTGATGGCACAACCCTATCATCTCTGTCTGATGTTGTGATCAATGTAGGTGGGTAACAAACACCTCGCTGGATATTGTGATATGGCGAATATGAATATAAATTTTCAAAATCATCTAAATTTTCTGGTGATCCATAATCTGATTCCCAACCCCAACCAATTGTAAACTTATTAAAGCGCAGCATATCCATCACTCCAACTTGCGGGATAGCAAATCCAAACAATTCTGGGTTTTGTAACATTACTGCTCCTACTAGCAGACCTCCATTAGACCTTCCTTGAATTACAGTAGACTTAGGAGACCCAATTTTTTTACCATGTAAAAACTTTGCTGCATAAGAAAAATCATCAAACACATTTTGTTTATTCAATAACATTCCTTGTTCATGCCAACTCCTTCCATATTCTGATCCACCTCTAAGGTTTGCCAATGCAAATACGCCGCCTTGATTCATCCAAGCTAGATATCTTTTAGAAAATCTAGGCAATATTGAAATATTAAAACCTCCATATCCATACAACAAAATTGGTGTATTTGAATTTATCTGCAAATCCTTCTTATGCGTAATATGAAGAGGAATGAGTGTGCCATCTTTCGATGGATAGAATTCCATCCTTGTTTCGTAGTTCTTTGAATCAAAATTTGTAAGATTTTCTTCCCAGAAAAGCTCAGAAAAACCAGTTAAGAAATTTAATTTATAGATTTGTGTTGGTTGTTTAAAATTTGTAAAACTGTAGAAGACACTATGATCATCTTTTCTTCCTGAAAATCCAGATATAGTGCCCGAAGATTCTAGGCTGAGCGAACCATTCTCGTTACCATTTTTACTAAAATATTTGATATTAGAAAAAGTATTATCAATATAATTTATGACAAAGCCTTGATTGATCATATCAGCGCTTCTAATAGAGAATTCAGCTTCTTGAATTATTTCTTCAAAACCTAAATCAAGATTATCAAAGTCCAAACGAACAATCTTTCCATTTGGAGCCATGTGATCAGTCAAAAACCATAAGTAGTTATCTTCAGAATCTATGAAGGTATAACTTGCAACAAATTCATCAACTATAGATATAAATTCTTCATCTTCATATCGCCCTATAGATAAGAAGTTTCTTTCATCAGTCCCTTTGGTTGTGTAGAGAATTTTGTACTGACCATCATCTGAGATTGCTATGGATCTGGATAACAAAGGATCATTTTTATCCCAAATAATTATTTGATCCTCTTTTTGGTTAGTTCCTATGGAATGAAACATTAATCTTGGGCTATTATTCAAATCTAATAACTCCTCTCCTTCGGGTTCAAGATACTTTCTGTAATAAAATCCCTTAGAATTTGGAGACCATTCAGCACCAGAAAATTTTGACCATTCAATCTCATCATCAAGAATCTTGCCAGTGGCAACATTCATAATTTGCCAAGTTCGCCAATCTGAACCCCCGTCAGATTTTGCAAATGCTATCCATTCACTATCTGGACTAACGCTTACTGATGCTAATGAGACTGTTCCATCTTTTGAAAAATTATTAGGATCAATAAGAATTCTTTCATTGCAAGATTCACAATCCTTAACAATGAGTTTGTTTTGCTGTAATTTTCCAGGATTAAAATAATAAAAAATTCTTTTTTGTGACCTGAAAGGAATGCTAGTAAATTCACTGGTCCAAATTAATTCAAGATCTTGTTTGATGCTTTTTTGAAATTTATTTTTTAAAAACTGCTGCGAGAAATTATTTTGTAAACTGACCCATTGTTTAACTTCGTCATTTGTAAAGTTTTCTAACCATCTATAGGGATCGCTTATTTTTTGACCATGATATTCATCGAAATGAGTGACTTCCCTAGATACAGGGGTGGTAACCTCTTTAGTGCAAGAGGCAATTAGTAAAAGCCCAAAGATCATTAGAAGCGAATTAGCAAAAGTCATATTAAAAATTTTGATATTAAACTTTGTCACATTATTCAATGAAATTAATTGATAAATATTTTTCATATTTTTAGTATATAAGATTTAACTAAATCCCTAAAATTTCTTAATCTACCAACTTTCACTTTTACAATATTTATCGTATTTTGTTCTTATGAAAACAAGAGACAATTCAAAATTAAATATACAAAGCGGAGCCTTAACTTCTCTAGCTGGCATAGTCCATGCCCTACCTTGGAAGAAATAGGTTCTTACTCAAAATTCCATTTGGTTAATTTGAACGTGCAGAGTTTTTTTGTAGACTCACCCTCTTCCAATTAAGGCAATTATCTTTGTGGCCTGGTTTACTCAGCTTTATGATTCTTTAAGAAATTTGAAGTTATATGAGAAATCAACTAGATATATCATAAACATATGGTGAATCCTATGAAGCAGCATCAACAATAGCATCTGCAAGTTTTAGATTATATTCCTGTCACCATATTCATCAAAACCGCGGTACCGCTAATTGCAGAACCAATCATAATCGCACGATCACTCCATTGCATACCAACGTAAACCCATCCACAACTAGATAAGAGATATGCAACTTGCCCCCAAACAACAAACCCTGCACTTATGGTAAATATACCTGCTACGCCAAGCAACATTGCTGTCCACTTAACATACCAATCAGGAGTTCCCGTGGGCGTCATAGGCTTTACGTCATCGTAATCACTTTGTAGTTCATCAAGATCTTGTTGAAGACGCTTCTTCTCCAACCTAAGCTCTTGGGCAAGAAGAGATAGCTTGCTTGGAGTAGATATGTCTTTAATGTTGTCATTAATGTCATTTATCATAATATTGCCTAAATAATTTTTGTCACTATACCGAAAACTAGTGGTTCTTGTACTTTTTTTCTCAAGATTATTATGGGAAATATTTTTTTAATCCATAGCGCAGAAAAGAGGTAAATAAGGGTAATGTGATATTGCACAGTTCGCCATCTAGTTTTTTCCAATTTTTTCCATATATTCTTCAATCTAGACTTCCATGCCATAGCGAAGAGACTATAATGCTAATGCTGAAGGGAGTACAAACGTATGTTAGAAATGTTGTTCTGGAGTTTGATAGTCATCACGTGGGCATCGTACGGCATGCATATAATAAAAGAATATATACGCAACCATATTAAATAGGAAAAAATGAGTATAAAACCAATAATGAAAAAGCCAAGTTTATTTAGAAGAATAATAATGTCTCTTGTAAGTGGCTGGAGAAGAGTAATGAGTGTTAAATACAATCCACTCAAGCACATACCAGACCCGAGCCTACAAACCTACTTTATGTTAGTGCTATTTACTTTTTGGAGCGTGTTCTTTGGCTTTATAGCAGCAAACTATCTAGGCCTGTTTGGATACAGCACAGTTGCAAGCATTATTATTCATGTTGCCATACTAATTCCATTGGCATTTACTAATGCTATCTTTGTGGATGCAGAGCGCGATGGAGCTAAATGGTTGGAGGAATGGAAAGCAGAGCAATCAAGGTATAAATTAGTGGTCAATAGGCTAAAAACAAAGAACTTAACAATCTGGAATCCAAACAAAGAGGCATAGAGCTAGAGCCTTTTGGAATACCAATCAATGCTCTATTTTTTAACATAATGTTATTAGTTCAGTTAATTTCATTAGCTTTGATTCCTAGAAATAAATGATAATTCAGTAATGACAGAATATCTATCTATATCAGAAATAATGCAATCAGCTGTTACTCCTGTGTTTCTATTGACCGGAATAGGTGCATTGCTAAATGTTATGACTGGCAGACTAGGGAGAATTACTGATAGATTAAGATATCTACAAAGCTACTTGGCTAGAGTAGATGCAAATGATAAAAATATTATTTTGTTAAATCGCAAGAGATTAATATTTCGAACGCGTTTTATTAACACAGCAATTTTCTTCTGCACTCTAAGCGCATTAATTGTTTGCATTGTTATTGGTACTTTATTTATTGGTGGTATCTATAAAGTCTCAATAGATAGTTTTATTTCCATTTCATTTATCCTTTGCATGCTTGCTTTAATCTTGTCGTTGTTCTTTTTATTATTTGAAATTTTATATGCCACCAGAACTACTCGTAAAAATATTCTTGCGACAGAATTAATCATTTCTAAATATCTTGATGAAAAGTAATCAGTTTCAGAGCGACCTATATTTCATCCTTCTTAAGAAGTTCTAATCTATAGTAACTAATAGCACTTAATTTAAAAATATAACTAAGAAAGCATTAAATTCATCTTAGTATTACCCCTTTCATACCTTTCATCATCGTAGTAAGAATTTAAGATGAACCCGCATGAAAGATATAAATTGAGAGCTGGTTTCAACATATCATTAGTGAGTAAAAAAATTTCCATTGCATCTTCTTCTTTAGCAAAACTAATGCACTGACTTAATAGGAGCTTGCCTACCCCTCTGCCTTGAAAATCCTTTTGAACAGCCATCTTAGCTAACTCAAACACTTTATCTGATATTGGAATCATTGCGGCTGTTCCAATTACTTGTTGCTCATAGATTGCAAAAAAAATTTCTCCATTCTTAGTCAGGACATAAGATTCCGGATGCTGAAGGATATTAAGGTCCTCATCTTCCATGTAAAAAAATTCCTCAATCCATTCTCGATTAAGTCTTTCAAAATCTAGCTTGTATTTATCGTCGTAAGGAACGATTTTAATTTTATTTTTTTCGAAGTTCATTCAGCGCCTTGGAGTCAAGTTGCTATGAAGATTTCTTATAAGCTCCATTCATTTAAAATTAAATCAGATGCCTTTTCTCCAATCATTATAGTGGGAGCATTTGTATTTCCTCCGACTAACGTTGGCATGACAGATGCATCAACTACTCTCAACCCTTTCATTTTGTGAACTTTGAGCTTGCTGTCAACAACTGACATAGCGTCATGACCCATCTTGCAAGTTCCTACAGGGTGATAAACTGTATCAGCCTCTTCGCGCATAGCTAACTCAATATCAGCATCATTATTTATGTCTATGGGTCTTTGAGTATGCTCAGAAATATACTTGCTAAAAGGCTCGCTACTCAGAACCTTCATCATTATCTTATAACCATCAATCATATCTTTCATATCATCAGGATGGCTTAAGAACTTAGGATCAATTAGTGGGTCAGCAAATGGGTCAGAAGATGCAAGAGTTACCTCGCCCCTAGATTTAGGTCTCAGCAAACAAGAGTGACAGCTCATCCCGGTGCCCCATGCAGTTTTTCTACCATGATCAATAACCATGGCTGGCGCATAATGTAATTGTATATTTGGAGCCTCTAATTCATCATTTGTTTTAAGAAAGGCGCCGGCTTCAGCAATGGTAGATGTAAATACACCTGTTTTCATCACAAGATATTTAATAATCTCCAATGGAAACTTGAAAAAAATTGTTTTTAAGTTAAATCCTATTAATTTTATTGAGTTATATTTATGAACAGTAATATAGTCAATATGATCTTGAAGATTTTTTCCCACACCAGGAAGATCGACTAAATGATCAATGCCATGTTTGCTAATTTCATTGGCTGGTCCTATACCAGATCGTAAAAGAATTTGAGGAGAGCCAAATGCTCCCGAGGAAAGAATAACTTCTTTTGAAGCATTTAATGTAAATGATTTTTTATTGCTGCCTATACATTCCACTCCTGTTGCTTGATTTTCTTCAACAAGAATTTTATTCACTTGAGTATCAGTTAATACTGTTAGGTTATCTCTACCTAGAACTGGAACAAGATAGGCTTTTGCAGCACTACATCGTTTACCATTAATTTGAGTTGTTTGATAGTAGCCAAATCCTTCTTGCTGCTCTCCGTTAAAATCGTCGGTATAGTTAAACAGTTTAGATCCAGCCTCCACAAAAGTTGCGCATGATTCGGGTTGATGACGAATATTGCAAACGTTGAGTGGGCCATTTTGTCCGTGGTATTTATTTTCATGAACTTCATTGTGCTCAGCTTTAATAAAATAAGGCAGGACTTCGTCATAAGACCAGCCCTCGTTACCAAGCTCTGACCAGTGATCATAGTCCCATTTATGCCCTCTTACATAAAGCATTGCATTGATAGAGCTAGATCCACCTAATGTTTTACCTCTAGGCTGGAAACCTTTTCTATGCTCTTGAGTTTCACTCGACATTCTATGAGTGCCGCCTGCTGAATCTACCACCACCGACTCCGGCTCTGTGACTGTTACCTTCTCAAATTCTTTTTGTGGAACCGTATTAAAAGCCCAGCTGTATTTGCTTTTATCACCAAGGAAGGCAAAACCAATTGGTACTTGTAATCTTGGATCATTATCCTTTGAACCAGCCTCTATTAGGCAAACTGATGTATTTGGATTTTCACTTAGTCTGTTAGCTAGAACGCACCCAGCAGAACCAGCGCCCAATATAATAAAGTCATAATTACTCATATTCTCCCCATTCACTTAATTAATGTAAAACCACAATGAATAGTAAGCTTGAAAACAAAAAAAAACACAATACCATTTCTTAGATTGGGTTTTAACTTAAGGATAGCTCACAGAGAGGCTTTAAAATTAAATAAAATTAGGTGCGGCAAAGAATTTATTAATTAATGCCTCAAATGACTCAAGAGAATCTACTTTATATTTTGGATCAAATGCAGCTTGATCCCACTCGTCTGTAAACTCAATAGCCTTTGTATACCAAGGCTCATTTTGATATTGATTGCGTAAATCTTGAGGCTTGCCCATATATTGGTAATAATGCTCACCTTGAAAATCCTGATGTGTTCGAATGATATGATAAGCATCTTCACTTACATAAGGTTTGATCATTTCTGCAGCTATTTGACCATGATTGGGGACGCTTATTACCTTTCCAATATCATGAATCAGGCTAATGAGAACCATTTCTTCTTCTGCTCCTGCTCGTCTTGCCATTGTGGCAGTTTGAAGAGCATGATGAAGTTGGTCGGTCGAGAATCCAAGAGTGAGAGCCTGCAGTTGTTTTAACATCCCAATAATTCTGTTTGGCATATCAAAAATATGAGGCATATGTTGCTCACTGATATGCTCCCATTCTTGCTTCGTACTTTGATCCATTCTTGTAAACATAGATAGTTTTTTGTAAAAAATAAATTTATTAATTATAAATTAACTTATTTATACTAAAATTTAAAGTTAATGTGATGATTAAACTCTAAACTTGAGCACTGTATGAATTTTGGCTGCATCATCTAAGCTTTTTTCATCAGGGCTGCCGTCTTTATTTAATTTAACTTTTGCAAAGAATGCATCAATTGCATTTCCAGATACTAGATGGCGTAAATTACTTTTCACTACCTCGTCATCCTCATATTCCAGTTCTAGCTGAACATTAACTAGCCTTCCATTAAGCCAAATATCTGTTCTTTCTAAAGCAATAAGATTTTTCCACCATAAGTTTGATCTCAAAGTAACGCAAGTATATGTATTTTCGTCTTTGTGAAAGCTAACCGGGACACGATATGGATTTCCGGATTTCCTTCCATTGAATTGGGTTACAAGAATCTGAGTACTAACCAAAAGATGAATGGGTGATCGAGCAATCAGCACAACCAAAGGATTAACGATACGCCACATATTCATTTTGTTAGCTCCTTGACTTCAAATGCGTCCTCATCAACCATACTTTCCCGAAGGGTAACGTTATATGCATTTTTATTTTTGGCAAATCTCACAGTATATTTGGGAACTTCATCAATAAAATGGAGGGCTGCTCCCCCCTCAATGCCATACATAGAATCAATAATATTCTCTTCAAGAAGTTTTTTTGTGGCTGGTCGTCTTTCAGGCTCCTCATCGTAATGAGGCGCACAATTCCCTGCAACAAAATTCATGCATGGCATGATCTGTAGCTCATCAGCCCAGGAATCTGTTAATCCTTTATCAAACCAACAAATGGCTCCGGCGCTCACACCACTCATTACAGTACCCTTGTCATATGCTATTTTCAGAATCTTATCTAAGTTCCAATCTCTCCAAACAGCTAGCATACTCTTAGTATTCCCTCCCCCTACAAATATGATGTCTTGCTTGGCTATATGTTCTTCAAGGTCGATTGTTCTTTTAAAAAAACTAATATGACTTGGTTCACAATCAAGTTTAGAAAATACGCTATAAAAATTTACTACATAAGGATCTAAATCACCGGTAGCTGTCGGAATAAAGCAGATGTTTGGAGAGCTTTTAGTGCTAACCTGATCTAGAATGTATTGTTCTATTAAATTAGAAGCTTGAGTTCTTCCAAAGCCTCCTCCACCAATCGCAATAACTTGACGCATATTAAACCTTAAGTGATATTACACATATGAAATTTAGCCATAAATATATCATTGTTGGAGCCGGAAGTGCAGGCTGTGTTTTAGCCAATAAACTCTCAGCCAATCCTTCTAATAGTGTGCTCTTAATTGAAGCCGGTCCAATGGATAATTATCCAGCAATAAAGATGCCTTTGGGTGCAAGTTCACTGTTTAAACATAAGAAGTATGGCTGGGGGTATGAGACCCAACCAGAGCCTAACTTAGGAAATCGTTCAATTAATTGGCCTCGCGGCAAGACACTTGGAGGAAGCAGCTCCATCAATGGAATGTTATACATAAGAGGTCAAGCTGAAGACTATGAAGAATGGGAGAGCTCAGGAAATATAGGTTGGGGTTATAGAGACTTAATAAAATATTTCATTGAGCTAGAGAATAATCAAAATTATGAAGATCAGTATCATGGAAACTTTGGAGCACTGTGGGTTGAAACATACCAATCTAGTTTGCCAGCATCAAAGGTATTTATGAGTGCCTGCTCCGACTCTGGACTAAATGAAAATAATGATTTTAATGGCAGCGATCAAGAGGGTTTTGGGACATACCAAGTAAATATTAAAAATGGCCAAAGATGCAGCGCTGCTGATGCCTTTCTTAAGCCAATTTTAAGTAGACCAAATCTTGAATTGATGACAGATACCTCGGTGTTAAAGATTATTATCAACAATAAAAAAGCAGTTGGCGTGCAAGTAAAAAATCGTCAGGGCATTAATGTAATTACAGCAGAATCAGAAATTATTTTATGCGGAGGCGCAATCAATTCCCCTCAACTCTTAATGCTCTCAGGCATTGGTCCTAAGGAAGTTCTTGAGAAAGTGAATATTTCCTGTGCTCATGATCTTCCGGGCGTAGGTCAAAATCTTCAAGACCATCTTACTGTCAACATTAGCTACAACATAGATCATTTAGATACATTTGCAGAATTAATGCGACCCATAAAGATGTTAAAAAACTTATTTCAATATTTTGTTAAGGGAAAAGGTCTTCTGACTTACCCCGCCTCAGACATTGGTGTATTTTTTAAAACAAATAAAAGTGTAAAAACGCCTAATGCTCAGATTCACTTTGCCCCAGGAGCCGGGAAATATAATAAAGATGGTTCAATGGCACCTATTTCTGGAATTACAGCCTCTGTTTGTAATCTCAGACCCCTTAGTAAAGGTTACATTGAACTGAATTCATGTGACCCCAAAGAACCTCCAAAGATATATGCAAATTATCTCTCAGAAAAATCTGATATTAAGCCCATGATCGAGGGTATTAAAAAAGTTAGGCAGATATTTGAGAGTTCATCTATTCAAAAATTCAATCCAAAGGAGATGATGCCTAGCCTGAACCATCAGGAGGATGAAGAAATAGAAGATCTGATAAGACAAGAATGCTTGTCAGTCTATCATCCTGTAGGAACATGCAAAATGGGTATAGAGAAAGACTGCGTGGTAGATCCAAGTCTTTGTGTCATAGGAATTAAATCATTAAGAGTTGCAGATGCTTCTATCTTTCCAAAAATAATTTCAGGGAACACCAATGCAACATGTAATGCTGTGGGGGCAAAATGTGCTGAGTTAATTTTAAAGAAAAGCAGGTCTTAATTTCTATTTATCTATCTATAGAGCTGAAAACTTCTCGACCGCCGACAATAGTTAAAATATTCTTTGATTCTAAAATTTCATGATCCGGAATAGTCATTAAATTTTTATTGAATACAGTTAAATCTGCTAACTTACCTTTTTCGATGGTGCCTTTGACATCCTCTTGAAATGAAGCAATCGCTGGCCATATGGTAAACATTTTAAGCGCTTCCTCTCTTGTTACACGTTGATGAAGATTCCATCCTTTATCATAAAACCCATCTACATCTTTTCTAGTAACAGCTGCATAGAACTCAATTCGAGGATCTCCAATCTCCACTGGAGCATCTGTTCCACCAGGTATAATAAGACCAAGATCAATTAAGTCTCTCCAGGCATAGGCGTTATCGATCCGATCCAACCCAAGCCTATCAACAGCGAAATGGAGATCTCCAATTGCATGCGAAGGTTGCATTGAAGGAATTATTCCAAGTTTAAGAAATCGCTTCTGATCAATTCGCGTAATATTCTGTGAATGCTCAATTCGCCATCTGGGCTGGGCAAGTCCTGACTTATTACCTATGCTAAAGGCTTCTTCATACCAATCCAGGACAACTCTATTTGCATGATCACCAATGGCATGAGTAGCAATTTGAATTCCTGATTTGAGAGCTTTTAATAGCTTAGGTTTTGTTTCTTCTTCAACAAAAATAAAATGTCCATTTCCATCATAGTCATCATATTTTTCTAACAGGGCAGCCCCTCTTGAACCCAAGGCACCATCAGAATACATCTTAATTGTTCTTACTATAAGGTAATTATCTGGATCCAATAACGGCCCTTCATCCAATAATCTTTCTGCAGGCAATCCATCATCAACCATCACATAAACTCTTTGCAATAGTTCACCTTGGGATTTAATCTCCTTTAATATAGCAATATCATCATAAGTTGCACCTGGGGTATGTATCTGAGTCCAACCTAAGCTCACATTCCTCTGCAAGCCTTTAAGAAATGCTTCTTTATCCATCGCTAATGATGGCTTCGGAGTGAGGTCTGTGATTAAGCTCATAGCTGTGTCAACAAGTAATCCAGTAAGCTCGCCAGCAGCATCTTTCTCAATAAAGCCTCCCTGAGGATTAGGAGTGGCGGATGTAATATTTGCTAAATCTAAAGCCAGAGAATTTGCAACAATTGCATGACCATCTGCTCTTTCAAGAACCACAGGATTTTCTGGAGAAAATATATCTAAATCTTGCTTGGTTGGAAAACGTTTTTCAGGCCAAATCTTATCTATCCAGCCTCTTCCGACAATCCATTCACCTGACTCTTTTGTAAGAACATACTTCTTAACGGTTTCGAGTGTTTCATTTAAAGAATTAATTCCCTGAAGATTTAGAGTCAATTCTCTATAACCAATTCCTTTGAGATGACCATGGGCATCCACAAATCCAGGAAAAATATATTGGCCTGTTAAATCAATAATTTTAGGGGTTCCACAAAATAAATCTTTATCAAAAAAATTATTACTTACATCCAGAATCAAACTATCTTTAATTACAATAGTTTTGGCTGTTGGCTGATTTTTATTGCCTGTATAAACAGTTCCATTTGCAAGAATTAAATCAGCAGATATGCATTCAGCCATACTGGGAATGGATAGTATTAGAAGAAATAATGCTGAAACTAATCTTTTGCAGGTCATAGTAGAATTTATTTATTAAGTATCTTGAGCAGTCGGTCTTATAACAATTTCATTAACTGAAACACCCGGGTCTTGTTGCAGTGCATAAACGATGGATTCTGCGACTCTCTCTGCTGGTTGTGCAATATCGCCTAATCCTCTGCTCATCAAAGCTTCCATCATGGACTGATCCTTGATTGTAAAGGCAAGCTCAGTTGTGAATGCTCCAGGATAAATACAAGTAACTTGAATTTTTCCCGCTGACTCGACGCGGAGGCCTTCAGAAATAGCTCGAACAGCATACTTAGTTCCAGAATAAACTGCGCTTCCTGGCATGACTCTTTTGCCAGCTACTGATGAAATATTAATAATCTGACCTGATTCCCTCTCGAGCATATGAGCATAAACTGAATCAATTCCATATAAGACACCTTTAATATTTACATCAATCATTTGATCCCATTCCTCAGTTCTGCCTTTTTTAATAAGCGATAGAGGCATAATTCCAGCATTGTTTACCAATGAATCTATGCGTCCAAAAGTTTTTATTCCGTGCTGAGCCAAAGCATGCATCTGCTCTTTAGAGGTTACGTCTGTAACCATATAAGTGGAAGCATCGGAACCTAATTCAGCGCAAAGCTCCTTCAGCTTTTCTTCTCTTCTTGCTCCCAAAACAACCTTTGCTCCATGGCTCACTAACATTCTTGCAGCCTCTCTTCCAAAACCTGAACTTGCACCCGTGATCATCACAACTCTATCTTTTAAATCATTCATTTATTCTCTCCCTAAAATTTCATGCGTCTTATAATACTCGATTATCCTTTGCTTCCATCTGCCAGTAAAACTGTCGAATTCTTTCTTTTCAACTAAAAACTCCTTAAACAATAAATCTCTATCCACCATTAAAATTGCAATGGAGTCTATATTGGTTTCATACATAACATTATGTGCATTAGCGTAGGCAGCTCCTTGCAAGAAATAATCTTCTATCCAGTCTTTTCGTTTAATCTTTTTAGCGGTTTTAAAATCTATAATAGTAGGCCTGCCCTTAAAAACTCCGATGCAATCTGCCGTTCCAGCATATAAACCATCAACAACCAAGCCAGATTCAAGCCCCCAGACCTCATCGATATCTACCAGACAATCATCAACAAACCTTTTTGCTATTTGATGGGCCATTAAACCTAAGCGATCTTCTGAAAAATCTTGCCACTCAACCCCATTAAGATAGTTTTCAATTGCTAAGTGAACTGCAGTTCCTATAGTTGTGGCCTCAAGGACAACTTCCTTTGCAGTTTTTGGTCCAACTCTTCTTTTCCATGCATCAATTCCAGAATGGTCACCGGTCGCAGAAAGTATTGTGGTGACGGAGGGAACTAAATTTTCTTTAGAATCTTGATAGTAACGAACGTCATTTTTTTCAACGCGAACTAACTCAGGATATGTGTATTTAGTATTAATCATTAAAGGGTTTAATTAATAGATGAGCCGCCATCAACTGAGACGATTTGTCCCGTGATAAATGAAGATCTTTCTGATAAAAGAAAAGCAACCATCTCCCCAATCTCCTCGGGCTCCCCTATTCTTCTTAACAATGAAGACTTCTCTAGAGCCTCCTTGGCACTTGGCTCTTCTTCAAAATACCTTTTAACGCCTGGTGTATTAATAGTTCCAGGTGAAACAGCATTCACTCTAATATTTTTTCTTGCTAATTCTTTTGCAGCCGATTGAGTTAAATTATTGACTGCTGCTTTGCTGGCAGCATAAATGGAATTAAATGCATACCCTGTTAAGGCAGAATTCGAGGAAATATTCACTATTGATGCAGGATTGCCGTTATGTTTTAAATACTTAATTTCAGCCTGCAAACACTTCCACAAGGTTGTGAAAGTTAAATCTAAAGTTGCTTGCACATCTTCGAGCGCATAATTTTCAATTGGCCCAATGCCTTTGGAGGCAGCTGCATTGTTACAAATACAGTCCAGACGGTTAAATGTTTCATGCGCAAACTCAATCATTGCTGCAATAGCAGTCTCATCCGTTAGATCGGCTTGAAAGCTAACTGCGGCATCTGAGATATTAGAATTAATTTGATCGGACACTTTCTTGGCAGCATCTCCATTCAAATCAACCAGGATAACCTTTGATCCATGGGCGGCAAGAACCTTAGCTATGCCCTCTCCGATGCCTTGGCCTGCGCCAGTCACAAGTGAAATTTTTCCATCTAGATCCATATTAGAGCCCAGTTAAACTATTTTTTAAAAAACTAACTATGTGTTGATATGTATCTATTTTATCAGTTTCATTAAGGGTTTCATGCCTGGCACCCTGAATCAATAATAACGTACTCTTACAGCCAGATTCAACAAGGCTATTGTGCAACTCTTTAGTTCCCTTGCCCATGCCGCCAACCGGGTCTTCACTGCCAGAGAAAACTAACATAGGCATCTTTTTTGAAATTAAGTCTAAGTTGTCTGAAATGAAGATATTTGAAACACCCTCAATGACATCTAACCAAAGCTGATTGGTTACCACAAACCCACACAAGGGATCTTTCGTGTAATCGTCTACGCTTGATTGGTCTCTTGAGAGCCAGTCATTGGGTGTATTCGTATCCTTGAACTTTGCATTAAAACCTCCAAAGATAGTTTTGTGGAGAAAATTACTATAGCCAGAAGGTCCAAGTCTCATTGTTTCAATCCTAACCAGAAATTTTTGTACAATAGTTTCAAGAACTTTAGGTTTGGAAGATCCTGAAATGAGGGCTGCATTAAAATCTGTGACTTTTTGAAGAGCGGACATTGCAATCCACGAACCCATGCTATGACCAAGTAAGATATGAGGCAATTCTGGGTATTGCTTCACTGCCCATTCATGAATCGAAATCAGGTCATCCACAAGATAACTCCAACCACCCTTTGTAGCAAAAAAACCAATCTTGCCATCAATTAGTCTATCTCCATGACCCCTATGGTTATGAATAACTACATGAAAGCCTTCTTCGTTTAAGTAACTAATAAAGTTCTCATATCTACCTAAATGCTCAGCCATGCCATGTGAAATTTGCACAACCCCATGACTTGAATCCTGATTTGATTCAAATAAAGCAAAATCTAATGTCACTGAAGAGCTATGATCTAATGGTATTATCTGCATAAGAATATAAAATAACATGTAATAGGTAAAAATTATGCACGATATATATATTTCTGGAACGGGGCACTGGAAGGCTGCTCACCTCACTACAAATGAGGAGATTGTTGCATCTTTTAATGATTATGTAAGGCTCTATAACATTGAACATGAGGAAGCAATATTGGCCGGTTCCAAAGAGGCCTTGGGACCTTCTTCTGTTGAATTCATAGAAAAAGCATCGGGCATTAAGACTAGATATCTGATTGATAAAAAGAATTCTTTAGATACCAATGTAATGAGGCCTATTTTAAGCCAGGAAAATCCAGGCAAAGTTTCAATACTTGCAGAAATGAGTATCCATGCTGCAAAAGAAGCCCTTGACCAAGCTGGTATTAAGCCTGCAGACGTTGATGCAGTCATTCTTGGAACATCTCATATATCTAGAAATTATCCTGCAATAGCATGCGAGGTAATGGATGAACTAGGCATAGAGGGCTATGGTTATGACATGCTCATTGGTTGTTCTTCGACCACGTTTGGTATCAGTAATGCCTACAGCGACATAGCTTCGGGGCTAGCAGATACTGTTTTAGTTGTTAACCCAGAGCTAACCTCCCCTCACAATGATTTCACTCTAAGGGATAGTCATTTTATTTTTGGAGATGCTTGCGTTGCAACGGTTGTTCAAAGAGACTCAAAATCAGATAAAAGAGCCAAAATTATTGATAGAAAATTAGTAACTAAATTTTCAAATAATATTAGAAGTAATTTTGGGTACCTGAATAGAGTTGAAGAGCCTGCCAAAGAAAAGCAGGATTTATTTTTTAAACAAAATGGTAAAAGTGTATTTAAAGAGGTCTGCCCTATGGTGGCAAGCCTAATCATGGATCAATTGGGTCGCCTTGATATTAAAGTTTCAGATATATCTCAATTCTGGCTTCATCAAGCCAATGCAAATATGTGTCGAGTAATAATGACCAGAATACTTGGAACGAGTGACTATGATCCTGATATAGCTCCTATGATTCTAGGTGAATTTGGGAATGTTGCATCAGCAGGATCAGTGCTCTCCTATCACCTGAATAACAAACTTCAACAAGGTGATAAAGGAATAATTTGTTCATTTGGTGCTGGATATTCTATTTGCTCTCTTGTTATTGAGCGAAGTTAAAAGGTTGCAATGAGATATTTCCTGCCTTTGCTTGTCATTGCATGCTCAGTCATAGGCTCTTTAGCCAATATCTTTATAAACTCCGATACTTGGTATGTGGATCTCGTAAAAAGCCCATTGAACCCACCTAGCTTTGTCTTTGGAATAGTATGGCCGATTCTTTATGCTCTAATGGCATTTGTATCATTTAAGTCAGCAGATAAAATCTGGAAACTATTCATACCGCAGTTAATACTTAACGCAGCTTGGTCGTGGATGTTCTTTTTTATGCATGCACCTTTGTTGGCATTAATAAATATCTCGATACTGATATTTTTAAATCAAAAGATCTTGG
>Ga0302125_10000794_pt1 | contig 16658 bp, 23 predicted proteins | sample CB4_surface_MG_FD_203111 | JGI IMG/M metagenome (GOLD analysis project Ga0302125, IMG submission 203111) | Marine microbial communities from Western Arctic Ocean, Canada - CB4_surface | ecosystem: Environmental > Aquatic > Marine > Oceanic | place: Canada: Western Arctic Ocean | collected... | reverse complement strand
AAAATTTCATCAACGACGAAGAGCTAGAAGAGGCTCGACAATTCATTGGTGAACAATCACTCAATTTAGATAATAAATACTATGGTGAAAAACAGCCAGCCATAAACCGACAGTGGTATTTCATACCAGCAGATAATGCTTATAAAAAAATTCTAATTGATTTGAGACCTCAAAGGGATTGGGATTATGGAATGGAAGATATTATCCCTTCTGCAAAAAAGTTCATTTTGAAAATTAAAAATAGAATAGACAAATGTACGAATACAAATTTTGTTTTACAACGAGTTTATTTAAATCGTCAAGTACGTGGACAAGACGTGACATTACACATAGATGATCAAAAACCAAATGTATATACACTTTTAATCTATATAGGTGATATTACACCCGAAAACTATGATAAAGCTGGTGGAGACTTGGAATTGAAAACTAAAGAAATTACCAGAATTGAACCGTTCACAAAAAGAGCTGTACTATTCAAGGGGTATATACCACATCAGGCTTATGCACCGTTAGTCCCGGGTTTAACTCGCATTTCATTTGCATTCAAATTTATAGATACGGCAAATGAACTTCCATTTAGTGTAAATTATAGTTAAGGAAAATCTTTCACATAAAGACATGAAGGTGTTGGCGATAGACATCGGGTATCATAATATGGGTCTCGTTTTAGCCGAGTCTTTATCGGGACCAAAAATTACGGTAGAGTTCCTAAAGAAGGTGAGTTTAGAAGATTATAAATATATAAAGTCAAATGATTTTGTAGACACGATTCCTTTATTTGTAGAAGATCACCAAAGTATTTTCGACTCAGCTGACAAAATACTTATAGAACGACAACCACCTGGTGGCTTTCAAAATATCGAGATTTTATTACATTACATGTTCAAAGAGAAGGTTCTATTAGTGTCACCTGTGAGCATGCATGTGCATTTTGGAATGCGACATTTAGAGTATGAAAAACGTAAGGAAAGAACAGTAGCCATAGCAGAAAAATACATAGAAGGTGGAATTCCTTATGAGAGGAAACACGATATAGCTGATGCGTTATGTATGATTATATTTGACAATTTTAGGTCTTGTGTTCATTTTTTTGATAAATTTAAATTTATTTAAGTTTCAACATGTAAAGTGTTTTTCGTATAAGTGTAACAATTTCATCTTGGATATTTTTCAAGTCTGTATCCTTAGGAAGTTTCATAGATTTCGTACGGCGTAATAAATCCTTGAAATACTTTTCGACTAGTTCCGAATTATTGTTAAAACGTTTATTCATCTGTACAGGTTTGATTTTTTCATGGGTACTCATATACGTCTCAGAATACGCATCGATGAGAGGTACGATCCCCGTGTAATACTTTTCGAGTGCCTTATGCTGTGCATATGAATTCGTGTTGAGATGGAAATAATGGGTTTGTGTTCGAGAGTTCATGAGCATCGCTATGAAATTGTTTACACTGGTCATTATAAAATATGTACACATAATAAAATGCCAACCACTAAACAAATCCAGGAAGCGCGTAAAAAGTTAAAGGCGACCCCTAAACCTAAGGGTAACGCACCCAAGATACCGTCTGCGGCTCTTCTTCGCATCATTAATGCCGATCCGAAGATTAAGCGAAACAGGGAATTTATGAAACGTGTTCAGGAACTCATCAAACGGAGTTAATTTTTTTACCCCCAAAAATTTTGAAACTGTCTTTGATAATATTATCAAAATGTCCGAGTCTATATTGCGCTATACCCCAAAGTATGAAAAACACAGTTTTTGTAAGATGATTGATTTCGTTTTCTTCCATCTTATAGATTGGTCCAACTACACGACCCATGAAAGTTTTCTCTTTTTTCTGACCCGTGATCATCATCTCAGCTTGTGTGAGTGCGCACGTATCGTCATTCACTGACCAGTGGTAGAAGATGAATGGTATGAGAATCGAATAGAATTCCAAATTTCTCCGGTCATTCATGAAAGGAACAATCAAGATCCACAAAAGAAAAATAAGATGAATGATAAAAATTATATTCATCTATTATAACATGTCTGAAGATATTAATATGGCAGAAATGTGGAACGAGTACCACGAAAACGTGCTACGCCAATGGGGTGAAGCGTCCGCGTGTTATCGGTATATGCACCACCGCGCTTTTCTGATGTATAAAAAACTCAGTCTGCGTTTTAGTTTACCTGTAATTGTTCTTTCGACAATCACGGGTACGGCGAATTTTGCCCAAAGTTCGTTCCCTGAAAGTATACGGGGTGGTGTACCCGCCATTATTGGTGGTATGAACCTCATAGCTGGTCTCATCGCAACAATCATGCAATTCCTGAAAATCAATGAACTCATGGAGAACCACAGGACGGCTGCTTTGGGTCATGGTGGACTTTCTAGAAACATCCGCCTCCAGCTGGCGCTCCCCCGTGACGAGCGTAGTAAGGAGGGTCTAAAGTTTGTGGACGAGTGTAAATCGATATACGAAAGTCTACTGGAACAGTCCCCCCCCATCCCCAAAGAAATCTTGAAATCGTTTGAGAAAGACTATCCAATTGATGGTGCGTTCACAAAACCCGAAATATTGAATGTGCGCCCTATTCCACTCTTAAAATTAGCAAAAACTATAGAACCTATTCGAGCCATAACAAAGGATACTATTTTTGAAAAAGTTGGTACGTTCTTGGCACCTAAGGAAGAGGAAGAGGAAGAGGAAGAAGAAGAGGAAGAGGAAGAGGAGACAGACGTCGAGCAAGGTACACCAACAGAATAATCATCGTCAGATTGGTAAGGACTGCTGATGCAATGAATGGAAACATTTTCCTTTTTAAAGGTTCGATGACACGTTTATGTAGTGCGTCGTTTTGCAACACCAAATCTATCGCCTGATTAGTAAGATCATCAATGGACTCCTTCATTAAGATAATTGAACAAAAAAAAAGTCCCGTTGTTACAACAATACACACGAAACAGATTGATCTGATTCGTAGATACATCCATGAGGGTAAGAATGTGTTCATATGTGGCGCTATTGGGGTTGGAAAATCGTTCATTCTCCAAAGGGTACTCGAAGGGACGAATCATGTTGAAGTACAAACGTCACACTTGAAACGTGAATCACCTTTTCTACAGTTTATTAAACCTACCCGAAAGCATGTATTCATAGAAGATTACGATACTGTATTCAAATCATTGGTTGAAGAAGTTTCGGATGGAAACAATCTCACTCGAGGTTCTCTTCTGATCACGACTACAAACATGTGTATGTTTCCTAATTTTGAAACTGTTTTCGTTCCGAGGCATAAACCCGATGTTTTGATGACTTTGGTGGAAAAGGATGGGATTGAGATCCGCAACGCCGCTGTGAGAGCAGCTGGAAACATTAGAAACTTTTTTACGTATATCGATGGATATGATGAGATAGATGACTTCAAAACACCGAAAGATTTCATAACTAGTGTATTGACTGATTCAAGTCCTATCGAGATAATGGATAGTATACCCGAACATGGACACATTTGGGATATATTCCAAGAGAATTACATCGATTCCAAGGGTGTAGACGTAGTGGGGTCTACAGATTCTTTCTCGATGGCGGATGTTTTGGATAACCATATTTACCAATCCACCAACTGGTACATGATGCCTTACTTTGTACTATACGCATTGACTATACCAAAATCATGCATGGGTGAACCACTTAAGCAGGATAAAATCAGACCTGGGAGCTGTTGGACAAAGTTGGGAAATTATAAAATGCGGAAACAAAAGTATGAGGAAATTAAGAAAAAATCGAGGATGGGTCTTGGTATTGAAGAACTGTGTCTATTAAAGAATTATGCTGAAAAGGGAAACCTAAGTACACTCATTCATTATGGAATCACACCACAAGATTTCGACGTGATTAATCATCTCGCTGTTGGAAACGGCTTAAAATCAAAAGACGTAACAAGAGTAAAGAAAGCATTGAAGAATGCCTATGACCGATGAAGAAAAGGAGATCGAGATCAACGACAGTGTCAAGACTATCGGAAATGAAATTCTATTCTATGGCGACATAGATCGTGAAAATGCACTCGAGTTTGTTTTACAGTTCAAGAAGCTTGAAATTGAGATGTTGAAAAAGAAGGCTGAACTCGTTGGGTACGAACCACAAATTCGTATATCTATCATGAGTGATGGTGGAGACATATTCTCTGGTCTAAACATGATGAATGTTCTCGAGCGCTCTAGGGTCAAGGTTGTCACCATCGCCCAAGGTTCCTGTTGTAGTGCGGCTACCTTTCTATTCCTGGGTGGTTCAGAGCGTCGCATAGGGAAGAATGCGTACCTTCTGATTCACCAGCTTACTACAGAGTTTTGGGGTAATTTCCAAGATCTTCGTAATGAAATGAAGACATCTACAAAGTTTATGACTATGCTCAAGAAGATGTACCTCTCAAAGACGAACATCCCCGAGAAGAAGTTCAAGCGTCTCATGAAGAAAGACATTTACCTGAGTCCATCGAAGTGTATCAAGTATGGGATTGCGCATTTCGTTGATTGATCGTGACTGAACGTTTATAGAGACCCAATAGACATAGAATTATAAATATCACACAAAATGTATTCAAATTTGGTTGTAATACTGTGCTTTCTACATGCCTAAGTCGTTCCATTCTGCCGTAATTTACAACTGGTAACCCAGGCATCTATTTAAAGGTGAGAAATTAAATATTCGTAGTATGGAACGCCTTATAAAGAAAGATAAACATGGGAATGAGAGATTCACCGATATAAGGGTTGATAAACTTAATAATGGAACCGCGGACATCGTGAAGACGACTGGTGTTCTCGGGAGTGAGAAGGTTTCAGTCTCTCGCACGAATGTGAAGACTGGGTATGAAAAAGCTTATGCTCGTGCACAGACTGTGTGGAATAATGAAAATATTAAGTGTACCCAAATTCTCCCAATGTTGGCGAATAAGTGGGAGGATCGAGAGAAATACATCACAGAACCCTTTTATGTCCAACCCAAAATAGATGGCGTCCGTCTCATCGTTTCCAATAAAAGGTGTTTCTCGAGAACTGGTAAACTCATTGAAGGGGTGGATCACCTGGCTCGAGGGCTTCGGGATGGAGAATACCTCGATGGAGAGTGTTATGCACCAGGTAAATCATTCGAGGAGATTACGAGTATGTTTAAGATGAACCCTAAAGAACTCGAGTTTCATGTATTTGACTATTTCGATACCAATCGTCCAAACCTCACATTTGAAGAAAGGAGGAGTGAGATCACAGTCGATACGTTCCTCGTGAAGAAGAAAGTTGATATCAAAGGCTACCATGATATGTTTGTTAGTCAGGGATATGAAGGTATCATGATTAGGGAATCTTCGAGTACGTATGAGATTGGGAAGAGGAGTAATTATCTTTTAAAGTTTAAAATGTTTCAAACTGACGAATATGAAATTATCGATGTAAAAGAAGGCACTGGGAGAGATAAAGGTACAGCGATTTGGGTGTGTACAGTTGGTGATCACCAGTTTTCAGTCAGACCCGAGGGAACCATCGAAAGTCGGCGAACCTTTCTCGCGAACAAGGACCGGTACATAGGAAAGAACCTCACTGTGCGGTTTCAAAATCTAACAGCTCTGGGTATACCGAGATTTCCTGTTGGTGTGGTAGTTAGAGATTATGAATAATAATAGAGTATAATAAATGAATAGGATTGCAATCGACATCGATGAAGTTCTTGTCCCATTTCTCAATCCCATGTCCAGGTATCATAAACAAAAGTCTGGTATTCAGAAAACAGATAAAACCAAATATAGTTATGTCTATCGGGATATTTTTGGTGTCACCGAAGAAGAATCACAAAAAATGGTTCAAGAGTTTTACAAGTCTGGACACTTTAAAGTTCTTAAACCGATAAGGGGGTCACAAAAAGCGATGCGGTCAATCCGTGACAATGCCGAAAAGATGTACATTGTCACGGGTCGCCAGGATGTTGTGCGGAAGGAAACTGAAATATGGATCGATCATTTCTTCCCAGGAATTTTCGATGATATCATTCTCACAAATAGTTATACCCCAAATGAAGTCAAGAAAGTTGATATCTGTCGAGCCCTAAACATCGGTCTACTCATCGACGATAATAAAGCCATCTGCGATGAATGCATCGAATCTGGTATGTCTGCTCTAAACTTCATAGGTACCCATGAGGAGGAGGTGTACCCATGGTGTGAAGAGAGTGAGATCAGTCTCAAAGGGTGGTCATCGCACCAGTCTTTTGTTTCATAAAAATAACTTCATCACATTCACCACCTTTCATCATCATCTGCACCTCTCCACACACAGTTCCAGTTTGCTTGAAACGATCACACGCAACCTGGGTTCTCGTCGTTATATCCATATTCTGACTATAGCCAATAAATGTCCGATCAACGAGACCATCTTTATCCAAAGCCTCAACCGTTGCTTTCCAACAATAACTCCCAAATTCCCACTGTTTCGTGTCACTCACAGGTGGGGGTGGGGCATCGAGAAGGGAAGAATTATTCCGATGACGTCTCTTCAATGAGAACACAGGATTAATCAGAAAGTTAGTAAGAGTAGACATTACTATTGATAAGAATTATGTTTTTAAGTTATATTTAGGAATATACAAAACAGAGAAAGAAGTTTTGGAAAGGTATAAAAAAGAAATTTTACAAAGTGGAAAACACACTGTAAAAGTAAAAAACTTCCCCAACCGGGTTCGAACCGGTGACCTCGCGATTAACAGTCGCACGCTCTAACCAACTGAGCTATGGGAAAAAAAGGACATTTGTACTATCAATATACGGTACGCGTCTCCTCTCTACCTGAATCGAACAGGTGACAAATGGAACTACAGTCCATTGCTCTGCCAACTGAGCTAAGAGAGGTGGGATGAGCTCCCACCAAGAATCGAACTTGGACTGAAGGTATCAGAAACCTGCGTCATAACCACTAGACCATGAGAGCCGGAGTGGCTCCGTCGCCCCCCACTATATCTATATTATGAGTCTTTCCTTTAACCCCGTTTATGATCTTCATACTCACGAGAGAAACAGAGAACAAACCAGCACTCGTATTGGCAACAATCATAGGTATCACATTGAAATAGATTGAATACACCAACCCCAATGAACTTGCCAAAACATTGAGACCTAAGAATGTATAATTGATGGCTGCAGTATCTTTGGTTCTATAGACATGAACAATTTGGGGGACAAACATGACCGCGATGAGTATAGAACTCGTCAATCCAATGGCGTCAATGACGCTCTCCATTTGTTTACATAAAAATATCCTGTTTAAGTAGTATGATTGTTTTCATAATTTTATTAATCGTCGCGGTACTACTACTTGTACGTACCGAACGTAGAAAATTTGCGAATTATGATTTCAAATGTTTTTTACTGGCTATGAAAAATGAGCCAGCAAGACGTGAACGATTTATTCAATCGATCGATACAAAGATTCCACTCGAAATCATTTACGGAAAGGATACAAGAACTCCACAAACAGCACAAGAATTTCAGGAGTTGATTGATCATGATTATTATGAAAAGGCAGTTGAGATGTACGAAGATCCAACTGTGAAGAGACCGGATATAACATATTTCAACCTGGGGGCGATTGGGTGTTTTATGGGACATATGGATTTTTATAAGAGGTGTTTTGATCAGGATTTGAAATACGCCGTCATCTTTGAAGACAACGTAGTCATAGATTCAAATAAAATATATGATCAAATACAATCCGTGATTGATGAGAAGGGTGATGATCTCGAGATGTGCTTTTTCCATTGTTTATCACGACTCCCCGAAAAGAAGGAAGGAACCTTAGAAAAGGTCAAATGGATTTCGAGTACAAAGTGTTATCTCATAAACGTTCATAACATGAGATGGTACAAGCGATTCTTCTTACCGATGGATAATCATATTGATATGAAACACGAGGATCTTATCGCCAAGGGTGCTCGAATATACTATAAAGATTTAAGGAAGTTTATGCACATCGATCGCTCACATTCGAGTATCATAGGACACAGTGATCACGGGAGAAGGGGCTTTTTTTCGAGAGTACAACCTGATGCGAGCATTAAGAAGCTTAAACACGGATATTAATGAAGACGGGTCTCTCGGGTCGAATGATAAACAACCCTGTACGTAGAATAAATTGCGCCAATCTGGATCGTACGAGAACAACTGTGTGATCTATATATTTTTTAGACTGAGGTCTATGACGATCCAGAACATCTTTCATAGAGAGAATTCTTTTCAACGATAATTGTTTACAATCGGTCGTATCCATCACGAGACGAACCTGTTCGTTGAACAACCAAGCCCTTCTAAAATGTAAATCCAAATCTTTTGGGTTTGTTAAATCAGATATACTTATTCTGATAGATCTAACCATTTTTATAAGTACACAAAAAAATACTTATAAAAATGATCCTAACGGGTCTCGAACCCGTGACCTTGGCGTGCCTTATATGAGAATTACCCCACGTATGTATACATATAGTATAAGCACCACGCTCTAACCAACTGAGCTATAGGATCTTATATTTCTTTCCGTCAGTAGCTTTAAGTTGTTTCTTGTACTACTATGCGACCCCATACCTCCAGGATCGTAAAAGTAACAACTCATAGGCGAAGAAAGATGTTTCTATACTATATAGAGTGATGTCTTTCGAAATTATAACATACGCGAACAAATCTCAGGGTATGTTTGAGGAACTTGTAAATAACAAGTTTGGGGTACCAATCAAAGTCTTGGGATGGGGTACAAAATGGAAGGGATTTTCAGATAAAACAGAAGGTGTTTTGAAATATCTCGAAACCAAAAATGATACTGATATAATTGTCTTTCTCGATGGTTTCGATACGAAGATTAACAAAAACCCAGAAAACATTATAGAACTTTTTAAAGAGTTTAATTGTAAAATTCTTTTATCGAGTGACCCAAATATAAGTGGTACCTTTATTACAAGTTTGGTTTTTGGTACATGTAAAGGAAGTGGAACTGCCAATGCTGGGATGTATATGGGGTACGCAAAGGAACTTAGGGAGTTTCTCACGGCGGAAGAAAATGCAAAATGTAAAGATGATCAACTAAACTTTAACACGTTGTGTAGAAGTCGTGAAGATATACGAGTAGATGAAAAGAATATCATTTTTCATAATTTCAAACCAACAGATATACGTAAAACATCTGACGCACTATTTGTATCATACCCAGGTTCTCCGGGTCTATCCAGATATTCTCGAGCGCTCGTGGAATACACACAATTCGTATATATATACATATTGTGTCTACTTGTGGTAGCCATGGCATTTTTACCTCGTTATAAGAATGTTTTAGTAAGTTCTACGATTGGACTGACAGCCTTTTACGCTTTCGCAGCGGATAAATCGTGTACTGTCTAGGCGGTCTTCATGACTGGTGGTACCATAGCAGAAATCTGTGCAAAGCGGTTCATCACACTGGCGTTCGTCTCGAGACCTAGAAGACTAACTACTTCACCGATGAGTAAACCTTGTTGAACCATAACTAGCATCTTAGCCATATCAGTCTTAGGACTAAAGTCACCGTAACCGACACTACTCATGGTAGTGAAGGAAAAATAGAATGGATCTAACATTGTTTTAAATCCGAACATTTTGGGATTCATCTTATCGAGTAAGAAATAGAAGAGACCGAACACCATTGTAATTAGGAAAACTCCCGTTAATCGTTGCATTTATAATTAACATATATTTTTTTATATAGATTCCACTCTGTGTATACCATCCCTTTCTATATCTGAACTTCCTCTCCTTTTAGATGCTGCCATGGTTGATATAGTGTTAAAAGCCCCTAACCATCTTGTCACTGCGCGTCTAGAACCTGTAAGAGATGCAGCATCATCATTTACAATAATACTCAGACCATTACATACATCCGGCTTATTCTCTTTATCGGGAAACTGTACTAAGAACGCCCGGATGGTAATAGCTGGTATATCAGGTGAATCGATGAGAAGTTTGTCATACTCTTCCCTCGATTTCATAATAAAGTCAAGTACATTACCCCTGTGTCTAACCTCAAGTGAAAGTTCCATGTCTATACTTCTATAGAATTTAGACCATTGTACACACTGGGCTGAGTGCGCCTCTGAGAGACTTAAACTTTGACTAAATTTACTAATAGAGGTGAGTATCCCACCGAGTACATTTAGAAATGCGAAAAGGTATTGGACTATCATAATTTTATTTTTGGTATCATCGGAAACGTCATCGTTCCCACTTGGATTTAGCACTGCAAAACCACCGACACCAGTTAAACTCGCTATAACTATACTAGGGTAGGCTAACCAATCATTCTGTTGTTTATAAAATAGGCGTGCATGGTTATGTAACCAGCGGTATCCAGCCGCCTTTTCTGCCCATTTTATAAGTAATTTTTCTTCTTTTTCACACCATTCACAGTCTTCGTCTTGTTTATTACACATGGTCTATGTTACACGGATAATTTATTAGCGCACTCCCTGGCTAATTTATCTACCTGTTCATTTTTGGGATTTCCATTATGTGCCTTCACCCACCTCCATTCAATAGACTTCAGTTTTTTACGCGCTTCATCCATAGCAATCCATAGTTCCTTATTTTTTACATCTGCCCCAGTAGATGTTTTCCATCCATTTCTCTTCCAGTTTATGATCCATGCGTTTATACCATTCTTGACGTAATTACTATCAGTACATATACAAACTTCTTGAATATCTCTCTTTACACACTCTTCAATGGCTTTTATGATTGCCGTCATTTCCATTCTATTGTTAGTCGTGTTTCTCTCGTTATCACATAGTATGAAAGAGTCACTCACAACACCCCAACCACCGCGACCGGGATTTCCTAAACAACTTCCATCGGTGTAAATTTCATACATGTAATGATTGTGGTTAATATGTTTAAATACTTTTTTCTCAGTATAGTATAGTTAATAAAGTCATCATGGCAGCTAACATGTTACCTATAATCATGATGTCCAGTATGGCGTCGAGTTGTTCATCATCTGTGAGCAGTCCAGTTATTATGTGGTTTTTCCTGGGTAATAAGCTCCTGGGATTCATTAAGGGACTAAACCCACTTAAGGCTATCGGTGGAGGTTTCAAAAAAGTAGGTAGAGCTATAGGTAGGAGTGCTAAAAAGACTGGTAGAGCTATAGGTAGGAGTGCTAAAAAGACTGGTAGAGCTATAGGTAGGAGTGCTAAAAAGACGGGACGGGCATTTAAAAAGGCATTTAGAGTCAAGAAAATTCGATGGTGTTTCTCCCCCGAAACCCCTATCAAGCTTGAAAATGGGGAGATGGTACTCATCAAGAACTTGAAGCTGGGTGACATTCTCGTCAATGGTAGCGTTGTTGACGCTGTGATGAAAATCAGAAACGAAAATGACCCTTATTACAAGATTTACGATGCTGAACTCAAGCAGTACATATACGTAACCGGAAAGCACTACGTTAAATTCGGAAACAAATACGTATGTGTCATGAACCTCCCAGGTGCGAAACCCACCTCAATTGTTGATCCCATCCTCAGTTGCCTCGTCACGAGTGACCATAAAATTCCGGTCGGTTCCATGTTGTTTTGGGATTGGGAAGATAACCTCGTCCCTACACAAGAAAATGTTGATTCTCTTATCAAAAAAATTAAAGTACAGCGTTCTATGAAAAAACCGATCCATCATATGACTGGAAATTTAATCCCGGTGTAATAATAGTATACATCAGATGGGTGACAACGGTTCTATGATAATGTTACTATTAGGAATCTGCTGCTGCTCGAGTTCATCAGTGAGTGTACTCGGTGGAGGTGGAGCAGCATTTGCTTTTTTGCGAAGCAGACAAGCCACTGTGGAAGAAGGGGGTGGAGAAGCCGCTCCACCTACACCGAGTGCACCCCCAAGGGCACCCCCACCAAGGGGAGTTAGAAAGGTTGGGAGATCTATTGGTAAAGCGTTTAAGAGACCCCCGAGGGCAGTTCGAAAGGTTGTGAGGTCTATTCGTAAAGTATTTAAGAGACCACCAAGGGCGGTTAGAAAGGTTGGGAGGTCTATTCGTAAAGTATTTAGGAGACCCCGAAGAGCGGTTCGTAAAGTATTTAGGAAAATCCGGAGACCCCGAAGAGCAGTTCGTAAAGTATTTAGGAAAATCCGGAGACCCCGAAGAGCAGTTCGTAAAGTACGTAAAGTATTTAAGAAATTCCGGAGACGCCGATGGTGTTTCTCACCCGAAACCCTTATCAAGCTTGAAAGTGGGGAGACAGTACTCATGAAGAACTTGAAGCTGGGTGACATCCTTATCAATGGCAGTGTTGTTGACGCGGTGATGAAAATCAAGAATGAAAACGACCCATATTACAAGATTAAGGATATCCTTGTCACAGGGAAGCACCACGTCGAGTATGAGAATAAATATATTCGAGTGATGAATTTACCTGGCGCTACACGCACTGAAATCGTTGATGATGAACTTTGCTGTCTCGTAACGAGTGACCATAAGATCCCAGTCGGTGACTTCATATTTTGGGATTGGGAAGATAATCTGACCCCCTCTCATTAAAAAAATATATATCAAATATATAATATGGCTTCGTATAATCCCATACCACTCAGTAAATTGCGAGGAGATGGAGGAGGAGGAAGTGGTTGGATGATGACGTTACTCATATGTTGTATATCATCCATCATATCCGCGATCATTGGTTTTGTTTTCAGAAAGCCAATAACTAAAATGTTAAGTAAAAAAGGTGGTGCCTCTGCCGCACCGGTGAAAGCTAGACGGCTTAAAATTAGGGGACGTCGTAGGGGGGGGAGGAAAATTCGTAGGGGGAGGAGGAAAATTCGTAGGGGGAGGATTGGTCGTAGGATCAAGAAATTTGGTCGTCGTAAGGGGGTAAGGAAAATTGGTAGGGGAATTGGTCGTAGGATCAAGAAATTTGGTCGTCGTAGGGCTGTAAGGAAAATTCGTAGGGGGAGGATTGGTCGTAGAATAAGGAAAATGAGATGGTGTTTCGCCCCAGAAACCCCTATAAAGCTCCAAAATGGTGAAACACGTGCCCTAAAGGATCTCGAACTTGGAGATATTCTCATCAATGGAAGTATCGTGAAAGCCACATTGAAAATCAAAAACGAAAGTGATCCTTATTACAAACTCCCCGGTGACATTCGAGTAACTGGATCACACTACGTAAAGGATGGTGACGTGTATAAACGAGTCAAGAACTTCTCACAGGCTGAAGCGACCACAGAAGTTGGTCACGTTTTGTACTGTTTGATCACCAGTGATCATAAGATCCCTGTTGGCGACTTCATCTTTTGGGATTGGGAAGATAATCTCATAGTACAGTAGATGGATATAGTGTCTAGGGCGTTGGCGCTACCTATACCACTACCAGCGGACTATGTTCGCTCACTCCCCAGAATACCCAAAGATTTCAAGGTCCCCAAACGTGTGTGTAGAGATGTAAAATTAAGTCCAGACGCAACAAACGCTGAAAAGGCGAAATTAACCACAGATGAGACGTTTACTAAAATGTGTTCAGATGATGTCGCGAACGCAGCAAATGAAGAAGCAATGGGAGAACTCATCCCAATAATCATACTTCTAGTACTCTGTTGTCTTTGTTGTATGTCTATGATATCCGCCGGCTTCGGTGGATACAGATGGTGGAAATCATCTAAATATAGACCACAGACTAAAACATACAGTCGCCACCCTCGTGCTAAAAATCTTTAATCAAAATTCCTTTTTAAAACCTGTATATCGCATACGCGTTTTAAAAAAGTTCGGCACGTGAAAAGTTGTGCATATTAGGTTATAACAGGGGTCTATCTCTAATCATTTTTAAACAGCATTGGTACTGTGCATTTTAAAAATGAATTTTTATATACTGGTTTTCAAAAAACTAAGACTTGATGCTTAGTTGGAGAAAGCGAGGCCGCCCATCCCTGATTGGATGCGGAGGACGTTATAGTTCGTGGCGAACATGTGCATGGTGGTCGCGCCGTTGGCGGCACCCATGGTGACGGCAACCTGCGCGTTGTCGATGCGGGAGAAGTTGCACGTACCGGTAGGCTGGTGTTCCTCGGGCTTGAGCGCGAAGGAGTAGGCGTACACACCGGGGTATGGGGAGCCGGTGTGGTGGTTGAAGGGCTGCACCTGGTTGAAGTACTTACCCTTCTGGGCCTTGAATCGATCCTGACCGTTGAGGATCAGCTTGAACTCGGACATGGGACCGACGGCATCTTCCGTGAAAGTGGCGCCACCACCATCCGTGCCGAGCACGAGGAGAGGGGCACCGTAGCAAGAGGGGGAGACCACACAGTTCGACTGGAGACCCGCAACGTTGGAGGTGAGAACGACATCGTTGTCGTTAGACTCGGAGGTGAAGTTCCACAGGGTGTTCTTGTTGGCGGCGACGTTCGAGAAGCACCACACAAGCTCCTTGACGGGGTGGTTGTACGAGAGGCGGACCTGCTTGGTCTGGGAGGCATCGACGGTGTCGGCACCAGTGTGCTGAACCTGCTCGATCAGGTATTCGTGACCCTTCTGGGCGAATCGGCGTCGCTCTTCGGTGTCCAGGTAGATGTAGTTGGCCCACACCTTGAAGGTGTTGGGGTTGCAGTAGGTGGTGAAATCCGACGCAAGGTCGATGTCCACACGGACTTCATGGTACTGAAGCGCGATCAAAGGCAAGTACAACCCGGGGTTACGGTTGAAGAAGAAGAACAGGGGGAGGTACACGGACTTGCCGGAGATACCAGTGGTCATCTTACCGTACGCAGCCTTCTTGGACTCATCCAAGTAAAGCTCCGAGTACAACCGCCACCACTTCTGGTAGTGCTTGTCGACGCGCTGACCACCGATGGAAAGCTCAACGTTGTTGATGGCGCGCTCAGCAACCCAGCAAGCCGTGGTCGCGGCGGCGGTGTTGGAGAGGAGTTCGATGTACATGTCACCGACGAGATCACCGTTACGGGCGACAGTCACCGACACGCGACCGGAACCAGCGGCAGTACCGTTGACGGTCTGCTCGATGTTTTCCATCGCGAAGTTGGTGTGGCGCTTGTATTTCGCCTGGAAGAAGGTTACCTCAGGGTTACCGGTAAGGTAGACGTCCTGGGCACCGTAAGCTACGAGTTGCATGAGACCACCGGCCATTTTGAGAGTTGTTGTACTATAAGCAGAGAAATTAATTCTGTCCAAACGCGCATTTATTGATTTCAAAAATTCTCGGTTTATAACAAATGTCGAAACAGCCTGATGAAATTGAAGAAGGGGAAATTGAACAAGATGATTATTCAGAGGATGGAAGTATGATTGAGGTTGATCAGGGTGAGGAGGTTGATTTCACCGAACTCCTCGGAACACTTTTCGCCACGGACAATGGTGATACGGTTTGCAGCGCCCTCGTCGATATTTCTACACAGATGCAGGTTCAAAACAAAATTTTAGTGAAAATCCTTGCTCAACTTCAGAACATGAAAAACTAATTAAAAGAAAACATTGTATAATCAGTAATATGGAAAAGACTCACTTCATCGATAAGGAACCCAACCGGTATGAAGCCCTCACGGAACTTCATAAACAGCAAATTCAGTCGATGAATGAGGAACAGATAATGAGCGTGTTATCGAAATTGGAAAACACTTGGGATCTTCACACAAAGGATTTCTTCAGTTCACGTAATCTGGGGTACAGGCAATTCATAGATCGTTCTTATTTTGATGAGTACGGATCTATTTCACCGTCAAGAATCGACTTACCGTCGATCAGAGACCTTAAAAAAAGACACACGGATTTTATCATCGAGTTGAGAAATCATGTGAATAATTTAAAAATAAAAAAACGTGATGATGTTGGTATGAGCATCGATAAACGGATCGCCAACATCATCCTACATGTCGAAGATGGTTTCGAAAATATTAGGAGACATTACATTTCCTATGAACGTGTCGATACACCAACCATCGATCCCCAATTCCCACGATTCTCTGATCCGTCTACGATGAATGATGACGACATTGAACAAGCGACACCCTTTCAAAAATGTCTTTTATTCACCCTCGAGGAGATGTATAAGTGTGGTTACCGTAGATACAAGGGTCATTGCTGTGAAGAGATTAAGACGGTTGAGGGTCATAGAACCCGTGCCTGGTCTCCCAAATTTACAATCGAAAAATTTGTATACTCCCTCGCGCGTAAGGATTGTATGTTTGATATCTGGAAAAACTTTACGAGTAGGGGCTCTATCGCGAGGGAGGTGATTGATAACATCTCGAAGTGTATCGATCCCCAGTTTCCTGAGATTAGTAAGAGGAGGCATGTATGGTCTTTCAAGAATGGCGTTTTTGTGGGTAAAGAGTGGATCCCCGAGAGGGGTATACACGAATGCCGTTTCTATCCTTATGATAGTAGCGACTTCAAGTGTTTGGATCCCTCCATCATCGCGTGTAAGTATTTCGATCAGCAGTTTGACGACTTTTCACACCTCGAAAAATGGCAGGATATCCCAACCCCTCATTTCGATACGGTTCTAAGATACCAGAAATTTGAGGATGAAGTGTGTAACTGGGCGTATGTGATGGGTGGTCGACTTTGTTACGAAGTCGG
>Ga0302125_10000776_pt1 | contig 16812 bp, 20 predicted proteins | sample CB4_surface_MG_FD_203111 | JGI IMG/M metagenome (GOLD analysis project Ga0302125, IMG submission 203111) | Marine microbial communities from Western Arctic Ocean, Canada - CB4_surface | ecosystem: Environmental > Aquatic > Marine > Oceanic | place: Canada: Western Arctic Ocean | collected... | reverse complement strand
CACGCTAATCTACGTGCTTGTGCCGGCCGGTGTTGTTGCTTTAGTGTTTATTGGGATATCTCTTTATTCTTAAATACATTTTGTTATTGTTAGCACCAGTATTACGTTTCAATCCTCTCCTCCGTGGCAACGGTGGTGCATTACCTAATTTTTGTAATGAAGCTCTGCCCAATCGTGTACGAGTCCCATGGTATTTGTCGTGTTACGCGCGCCAAAAGTAGCTCAAGCGCGCGCACTTGAACGGCGCGGTCTCTGCCCGTTGTGTTGCGACTTTCTTGCAACAAATTATGGGCAATGGAAACCAAACTTTTGGAAGAAATCCCAACTCGGCGCCCCGAGATGCACACCCCCGGTAGTTTAGGGCCAGTCGCATCAACCCCGGCCTTGATGCATTCATATATTTCAATCGCGCGGCCAATACTGCACACTGGGGCAGGATTGCAGCACGGGCATTTACAGCTCATTGGGCGCGCGGTTCGTTGTCTGTAGCTTGTATGTAATGAGCTGCAACATTGTGTATGCATCACATTGGCGGGCTACTTTTCCGCCCACGGAATTACCAGCGTGTAACCGCGTAAAGGTGTACTACTACAGCTACCGTATAGTAGTTGCGTGGCGCTACCGTCTACGGGGCGCACCCCAGCAGCGCTTGCAGCGCGACGAGCTGCTCATCGGATGTGCATTCGATCCGAATATCGACAACCGCTCGACGTTTTGGCGCGCAGTTGGCACTTTCTTCGGTCCTAACAGCCACCGGCGCCACCGCGGTGTCGGGCGCGCGCGTTGGTGGCTTGGCTGGCGCCGGTTTTGCTTTGGCGGGTGGTTGTGCAGTGTTTACTGCTTGCCGCTTCGCAGCACTGGGCTTTGCTGCTGCTGGTTTGACCGCTGCCTGTTTGGCGGGCTTTGCCGCAGCATCGCCGGGCTTGGCGCTAAACGGGTTGGCAACAACAGTATCCTTTACTGGTCGCTTTCGCTTCTTGGCGACTGCATTCGTTTTTGCTTCTTCCAGCACATCCGCGGACGGTCTCCCGCGCCCCGGAAACGCATCGAATAATGCTTTCCTGACGTCGGGCGACTCCACGTGGGCGATGGAGTTTTCGGCGACGATGCGCTGGGGCTGGGCCTTTGTCTTGCAGCAAATTTTCTTGAGCAGTTTCATTTGAATATCGTTTGGTGCCACCAAAAACTTCGGGCACGAGGCCTGAAACACCTCCATGGGTGTCTGCTCATCTTTAAACTCTCTGGGGTCCATCACGAGAATCGCTCCATACTTGCCGCATGCTGTCAATTCGTACGTGTTGGTTTCCCACGGGAAACCTGCGGACGACTCGGGGGCGGCGATTGGCGTGATGTTCCTTGTGCCGCCATCATGGGCGATTGTCACCGTCCCCGGGGCGTCGACCAACTGGGATCCATTTTGGACGACAAGTCCCAGCGTCAAATCGGCATTGAGAAGAATGCTGCATGTTGTGTCACTGTCCTCTTCGGCAGCGGACCACCCCGACGAGTTACTAAGCTCGTCAGCAATGGGCTCTTCGTCCTGTTGCATGTCGAGTAAGGTGGTGTGGCTGAGTTTGAAGCAATCGCGTGTTGTGACAAATGATCGGGCGGCGCCGCTCGGCAACGTAACCGCGTGTTGCCTATCCATCATAATCACGCACACTGCCCATAACGCGTCATGATTATATGGCAATCCTCTCATTGCAGCCATGTAAAAGACCGCCACAACGCTCGCGCACAAAATGAAGCAAGCACGCAATCATGTCGGTGTGCAAAAAGCCCAGCACATTCCCCGGTATTTTAACCGAACATCCACGCGCCGTATGAGGGAGGCTGGCCACAGCGAAACGCTAATCGAACTGTATCGCGCCGAGCTCCGGCGGGTGCAAATTAACATTTATGCGGCAAACTCTCGCCGGCGGAAAAAAAAGATGGCCATTATTCCCGGGCGCCGAGCAAGAGAGCGACGCGCTGCATCTGCTGCGATCTTTGAGGCGTGCCAGAAAACAATTGCGCAAACTAGCACACCGAGCTCATTGCTGCTCGAGCCGCCGTCGCTGTCGGAGTCGTTGACCGCGCTGCGTTCGCTTTTGCTGCCGCCGCCGCCGCTGCTGCTGCCCGCATTGGGCTCACCGGCTGCGCCGGCAATCAGCAATCCTACGCGCCCCCCCCCAAAGTGCCGCGTTGCGCCCGCCACAATCTTTAAGGCGTGCCAGAAAACAGCTGCGCCGGCTGCGCCCGCTGAGAGCGACAACGCCGCCATGCGCATCTACTGCACGGCGCTAACTGCCGAGTACGGCGACTTGTATGACTTTGCATGTTATTACCCGGCGATAAAATGGTGCTACCCCGCCCATGTAGCGCAATTCCGCCCACTGTGAGCATACTTACGATTTGTTGTGCTATACATTTAACACCATAATAATGCACAATCAACAGCCGGTTTAGTGTATCGCGGGCTGAGTAAAGTTAAGTTCGGCGTGGAGGTCGACAAGTTCGACAAGAGCGTTGAAAACATCCTCGGCGGTTTTGGCGCCCGGAAGGATCCATTTGCTGGCCTTTAAGAAAATCTCTGGAGTGACGCTGCTTGGCGTGACAAGGCGGTAACTAATGCCCGGAAAGCGATCCGAGTACGTTGCACGTGGGTGTTGCTTTAAAGCGTGGCTGATAGGGGTGGCAAATTGGCCAGTCCAAACAGAATTTGGCAAGCTGACGGCGCACGGCCACATGGCCGCGAGGCCGGGCAGCAGCGTGCGGACCCATCGCATAAACACGACGAGCGCGTTGTACGCGTCGGCATGGGTAGATTTGCCGGCGCGGATGAGATTGCCCGTCTTAAAGACGAGAAGCTTGCCGTGTCGATTTGTGTGGAACCGAAAATGCGTAAAGGGGGATGCCGCGCCTTGCTGCGAAAGTTGTTCAAACACGGGGTGTGGCGGAATGGTGCAGATGGTTGCCACCCCGAGCACCCGGGCGCGGCGGTAGCTATGTCCGCCCTTGGCGCCGATACTTGCGTGGAGCACAACGTTTGAACGTGTTAGCCGCGACACGCCTTTGGTTATTTTTGCCCAGTCGGCCCGCCGATTCAAACACATCACTCGCAACTTCCTTCCAAATTGGAGCACGCCCATCGGGCTTTGGCGCGCCGCGCGCCCACACGCCGGTTTGGGTGGGGTGGCAAATGTTATAATCCAACAGCGTGCGAGCAGCCGACAAAATTGACTGAAGCGGAAGCGCGCTAACCGCGTGCACTGTGCCTGGGGTACTATCGACTAAATATAGTGCAACTAAGCTATGCAACGATCCAAACGTGCGACCTGCTACTTCTGCCGCAAGAATGGCTGATTTAGTTGGTGTCACCACCGCTCGCTTCGTGAATTTGAACCACGTCTGGGATTTTAGCCGCGACAGCCGCTTTGGCATTTGTCCCGGACTTTTTCTTGAGCTTTACTGAGCCGTCGAACATAGCGGCCGCCATATTGCTGTTGGCGCTTCCAAGTGGCGCGGCCAATGTGCCACCAGCACCGCGCACTGCGCCTGCGACCAGCAGCGGCTGGCCGTCTGCGAGCCCCTCGACCGTTGGAACTTCGCGGTGCAGAATAACCGCACAATCGACGCGACCGTCGGGTGCTGCCCGGCTCCTGTCCTTGCACGTAAACGTGAGACCATGAGCGGCGGTCCCCCGCTGCAAGTTTGCGACCAGGCTCGTCGCCGCTTCCTCGGCGCAGGCGTGGGTGGTGACAACATGTGGGGTGGTTTTTCCGGTAATAGAGTTGAGGAGCGGCGCGGTGACGTGGTGGTCGCCGAGCAGGTCGCCAAGGTTGGCTGCGTGGCGCGAAACCAGTGCGGCCAGCTGGCCACGGCTCCCGTCATCGGAAATGTTGGCGTCAATTGGGATTGAAGTGCGCTTCACGCCATCTTGTTCGGCGGTAACACAGCCGTGCATTGCGTCCTCGGTAGTGGCGCCGATTGAAGACTCCCAGTTGAGCGCCTGCTTGGTCTGCATCTCTTGTGTCGCGGCATCAAGCTCGTGGATGTGGCGGCTGCTCGGGTGGTCGTCCCCAAAAACGCCGGTGAGGTTGTGGAAATCGTGCCGGATTGGCTCGCGGGACCATGACCCGGGCGGGATGACGTGGTGCGACGCAGTGGTAGCAGACACCCCTGGCCGGCTCGACTCGATGCTCGAAATGTGCGCAACACGGCCCAGCGTGTGCAGCGGATACTTTTTATCCGGGCTCCCGAGCGCGGCGCTAACAAATTGTGTGCTAGATGCTTGGCTCGATGTGGTCCCAAACGTGATTCCCTTGAGGTTGGCCAAGTTGGCCAGCTTGGTGTTGCACGCCGCCGCGAGGGTTTTTTCATCGATATGAATGGTATCGTGCCCGCCCTCAAACGTCAAATGCAGCGGGACGTTGGCGCGGCGACCATCGATCACATTGTCTGCTCCGCCGCGACCGCCAATTGCCAGTGTGGCGCCAGCCGGATCGGTGGGTGCGGTGGTACTCATTGCGCGTCAGGACAACTGTGCTTCTTCCAAGACACGTGCGTATATACTATTGCAAAAGGGATTGATGCACCGGTGTGTCGGGGGCCAGCGGCAAGTTTGCGCGGTGCTGCACGCATGCGGCAACTTCTATATATTCGCCGGTGATTGGGTGCTTTCCAATTGCCCGGCGCACGGTCACGCGACCGCACGCGCACGACGGCAACGGTGCTATGCGCGTGCAGCGGTCGCATAAAACCGAATTGGAATGCAGCGCAGTTATACCGGGCAGCACCCGTACAACATTTTTACACTTGTTGCACATGCGCACCCAGTAGTTTCCCCGTGCTCGGATCTGGACCCCGTTGAGCCGAAGCCGGTAGAGCTGTGGTTTGGTGCACGTTGCGCACACTACCAGGCACGTGTCGAGGTCGATAACGACCCCCGAGTTTCCCTTGGGGTTGACTATTTTGGACCGCCAGTCGCCACACGCCGTGCAGATGAGCACGTACACCCACGGTTGCGCGAGTTCGGCGGCGGCTTGGTCGGCGTCTAGTGCGGCCGCCGACACTTCGTAGATGGGGTGCCCGATCGAACTGGTGGCGCGCGTCACTTCGGCCAGTACTTTACCGCTCGTCGTATTAATAATACTCTTGATGCGCTTCGCCGACGGCCCCGACAACCCCGTGTAGGCCTCGGTCAGCGGATGGTCGGCCGGGACACACATAGAAAATCCCACAGTTGGCATGGCCGGTGACTGCGCGCTGCCGGCCACGGCCCGGGACAATGTCCGCAGCGCGAGCAGCGCTGTTAGCGGGCGCTGGTACGTCGTGCGCATGGCATAAAACAGCCCGGGATCCATCCCCGCAATTCCCTGCGTAAATATCAAAACAATTCGCTTGATGTCCATGCTACGGAGCGGCGCGCCGAATTCATTGTAGAGATCGGCCGGGGGCATTGACCACCGGCGGTACCGCTCCTTGGGGTCGACAATCGGCGCCGAGTGCCACGTCCCAAGCACATGCGTCCGTAAAATGTCTTGCAGCACCTGGGCGTCGGGGCCGGTGGTCTCGGACATGCTGGCTTTGCGAAGCTGTGACCCAATGTACCGAACCGAGGTGACAACCGGCGACCCTTTTTGGATCACTCGCACCGCGGGGTTGGTGCCCGCTCCATGGTCGCTCATCGATTCCCAGATTGTGCTCTCCCACTTTGCAAAGCAGCGGCGCGCAGTTGAGATTTGGTCCCCGGGGATAAGGGCAAGTGGTGTCGCAATTTGGGGGCAGGTTGTCCCGTGCGCAATAAGCGGAAAATGTGCATCGATAAATTTGGCGGCCTCGGCGGCCGCCGGGGGGTACCGCGTGGCCAATTTAGCCGCCGCGTGACACCGCTCCCAGGCCATGTCCACCGCATCCGAAATTTGGCTTGGGCACTGCAATAGCATAGACGTAAACATTTTTGGGGTGCCCCCCGCCACCGTGGACAGCTGTACCAGCCGGGCGCCCAGATCCGCCCGACTGGCCGATGCTAGTTTAACGGCAAATACGGCACGCCGGGCTTCCACACCGCGGCAGACTGATCGATAAAAAAACATTCGGCGACATTGTCGTAGACCACCTTTGCGGGGACTGATGCACTCGCAATGGAAATTGGCGAGAAAATATCCTGGGACGGCGTCACCCCGAGCGCCTCCTCGTAGTAGCCACCAGCGCAGTTTACCAGGTTTTGGAACACCGGCAGAATGACTGGCGCCATGCCAAACGAATACATCGACGCACGTGATACGTGGCCCGCAATCCGGGCAACCGTCGCCGCGTCGGCGCGAATGCAGTAGAGGCAAAATGCCGGCTTGGAAACGTCGGCGCGGTCAACACCCGGGTGCGTGTAAATCGGAAGTGGCCCAGGCGCGCCAGAAAGTCGGCTCGCGGTGCAGTCGGGGCCGCTGGCGCAAAGGTGATCTGAGTCGTTCCACCGTAGCTGCGTTTCATCGTGGAACGTTGTCGAGATTGGGATGCAGGCGGAGGGGTTTGCGCTAACCGTGGCAATATTGTTGATGGTTCGCTCCACAACCGATGCGTACAGCGGGTCGACCGGCACCGACGCGGCCGTAGTAACAACCGGCATCTCGGCGCTGTACGTGCAAGCCGACACCAGCGCGTGAACTGCCGCAGCTGTCGACGGCGCGGCGGGTATATTCCGCTGCAGCCGGGTCGAATGGGTGCCGCGAGTCGCCGTCGGGGCGCCAAGCCCCCATCCCGTAGACGCGCGCTGAGGATCGGCTCGATTGACCCAATACACAATGTCCAGAAGAGTTCTCGTCAGCGACGCAGGCGCCCAGTGCACAGGCGGGCCGGTTATTTCCGTCACCGTCGGGGCAGCAGCCATGACGTTTACCCCCAAACTGCCCCCGGCAAAAACCCGCCGGTGCAGCACCGGGGCGCTCCCCGGCGGGGGGCCGTACCTTTTCTGGGATGCCGGCTATCCACAGATTGCATTTGGGACCCCAGGCGCCACCATGGCCACGATCCAGCGCCGGCCGCGCGACGAAGAAATTGGCTGCACGCACTGCGTGTGGGCCCACAACAAACTAAATTTGTGGTGCCCAGCCGCAACCGGTGTTCCACTTAAGCGCCACCCATCCGGGACCCTGGTTGACATGACAACGGGCGACACACTTAAAGGCACTTGGCGATTTTTTAACGACACGTGCAAACAGATTAAACAGTAATTTTAATCAAGTACAAAGAAATCACAGCGCGCACTCTATCCCCAGGAAACCACGCAGTGTGCAGTTATAACAGTGCGTTTTTGGCGCATTAATTGTCACACCGGAGCGCTTACGCAATGTGTGGGCCAACCTGGTACCGTGGCTGGACGTAAACAGTAGCCAATTCATCGTTTGCATTACATTGCACCGACGCACGAAGTGTAAACGCGTGGCTCGCAATCAAGTTGTGGGTCCGGTGTAATAGTGTTGCTGCTTCTGCGGCGGCGTCGGTGATACGGAATCGCGTATCAATTATGTCACCCGGCATGTAGCGCCGCGATAACTTGTTTATTCGCCGATCAGTATTTTGGAGACCCTGAGCAGCAACATTGTCACGGGTATCGGACATGGCCAAAGTGAGGTCCCGAAGCCTAAGTGTTTCGGTGCCCTCGAGCGTAAATGCCACGTTTGCGTATTTCACACCAGGCAGGTTTGAGTTGACCCACGTTGTTGCCTCTGACACGAGCATGATACGCCGCGGCAAAACGCGAGCAACCTCAACGCCCCCTACAGCAGCACTGCGAATGTGGTTCTCTGGAGTGTCGTTAACAACAACTCCTCGGCCTCGTAGATCGTTGTTGGCAGGTGTTCTTTCTTCAGGAAACCCGATGACATTTTCGCCGTTTAAAACCCGAATCAGTTGAAACTCTGGCATCATGCCCGGGGCGGAAAGGCCCCGGAAATCATTGCGCGTCGCACGTTCAAGGATCCAGATTGCGCCCCGCTTAATGATGGGCGGCATCTGACCCGCGTTGGCCCATCCGACCGAGTGGTAGATAATTGACGATGGCGCAGCGGTTGGTGTACTCATCAGCCCAGTCATCCCAGCCGGGGTCCCAAAGCCCATGCTGGAAATGTCAGTTGCAAAATTCATGATGCCTACGTGCGCCGACATTGTGACACTGCTTTGTAGTGTTATGCGCGTCGGCGGATATAATTGTGTGCTGCAAGGTACCAAACCCGGTGACAATCACATAGCCTATTAAAAGTGCCGCCGGCAGCCACACTGGTAATATGGTGATGATGTGATTACGCGCAATGACGCAGTTACGCCGCGCGTTTGACACGCCACTCTATTTGCGGCCGCGTCGCTGCACAACCCATGCATTGCCCGCAGCGCCACCCCCAAACTGCACCCGCTGATGAGCGCCCTCGCCAACAATGAGGCCTTTGAGCAGGTGAAGACGCGTGCACCCATGGTGCCCGCTGGACCCGCACTTGTCCGAGAGTCGACGCGCGACTATTATGTTTTAGATTACGACTCTGACATGTCAGTCGCCACAGTGCCCGAGTGCACTGCGTGCAGCAACCGCGCGGACATGCGCACGCAGCTCGATTTATTCGACCGCGGCCCGGATGCCAGTTGCGCGTGCTGCCTGCGCATCGTAAAGCTGGACGACACTGAAGACCCCCCCGGCGTCAAGATCCAAGGAAGGCGGGAAGATCTCGTCTGCGTCAGTTGCGCCACCGCAATAGACGCAAAAAACTTCAACGGTCTGCCCGTCGACGCCGCACCCGTGCAGGCGCTGTATCATTCCCGAGCGATTGATGTGCACGAGACCAGCTCTAGTACTACCCGCGAAGCCTTGCTCGCTCAAATGGACGCCCAAAATAACCCCGACTGTTTGGAGTGCCAGGAGTACGGACCGGAACCGTGTACTGGCTACCAGCTCTGCCCGGAGTGCGGTGGCGGCGAATTCAACGAGCATGCAGTCCACTGCACCGCCGAAGCCAACAATGCGGCGGAAATTGCTATTGCCGCGCATATCCTCGAGACGGCACATGTCGTGCCCGCCATCGGGAAAATGGAATGTGACCCCGATACGCGGCCCGCCAAGCGTCAGCGTCGCCACTCTGTTTAATACGCACACATTCGACTGCAACCCCTGCACACCGCGCGGCTATTTTTATTTAATGCAGTAAAATTTCATTGCTTGGTCGCCAAGTGCCGGGCGGCCGACGAGAGACCATACGACAGGCTTAGCCCAAACAAAATAAACATTACCACCAGGTTGGTGGCGTTGGCACCACTGACCGCGGTGCTAAGCGCCGATGCAATTAGCACCGATTCAAACTGCACAAGAACGCGAACAAGCTTACCGACCGCCCACCCAACCAACTCTATCACCGGCGCAATTATTGCAGTTAGCTCCGCGCTCGCCAGTTTGTTCCGCGCGTCGGCATCGGTGGGGTTGGCATCAACCGCCAAAATCGCGGCTTGGAGCCGAGCTTGGGTGGTGGCCACAGCGGGGTACGCCGCCGCCGCAATCCGGATGTTGCACCACGTTGCGCATATCAACGCCCCCCCGGTGGCCAGGATAAGGACAATGGGCGCAGATTGATTTCGCTCAACAATGGATTCAACGACCGACAAAGAAACCGAAAAAACGAGCGTCGACTCAAACAACGGGACGAGCTCTTGGATCGTCAACTGGACCGATGCCGATGTTGCCGTATTTAAGCCCGACATCGCAACCGCCCGCACCGCCACGACTATGCTCGAGTCGGACGCACAATACGCAACGCTAGCCGTGTGGTTTATAGTCACCTACCCGATCTTGTACTGGCGGCTGCTGGTGGCCACACCACCCATGGTTGCGTCCCGCCCCGCCCCGCAAAAAACCTGCCACTTATAGCTCGACCCAATTTAGATTATTACCATCACATAATTGGATTAGTTTATTGCAAAGTCGGTAAAGGCCGTATCCAATGTTGCTTGGCTTTCACTTTCGGATACCAATAGCGCAAAAACCTCTGTAGCCGTCTGCTCGTCCGTAAAAAACTTTCGCGACCGCTTCTCTGCCCGTTCCAGCGCACGTTTGGGAGTCTTTGCTTTTAGTGTTCGCGTGTATTTTCCCAAAAGCGTTGCCGTAAACTCTCGTTCTTCTGTTCCGCCCGGGTTGGGATCTTGGACGGTGATGGCGCCGGCTGGCCACTGTAGAATAGAATCATCATTATAATCCGTATCCACGTAATCCTCCAAAAAATCGAAAGCGTTCGGGGCACTATCCATTGACAATAATTTTACAATAAAGTCGCGCTTACCCGGCAAAAAGGTTTCTAATACATCCGACATGTAAATATTGCATTCAAATCCGACGGCGCCGGTTGCCGAAAAGACGGTAGTTTCGTCGTGATATTGAAGAATGTCGAATTTAGGGGCAGGCATTGCGCCCAAGTCTGCCACTGCTTTAGGCAGCCATTTGTGTATGGAGGTCCCTGCCAAATGGCCATGTATATAGGCGTAGCCCATGCCCTCAAACGTATCGAGGGCTTGGTAATAGGCCAGTGTTTTAGCATCTGGCGCGCTAAACGTCATATATCGACGCGCAAAATCGTCCATGCTCGCCGTCTCTTCAACCCAGCTTTCTAGCTTGCCCGGGAAACCGTTTTGCATGAGGTCCTTTGCTTTTAAAACCACAAGCGATTGACATAATAAGTTTGTCGCTGAAAATCGGCGCTGGGGGCCAAAGTCGTAGATTGACTCCGAAGTCGTGTTTACCGCTTTAAGCAACCTGCCGGTGGCTTTAGACAGCGCAACGGCAACACACGGCGCAACACGGTCGTACACACGCCGCTGGCCCGTGGGGTCCCATAGTGTAACCTCATTTGAGCGAACAATGGCCAGTACAACGTGGCCCGCTGCAAAACTCGAGTTTGTACCAATCTGAACGATTGACACAAAATCGCGGGCAGGCGACGTGGCGAGCTGCACTCTAACCGCGAATGGTTCGCGTACTTCGTCGCTAAAAGCCACCATGTTGCCAACGTTATGCAATACACTTATTGGGTACGGCGCAGGAAACACAAGTCTGCGTTCTGTATATGCAAAAGCGGCGGCGGCCATTTCGGCGTCAATGTTTACTGTATACTTCATACTTATGTCGGTGCCTTTTATCCTTAACTCATTTAAATTGTAGTCAACCATTTCGCTCCCGTGTTTTCCATTTGTGAGCTGGCCGTCGGCAGTCAGCGTTAATCCCTCTGGCACTTTTAACCATGGATTATCATGGGCAATCATAGGGTAGACATTACTACGGCTAACGTTCATGTTGCGTGCCGCTATGGCGGATACAACGGGTGGGTGGGGGGGGGCGACGCTTATACCACACAATCCAACAATATACAATGGCAAAGGTGCCACGCCGCCAAGTATATTTATTGGGCGCATAACGAAGCATAGCTAGCTACGGCGTCATGTAGCACGCCTCGCCGATGCTGGCGTAGACTAGCTTGCCGCTCTTGGCCGCCCACTCGCGAAGGAGACGGAGCTGATTATCTGCCGCAAACTCAGGGTCTGCAATTTTATCCTGGCCAGTTTTTTGGGACAGCCGGTGCACCAACTGCGAACGGGTCGGAAGCACCACGGCATCAGCATCTTTCAACGACCACCACGCGCTCGACAGCACCCAGTAGCCCCGCCGCTTAAGCTCTTGGTTTTGTTTCTCCCATTGCTTTAGCGTTTCCGGCGAAGCTTCTTGTTGTCGTTTCATTAGGCCCGCCGCCAAAAACACTTTATCGCTGTCGCACCATTGCGGGTGCGTGTCACAATACCTGGTTTTGCCCGCGCCCTGTGGCGCAATCACAAGTAAACCATTTCGGTGGAGTGCTTCGCTTGGGAGCGTTGCCAACGCTTCGTCCAGCGTTTTCCCCATTGCCGGAAGTGGTAGTTCACTTTAGTTTTAACCGACCGATATAATACAACTCGGGAGCACCCCCACTCGTACACATGACCGGCAGCCACCATGGCCCCGGCAGCATACAGCGGGGCCAGACCGGCTACACACATAGCACGCGGTGGCCAAGTGTGACACCAACCGCCCGCATCTTGCCGCTCTCGCAGCGCTCGCAAATGTACACGCAATTACCATGTAGCCCCAATTACTATATCCGCATACTGTTTGATACAATATAATCCCATTGGCACGGCGGCAGCCTCATTCATTTATTAAACTGCGGGCTGCATGTGTCGAGCACCCGGCACCATGGGCGGCTGGGTGGTAAAAGTGGCTGTCGTCGCTACTGCCGCCGCCACAACCCCAGGAATGGGGCCACCCGCATTGTGGGGCCCAAACACCACCATTGCTGCCGGTTCCGGTCACAGCAGCGGCACGGGCGACGCGCCAAAACCAATTGCTGCCGCTGCCCTTGATTCGGGAATGGGCCCACCCGCAACACTAGGGCCAAACGCCACCACCGCCATTACAACTTCCGGGTCGGGCTCTGGCTCTCAGTCTATCATCGATAGCCATGGTGATGGCGTGGCGTGTTTGACCACTGTGGAGTTGATTCCCCTCAACAACCTAAACCAGCCAACATTGTCGTGCAACGACCCCGACAACGGGTACACCATGATCACCAGCCAAAACGACTGCCAAGCTTATTCGGATAGCTCTGCTATACCCGTTGACACCCTCGACATAAACGCACCACCCGATCTTGTTACCCCCGTCAACACATGGCGGGGGGGGTGTTTTGTGGCATCGAACAAAGTGTACTTCAACCATAACCCATTGGCGCTTGCGGCAATCGCCCCAGGGAGTTCACACGGCTACGAAAACCACCGAGCGGTTTGCTGTGTGGCACTCAACGACAAGTCGTCGTCCAAGTCCAAACTTTCCGCCGGCGTGTGGGTTGGGATCGCGGCGGGGATCCTTTTCGCGGTGATTCTGATCTATATGCTCCTGGTCAACTACACGTCGTTCCCTGGAATTGGCGAGCTTTTGTCATCGGGTTCTAGCAGCACAGCCTACGCGTCGTTTCTGTAGACGGACGAACAGTTTGTATAAAAACTCAATAACTCAATGACTCAATGAATCAATAAAGCATTACAGCAAACGAGCAAACTGCGCGCCCCGGGTGGGGGTGGCGGGCTGCATCATTACTCCCGCAATCAAAATCCCCAAAAAGCAAATAAACGTTAAAGCAATAATACCGCCCCAAAGCGCCCGTTCTTCGCTGTCCAAGTAGTTTCGGTGCGTGTGGTCGGGCGCTTCGTCATTTGCACCGCTCGCCGACCCCGACCCCGACCCCCACCCGCTCGAACTCACCGACCCCGAATAATCACTACCCACCAGCCCCGCCCACAGCCCCGACATTTTGTTGCTGTGGCCCACTTACTAAAGCCAATTTACGCAGCGGATATATAGTATCATCGGATATAAGCGCCGCCGCGCACAAGGATCAGACATTGCTTACATAAATTTGGCGGGAATGCTCGAGACGGTAGGTGGATCTTCTGTGTTGGTGGCAGATGGAGCGGGCGTTGCAGCGGCGGTCGTGCCGCTCGACGAGAAGAACGCCGGCATGCTGAATTTTACACCACTAGACGGGAGAGTCATCCCGGACGACGATGCAGTCGCCGGCAACACCCCCCGCAGCTTGTTCGGCAACACGGCGTGCACGGGCAACAACGTCTCCATAGTGGACCGGCCCCTCGGCTGTCACAACGCGTCCTACTACTTCACGGTTGGTCCAAAACCACGGAAAAAGCCCAAGCAGATCAATCAACGCCCAAAACTTTTCGGGCGTCATGCACCTGTATACCACCGTTGTCGGTTATATCCGACAAGGCGTTCAACCCACCACCCACCGGGGCATGTGGAACCTCGCCGCCGCGATTTTAGTGGCAGTGGTAGCCGCCGAGTATACGGAAGTCTGCGACCCTACCGACAATGGGAAAACGTGTACTTTATGCGGCACGCCGGACCGGGGCGTGAGCTCGACGGCCCCCCGCGGGGGCATTGTCAAAATCTGCGAGGATGATACCGGCCTAGACCTCCAGGGGCACACATTGCTGCTCACGCAGGGCCAAACGCTTAGGGGCGGTGGGGGGCCCGTCGAAGGAAACGTAAAAATCAGCAGCCCCGATATAACAGTCCAAAACGTGGATATCTCAGGCCGGCTAACAATTTCCGGAAAAAACTGCACCGGCACAGTTATCAACGAGGCAATGATTCACCGCGGGGTGGTGGTCATCCCCGCCGGGCCCGGCGCGGTGAACATCGACGGCTCGCAATTTAAGAATATTACAACCGCCCCAAGCGCAGGAAACGACAAAATCATCGCGCTTTCAATCGCCCACGCGACTGGCGCAATAGCTGTTGTATGCGAACCAGGCACGTCGGTCCTCGTGCAGCCCGCGGCCCACACTTCATTTGAGCCAGCATACACCGGCTGCGAGCGGGTAATCGATCTGGGCGTCCTGTTTAACGTGTTTGGCGAAGACCTGGAGCGCATTATTTTCGACGACGTGCCGCCCCCCGAATCACGGTTTCTAAAAACGTACATCACGCTAGCAGCCGGGGTCACCGTCGTTGCATTTTTGCTCCGGGCATGACATCGTCATCACTACTGCTGGCCGCGCTCGGGGTCGAGCAGGAAACTGTTCATCTGCTGCTTGGCGACGCGATTGTTTGCTGCAACATTGCGGTCGAGGCTGCGCGCGTCGCCGGGGCCGCCGCGGCCGAGATCACCGAAGAAATTATGCGCAACCCCCCAGGCGATCGACTAGACATGGACGTAACACGGGAGCAGGCGCTGCTTCGCAGCAAGCAAAAACACGCGCCCGCTTCTTCCGCATAAAAAACAGTCTCCGTATATTGATGCACCACAGCCTATATGCGACGCTAGCAAATGTAAGCATATAACATCGAGCGCATCGGTTGCAATAATGCGGTCAATACCGGCGGCGGGGTTTGCCGCCGCTGCCGTCTTGGCAATAGTGTCTGCACCCGTCCAGGCCCAGGATTTATCATGGGCATCCACGGGCTGGATCGCCCACAACGATTGGGCCGCGCTAGCGTTTGGCGATAACAGCGGCATCGAAACATTTGTCGCCGTGTCCGACAAGGGTATCGGCTCAAACAATATAGCTACATACACCAACGGTGTGTGGGTAACCAGAAATGCGCCAACAGCTGCGGCGTGGACCGGGGTGGCATATGGCGGCGGAAAATTTGTAGCCGTTGGTCACAACGGGCCATACGGCGCGCAATATTCAACCGATAATGGTGAATCTTGGTCCCCCGCTACCAACGCCAACGGCAACGGCTGCCAGTGGAATGCCGTAACGTATGGCACCGTCAGCGGCAGCGGGCTTTTTGTCGCGGTTGGGTATGAAGGCGTTCAAACAAATTGCGCGATGACCTCTTCCGACGGCATTGACTGGACGCAACGCACCACAGGCGTAGCAACTCATCTGACGTCAGTCACATACGGCGACGGCCTTTTTGTTGCAGTCGGTTCGACCCACGCCGCCGCCGACAAAGTGATTACTTCGCCAGATGGCATTACATGGTCAGTGCGAACCGCGGCAGACGCGGCAGACGATAGCAGCTGGCGGTCGGTGACGTATGGCAACGGCTTGTTTGTTGCTGTCGCCAGCACTGGCACCAACCTGGTAATGACTTCGCCCGACGGCATTACGTGGACAGCCAGATCGCCGACGGCGGCAAACTATTGGAAGTCGGTAACATACGGCGGTGGCCGCTTTGTCGCAGTTTCCTCCGGGGGCACCAATCGAGTAATGACTTCATCCGACGGCATCGCCTGGACTGTAGATACGTCAAGCATCAATACCAACTTGTGGGCGGCAGTGGCATATGCCGATACTACAAGTACATTTGTTGCCATTGCCGATGATGACAGCTTGAACACCGGCGCCGTCTTGGGAATGATATCTGCAACGCTACCAACCCCATACCCAACGGCTGCTCCAACACCACCACCAACTTCCCCGACACTGGCCCCAACAACAGCGTATCCGACTGCCGTTCCAACACCGCCCCCGACAAAGTTTCCCACAGCCCCCACAATCCCCACTGCTGCCCCAACACCATCACCAACTTACCCAACGCTGGCCCCGACACCATCACCAACCAATCCTACTACAATCACAGGAACAGACACAACTACAGCGACGGGCACGTCCACACTAACTGAAACGACCACAGCAACGGGCACTTCGACACTGACGGCCACATCCACACTAACTGCTACCTCTACAATAACGTCGACGATATCTGCTACGACTACGCTAACAGACACCACTACAGTGACGGCCACATCCACACTAACTGCTACCTCTACAATAACAGACACCACTACAGTGACGGCCACAACCACGATAACGTCGACGATATCTGCTACGACTACGCTAACAGACACCACTACAGTGACGGCCACATCCACACTAACTGCTACATCTACAGTAACTGCTACCTCCACGATAACGTCGACGATATCTGCTACGACTACGCTAACAGACACCACTACAGTAACGGCCACATCCACACTAACTGCTACCTCTACAATAACGTCGACGATATCTGCTACGACTACGCTAACAGACACCACTACAGTGACGGCCACATCCACACTAACTGCTACCTCCTCCACGATATCTGCGACGACTACAATAACTGACACCACTACAGTGACGGCCACATCCACACTAACTGCTACCTCTACAATAACGTCGACGATATCTGCTACGACTACGCTAACAGACACCACTACAGTGACGGCCACATCCACACTAACTGCTACATCTACAGTAACT
>Ga0302125_10000765_pt1 | contig 16884 bp, 18 predicted proteins | sample CB4_surface_MG_FD_203111 | JGI IMG/M metagenome (GOLD analysis project Ga0302125, IMG submission 203111) | Marine microbial communities from Western Arctic Ocean, Canada - CB4_surface | ecosystem: Environmental > Aquatic > Marine > Oceanic | place: Canada: Western Arctic Ocean | collected... | reverse complement strand
AATACAACATGAGTCACCTCATCCGTATCGGCGGCATCCGTCCAATGATGAAGATGCTACTCGATCGCGGTCTACTGCACGGCGACTGCCTCACGGTCACGGGCGAAACGATGGCCGATTCGCTTAAAGACGAACAGCCGTACGCATCATATCCAGACGAGCAGGACATCATCCGCCCATGGGATCAGCCAATTAAAGAATCCACTCACCTCCGCATCCTACGTGGCAACCTTGCGCCTGGCGGTGCCGTTGGTAAGATCACTGGCAAGGAAGGTCTCTATTTTAAAGGCACAGCGAAGGTTTACGAAGGCGAAGAAAGCGCCCTGGTCGGCATCCTTCGCGGCGACGTCGTCGCTGGCGACGTGGTTGTCATTCGTAACGAAGGGCCAGTCGGCGGCCCTGGCATGCGCGAAATGCTCTCCCCCACTAGCGCCGTTGCTGGGCGTGGCTTGATTAAAGAAGTCGCGCTCATCACCGATGGACGCTTCTCCGGCGGCAGTCACGGATTCGACGTCGGCCATATTACACCGGAAGCAGCCAAGGGCGGCCCAATCGGCATCGTCAATAGCGGTGACCAAATCGAAATCGACGCGATCAAAAACACCATCCGCCTGCTAATCGACGACACCGAATACGAGACGCGCATGGCTGCCTTCAAGCCAACTGGTGCAGGATCCAAACGCGGAGTGCTCGGTAAATACGCTGCCACCGTCGCGACCGCCTCAGAAGGTGCCGTGACTGACAAAAATCTATAATAACTTGCCCATCAAGTGCTTCAGTTTCCAGTTTTTCAGTTGTCAGTTCAACCGAAAACCAGACAACTGAATACCAACCAACTCTTAATTCTTAGTTTACGCACACACCATGTCTTGGGAACGATTCAAACAACACTATCTGCATATTAACGAGCTCGACTTCGCGATCGACACCAGCCGGATCGATTTCGGTGATACTTTCCTATCGGAAATGGAGCCACGCATGCAGGCCGCATTCACCGCGATGCAAGCGCTTGAAGCGGGCGCAATCTCGAACCCAGACGAAGGCCGCATGGTTGGCCACTACTGGTTGCGTCATGCCGCACTGGCACCCAACGCCGAGATCGGCGCTGAGATCGAAGCCTGCCTCGGCAAAATCAAGCTGATTGCCTCAGACGTACATAACGGTGTGCTAAAAGGTGCCAACGGCGCCTTCAAAAACCTCCTCGTTATCGGCATCGGCGGCTCGGCACTCGGACCGCAATTCGTCGCGGATGCGCTCGGTGGCCCGAAGACCGATAAGATCAAGCTGTTCTTTTTCGACAACACCGACCCGAATGGTCTCGACCGCACACTCGAAGCGCTCGACGGCCAACTCGGTGAAACACTCGCCGTGGTCATCTCCAAGTCTGGCGGCACGCCCGAGACCCGCAACGGCATGCTCGAAGCCGAGACCGCCTATCGGGTCGCTGGCCTCAGCTTTGCCGAGCACGCCATCGCCATCACTGGCGAAGGCAGCAAACTACACAAAATCTCGAAAGAAAACAACTGGCTCGACTTCCTGCCGATGTGGGACTGGGTCGGTGGTCGCACCTCCGAACTCGCAGCGGTGGGCCTCTTCCCTGCTGCCATCCAAGGCCTCGACATCGACCGTATGCTCGCTGGCGCGAAAGCGATGGACATCGCCACACGTTCGACCGACACCACTAAAAACCCAGCAGCCCTACTCGCGCTGATGTGGTATTTCGCGACCGACGGCAAGGGTGCGAAGGATATGGTCGTCCTGCCTTATAAGGATCGCCTCATGCTTTTTTCCAAATACCTGCAGCAACTGGTGATGGAGTCGCTCGGTAAAGAGAAAGATCTCGATGGCAAGGTCGTGCACCAAGGCATCGCCGTTTATGGTAACAAGGGTTCCACTGACCAACACGCTTACGTACAGCAACTGCGCGAAGGTGTGCACAACTTCTTCGCCACCTTCATCGAAGTGCTCAAGGATCGCGACGGCGACTCGATCGAAGTCGAACCCGGCTTCACTAGCGGCGATTTCCTGCAAGGCTTCTTCCTCGGTACCCGTGATGCACTGTATGACAATGGTCGCCAATCGATCACCATCACCATCACAGAGGTCACACCCGAAGCAGTCGGCCAGCTCATCGCGCTGTTCGAACGCGCCGTCGGCCTCTACGCGAGCCTCGTCAACATCAACGCCTACCACCAACCAGGAGTTGAAGCAGGCAAGGCAGCCGCAGCCACGGTCTTGGAAATCGAGCAAAAAATCGTCGCTGAGGTCAACGCCAACGGCAGTAACGCTCAAACTGCAGATGCGATCGCGGCTAAGTTGGGTCTTGAACCACAAAGCGAATTGATTTTTAAGTTGCTGCTTCGATTGGCAGCGAACAATCGTGGCATCAGCGCAAACACCAAGACCCCCATTCACGAAACAGCATTTTTCGCAGCGTAGCCCGCCTACATCGAGAATATTCCCAAACACCATAAATGAAAAACCTATCACTTGTCCTTCGCATTGTAGCGATTCTAGCGTCAGCTGCAGCAGTCGCTTTATTCTTCATCTCCAAGGGGAAACTCGCTGAAAAGCAAACCTCCCTCGAACAAGCACAAGCAATGACTCAAGCGACTCAAAGTGAGTTGGAAACTGCGAATAGCAAGATCACCTCTTTGGGCACGCAGCTCTCGACCGAGCGCAAATCACTCGCCGACACCAAAGGTAAGCTCGAGTCGATCCGCTCCGAGATGTATACGGCCAAGCAGCAAGTCACCCGCACGCAACAGCAACTCAAAGAGACGAAAAACACCATCTCTGAGTTGGAAAATACCGCAACTCGCCTACGTACCGATCTGGTCAAGACCGAAGAGAGCTTAGCCTCCGCCAGCAAAGAAGCAGAGCTCGCTCAACTCGATGAGCGCATCAAAGAACTGGTTAAATCCAACGACACGCTCAAGCAAGACTTGCTGGCGAGCGAAGGACTCCAACAGAGCGCTAGCACAACCCGCAAACCGGCGAGCACTGCAATCGCGAGCGGCTACCAGAGTGGCTTCACGCCAAACAGCGCGGTAGCTGTGCAGCCCGCATCCATCGGCGCCGCCACCACAGTCGCCTCGATCAGCACATCTGACGGCATCATTATTCTCGACGCGTCTCCAGAGCTCGGCCTGTCGGTCGGTTCCGAGATCACATTGATCCAAGACTTAAAAGCACTAGGTAAAATCCGAATCATCCAAGTTAACGAACAACTCGCAGTGGCCAACATTCTCCCAGGCACACGACTTCGCGGACTATCCAAAGGCGATACCATCAAGGTAATGCACTAATCCTCTCAAACCTCGCGCATACATTATGATCACTCGCCTGCTTCTAATCTTCGCACTGACATGGTGCGCACTAGCCACCAGTGGCTGCTTCGACACTAATCCCGACGATCAGGAATTGCCTTGGTCTCGCCCAGCTGACTGGCAAGGTGGCGTCCCGGGATTCGGCGGATAAAGCCAAGCAAACAATACTTTAAAAGAACCAGCGCCTTCGTGAAAGACATGAAGGCGCTTTTTTTGTGACATTCTCACTAACCTACTTACAGTTGCCAACGATATGTCTGATCCTGGAACCCTTACACTTGTCGCCGCACCTATCGGAAATCTATCCGACATCACTCCACGTGCAATCGAAGTGCTTACAGCCGCCACTCACATTGCCTGCGAAGACACCCGTGTCACTGGCAAGCTGCTCAGCAAACTCAACATCGAGAACAGCGGCAAACTGATCTCCTACCGCGAGCAAAACGAAAACTACATGGCGAGCGAGATCGCCGACCGTATGCAAGCGGGCGAAGACATTGCACTGATCGCCGACGCCGGCACGCCCGCCATCAGCGACCCCGGATTTCGTCTCGTCCGCGAGTGCCGCAAGCGCGGGCTCAAAGTCACTACTGCGCCTGGCGTCAGCGCCGTGATCACCGCCCTGTCACTCTCGGGGCTGCCGAGCGATGCCTTTCTCTACGTCGGCTTCCTTGCCCCCAAGAGCGCCGCGCGCAAACGCTTCTTTGAAGCACAGCAAGACTCCGAATACACCGTCATCATCTACGAATCCTGCCATCGCATTGGCAAGTTCCTCAACGACCTAGTGGCGACCCTTGGCCCCGACCGCTGCATCAGCGTCTGCCGCGAGCTGACAAAGCTTCACGAGACCGTACACACTGGGCCAGCCGGCGAGGTGCGCGACCGCGTTGCCAAAGGCAGCCAAAAAGGCGAATTCGTCGTCTGCATCGCCAAGGCCGGCTTCGAACTGTAGCTTCCCCAATCAATCGAGGGTTCCGAGCTTAACGGCACTCTCCGAGCCAATGCTTCGTCATTTAGATACGTAAGCCTCAGATCCCTGCTGGATTCAGGTGGCAACGACAGAGCGTTGCCCTCCACCAGGCTCATCGTCGATTACTGGGAAAGTCTCGATTGAAACGACAGACCGCTTTATTTGAGAGGCAACGGGTCCCTGATGGGGGCTGGTTAGAGCCATTGCACTCTGCGAGTATAATAAACCGCGATCGGAGTGTGGCCGACTCGCCCACATTCACTCTGTGTTGCTGCAAACAAGATCGAGTCGCCCTCCCTCCTCTACACTCTCCGCTAATCGAGCATGAACCAAAAAAGCCCCGACCATTTCTGGCCGAGGCTTTTTTTTAATTGATTGAGCAAAGCGCTTAGCTAGTCGTCGCAGTCGTCATCTCTTCGCGGGCCTTTTCTGCCAGCGGGGTGCTCAGGTAGCGTTCGCCGAAACTGCAGCCGATGGTCACGATTGTTTTGCCGGCCATCTCAGGACGCTTGGCAAGCTCCATCGCAGCCCACACATTGGCGCCGGTGGAGATACCGCCGAGGATGCCGTCCTGCTCTGCCAATGCTTGCGCGGTGGCAAAGGCATCTTCATTTGAGACCTTGATCACGTCGTCGATGATATTGACATTACAATTCTTAGGAATGAAGCCTGCACCGATGCCTTGGATCTTGTGCGGACCAGGTGCACCACCAGAGAGAACCGGACTCGCTTCAGGCTCAACGGCGACCGTGTAGAGATCCTTGCGCGACTTGATCACTTCAGAGACACCAGTGATGGTGCCACCGGTGCCGACGCCAGCAACGAATGCATCGATCTTACCGTCGGTTGCCTCCCAGATTTCTTCAGCAGTCGTCTGGCGGTGCGCTTCAGGATTAGCAGGATTCTCAAATTGTTGCGGCATATAGGCCTTTTCACCGTATTCCTCGACCAGCTCGCCGGCGCGTGCGATGGCACCGCCCATACCCTTTGGTCCAGGCGTCAGCACGATCTCAGCACCGAGCATACGCAGCAGCACGCGACGCTCGACCGACATGGTTTCAGGCATGGTCAGGATCAGCTTGTAACCCTTGGCAGCACAAACGAATGCCAGTGCGATACCAGTATTACCCGAAGTCGGCTCGATGATGATGCTATCTGGGCCGATCTTACCATCGCGCTCGCCTGCTTCGATCATCGCCTTACCAATACGATCTTTGACGCTGGCAAGTGGATTGAAGAATTCACACTTCAAGTAGATGTCTGCGTTCACACCCGCAGCAGTGTTGTTGATTTTAACCAGTGGCGTATTGCCGACCGTTTCGATAATAGAGTTAAATAATTTGCTGCTCATAATTGGTAAGTAAGAGATTAAAGGAATGAGCCTACCAGCACATCCCGAATATATAACGAGGCAAGCATTGATCGCAAATTGCTTCGCCATCTCCGCTTTGCTCCGTAAGCAATCAGGGAACAGAGCTCAGACATTGCGAATCAGGCATTTAAGGCGCATCCTCCCGCGTAGTTGTGACCGAGAGGCTGACACTCAGGCACAAAAAAACACCGACACGCGGTGCTTTTCGAAATCGAGTAAACGAACTGGCTATCGACGGCGTGGGCCGAAACTACGCCTTGGTGCATTACGCTGCACGTGCGCATTGCGTAAACGGTAAACGATGCGGGCCTTATCGAGGTCGTAAGGGCTCATCTCCATCTTTACGGTATCACCAGTGGTGATCTTAATGAAGTGCTTACGCAATTTACCGGAGATGTGCGCGAGTACCAGATGCCCGTTCGCAAGCTCCACGCGAAACATGGTGCCGGGTAGAACGGCAACGATTTTGCCTTCGACTTCTACGTAATCTTCGCTTTGTGCTTTAGCCATAAATGATCAATAATAAATCGGGGAGGGAAGCGGATTGACACCGAAAGTCAAGGACTCTCTCTCTAGACAAAAAAACAAGCCATCACTTTAGCGGCTTATTTTGTTCAGCATCTCTGATACCACAGGTGCATCAGGCTTTTTTGGCAGCTTATTTCAAATGATAGGAACTCATCTGAGACTCGGCAAACAATGACCGGCACGACGTATGTCTCACTCGGAGGCGCGGAGCTGCGCAAGCCATTGCACGACAAGAAACAACAGGTAGCGACTGGGTTCATCCCAGCAGGAATCGCGAAATAAACCCGCTCGCGACTTGTTTAATACGGCGTCGATCAAGCTCGTGCTCGACACGAAAGAAACGTGACAAGTTGCCATTCTAAGAAAATGTAGCGCGCCGCTTTAGCAAGCGACCCCTGTTGGAGAATGAACGTTTGATAAATCTGCACGCTACGACCAAAAAAACTCACTCCGCTTCGCGGGATGAGTTCAAAGGAAACAGAAAAAGGATAAAAGCGTTAAAGGGTACAGCGCTCTTTCCTTGGGTGTCGCTACGCTCAAATGTGACTCCACGTAAACCCCCTCATCGTTACAAGTTATTTTGGTGGTCATTTTCCCTGCAGTGCTCGAAACTCTGCCATTAACTTTAAATAAATCCATGGGATCTCCTTACACCAACACCACGCGCAAAAGCGGCAAGCCGACCAAGCTCCAGCAGCGAGTTAAGCTGACCGCATATTTGGGCGCGATCGCCATATCACTCGCCGCGATCAAGACCATCGTGCACTTCGTTCGCTCGGAGGACGCGCGCACGGCCATAATCAAACTCCCCCATGGCACCCTCAGCGACCTCACCCAGATTAAAACCTTTACGCAGGCCTACCTCACGATGAATTGCAATGCGACGCTGCTGGAGAAAACACAGACGATCCGTGTATCAGGCCACCTGATAAACGGCGACAATCGCCAAGCCTTTTCTCTGATTAAAAAGCGCCCCGACCAAATGCTATTCACCATCGATCGCGGCTCGCATGAAGCAACCTTCGGCGTGAGCGGCGATACCGTCTGGCGACGCATACGCGCACCGCAGCACGACGATCTCTTCGCCCTGATCGAGGGGCAAGAAGCCGATGCGTGGCTAGATCAACGGCGCTTCTTCGACCGCATCATCAGCGCCAGCCTAGGCGATGGACGCATCACTGCGATCGAAGTCACTAGCTGGACAGGCGCCGACTGCCTAAAAGTCAGTACACTGAGCGCCGACGGTGCAGCGACCGACATACTGGTCGATCCACAAACGATGCATCCCATCGTCAAGCTAGAACCGATTCCAGACGGAACCATCAAGCAGACCACATTCAGCGACTACCGTGACATTGGTGGCATGCCCATTGCCTTCGACATGGTCTCCTCAGTCGAAGGCGAACAGCAAGGTCGCATCATTATAGATAAGGCATCAATCAACAGTGGCGTACTCTCCACGCTGTTTGATCTGCCTGAATCGCTGATCTCGAACGAATGAGGCCGCACCTGTCAGACGCCAAGCACTCGCGGTAAAAAGTAAGTCTGGCTAAGCGCCACCACTGCCTTTTTATACCTTTTTCTTTTACTTGCCCCTGTCAGGCAACCAGTTCACACACCGACGAGGCCAGTTCGGCAGACCTCGCAGACCAACTAGCCGCTACTCGCGCTCCGGACACTTTTACACTTTTAGACCATGCACGTAGACTGCCCATTCGAAAAAATCTACCCATCAGCGCTCAACCGCGATGCCGACTACTTCATGACCCACGCCTATAATGAGGCGATCGAAGCATGGAAAAAGGACGAGGTGCCGATCGGCGCAGTGATCGAATACAAGGGGCAGATCATCGCGTCTGCGCATAATCAGTCCCGCTCTAGCAATGACCCCACCGCCCACGCCGAGATCCTTGCGATTTCGCAAGCGGCCAGCTTCATTGGTGATTGGCGACTCAACGAGTGCACGCTCTACGTCACCAAAGAGCCCTGCCCGATGTGCTCTGGCGCACTGGTCATTGCGCGCATTGGCAAGGTCTATTACGGCCTCCCTGATTTGCGCATGGGCTGCGTTGGCGGCGCGCTCGACCTCGGTGCTCTCCCCGATAGCAATCACAACTTCGAGTCCGTCAGCGGCATCCTGCAAGAGTTGAACCACGACATTTTGAAAGCCTTCTTCGAAAAAAAACGCCTCGCTAATAGTGCTAAAAAAGCGAACGCGCTAAAAGACAACACGCCACCGCCCGCAGGCGCGAGTCAGTGACCCGCACAGTCGCAACCGCATCTTGCCGCTTTTTATCCGTTAGAACAAACGACTGGAAGCCGCTGCAAAACTTAAAAAAAGGGCACAACAAACACAGCTGTCGTTTGACAGCGCTCTAAGATCCTCGCAACTTTTACCACTCTCTCCATTAAACCGAATAGAAAACAATACATACCATGGCTTACGAACTACCAGCACTTGACTACGCATACGATGCGCTCGAACCACGCATTGATGCACGCACGATGGAAATCCATCACAGCAAGCACCACAATGCATATATCACGAATGTGAATGCAGCGCTCGCTGGCACTGAGTTTGAAGGCAAATCCGTCTGCGAACTCATTTCAGATCTTGCTGTACTGCCCGAAACTATCCGCGGCGCAGTTCGCAACAACGGTGGTGGCCACGCCAACCATAGCTTCTTCTGGAAGGTGCTCAGTCCAACTGGCGGCGGTGCTCCTAAGGGTGAACTCGCAGCAGCAATCGACGCTGAGCTCGGTGGTTTTGACGCATTTAAGGCCGCCTTCGCCAAAGCAGGCGCGACTCGTTTTGGCAGCGGTTGGGCTTGGCTCGTCGTGCAAGCAGACGGCAGCCTCGCGGTGACTTCGACTCCCAACCAAGACAGCCCATGCATGACGGGTGTCGCTGATGTTGAAGGTAAGCCAGTGATCGCGCTCGACGTATGGGAGCACGCTTACTACCTGAAGTATCAAAATATGCGCCCAAGCTACATCGCTGCATTCTGGGATGTCGTCGATTGGGACGCCGCCGAAGCAAACTACCAAAAAGCGAAAGCGTAAGTGCAGCACACTCGGTCGAACGACCGAGATAACTGACATTTCAAAAACAACTGCCGCCGAATATATTCGGCGGCTTTTTTGTGGGCGATCATCAGCGGCACAGACATTCCTGTCTGTGAGCTTCACAGGTCAGACAGGACGAAGGTCTAGCGTAGATGGCTGAGCAATGTCTGTATCACGCTGTTACTATTTCTCCGCATCTCCACCCTTAAAACGCCACGCGAGGAGTCGGCTGACTTTTTGGCCTTGGCGCATTGGAATCACCTCGACTTGCTTGGCACCGCACTGGCTGAGAACTTGCTTCAACACGCGCAAGTGCTCCCGCTTTGAGACTAGACTAGTGAACCAGCCTACTTGTGGCGCGAACTCAACACTCTCACGAATCATCTGCGTAATAAACACCACTTCGCCACCGCGGCACCAGAGCTCGGCCTGCTGCCCACCGAAGTTTAACTTGGCTGGGCCATTCGCAGAACGTCCCTTAGTTAAATTCTTCTGTTTTCGTTGAGTGCCCGCCTGTGCGGCTTCCATCGAAGCATGAAAGGGTGGATTGCACAGCGTCAGATCGAAATAATCACCTTTGCGGATGATGCCTCTAAAAATCGAATTAGGTTCCTTTTGTTGGACCACCTTCACCAACTTGCTCAAGCATGGATTCGATTCGACGATCAAACATGCGGTCTTCACCGAGACTGGGTCGATATCGGTTGCGACAAATTTCCAGCCATAGCTCTGACTACCGATAATAGGGTAGATGCAATTCGCACCCGTGCCAATGTCGAGCACACGCACCTGCTTGCCCGTTGGCACCTTGCCTGCCCCGGCCAAGAGATCTGCCACATAATGAATATAATCCGCCCGCCCCGGAATGGGCGGACACAAATAGCCAGCGGGTATCATCCAATGCTTAATCTGATAAGTTTGCGCTAGCAGTGCTTGATTCAAACATCGCACCGCGGCGGGATCAGCAAATTCGATGGTCGGCTCGCCTGAAGGGTTTAGGCGCACATAGGAGTTCAGTTCCGCACACACCTCACACAAGGCGGTGAAGTCATAACGCCCCTGATGCGGGTTGCGCGGGTGTAACAAGCCCGGCGGCGGTGTATTTGGTTTATGACTAGGCATGATCAGCGGTTTTCAAACACAACACAGCGGCCATCGCACCGCTGCGCCACGCTAAAAATTAGAACTAAAGGAGTGTGCGCGACCCGCTCACGGCCATACTACGATGTGGGCGAGTCGCTCACGCTCCATTATCACAGGTAAATACATCCCCCCCATCCGCCCCTCATTGTTTAATAAGGTGGTTGATTCTCCCCGCATTCTTTATAAATAAACAAGACCTCAACTTCCCCAAAACATCCCCACACATATATGCGTCCGGAAATCCACTGGCTCCTCCATTTCTGCCTAGAAAATCAACTACTCACCGAGGGCCAAGTTCTTGGCATGGTATCTAACCTTGCCCCCAGCACAGACGTGCATGCCTGTGCCAAACTACTGGCAAACTCTGGTTGGATTGCTGACACCGCCTTTCTTGACAGTGCCATCGAGGCCTCGATTAAAAATACGCAGGATGGCTTTGAACTGCCGGTGCTGCCTGGACTATCGTCCGCAGGCACCCAAAGTAATGTCGAAGGGTTCCCCGACTTCTCGACCTTCAATCAGCTGAACGACGATGAGCTCCGAGCAGCCATTCGCAGTCTCTTCACCCAATGTCAAAAAATAGGCGCGAGCGACCTGCACCTTACCGGAGGTGCCCGCCCACGGATACGTCACCATCGGCGCATCGTCTACCTCAGCAATGCACCACTCACAGATGCCCTGGCCAGACGAATCAACTACCTACCCCTCACTCCTGAGCAGCGGCAGCGATTCGAAACTGATTGGGACTTGGACTATGCCTTGACTGTCGATGATGAAACTGCGGGCTTTAAAATGCGTTTCCGCGCCAACTTGATGGAGCAAAAGAAAGGCATCTCTGGCGTCTATCGAATCGTGGCGGATCACTTAATGAGCCTGGAGGAGCTCGGATTTCCGAATGCAGACAACATTCGCAAACTACTTAATTACCACAATGGCATTATCCTGGTAACTGGCCCGGTCGGCAGCGGCAAAACCACCACACTTGCCAGCCTCGTCAACGAGCTGAACCAAACGCGCAAGGATCACATCATCACCGTGGAAGATCCCATCGAAGTGATGCAGCATTCAGTCAACAGCATCGTCACTCAGCGGCAAGTCGGCAAACATACCGAGTCCTTTAAGTCCGCCTTAAAATCCGCCCTGCGCGAAGATCCTGACATTATCGTTATTGGTGAAATGCGTGACCTAGAAACAATCGAGATGGCAGTCACTGCGGCAGAAACAGGCCACCTCGTGATTGCGACCATGCACACCCGCGATGCCGCATCCACATTGAACCGGATGCTCGACGTATTTCCACCCAGCCAGCAAAACCAAATCCGTGCAATGACTGCCGGTTCCCTGCGTGGCATCGTCTGTCAGCGCCTCATTCCCAGCGTGGATGACGAAGTCGTGCTCGCCTGCGAACTGCTCGTCAACACCACCGCGGTGGCCAACATCATTCGCGATGCGAAAGAGACCGGCCTAGAAAATGCCATGCAATCCGGCAAGCAACTCGGCATGCTCACCATGAACGATTCCGTACAAGCACTGCTCGACCAAGGCAAGATCACTGCCGAAGTCGCCGCTGAGAATATGCTTAATGCGGAAAGTAACGCCTAGCCTCCCCCCCCTCCCCGAAAAAGAGAATTTGATCGATGAACGAACTGGATACACTGCTAACTGACATGCTCGCCAAAGGAGGCTCCGATCTCCACCTCGCCGTCGACTCGCCGCCAAAGACGCGAATCGATGGCGTCATCCATCTGCTCAACGAGCAACCGATCGGCGCACGCGAAATGGAAGCGCTACTCAAAGAAGTCACTCCGGCTCATCGCTGGGAGACCTTCACCCGAACGGGCGATGTTGACCTCGCGCATGAGATACCAGGAAAAGCGCGCTTCCGCATGAACCTGTTTAAAAACAGCTGGGGCATGGCCTCCGTCCTGCGCCAGATTCCGTCGCGAATTGCCAGCATCGACGAGCTCGACTTACCCGTCGCATTGAAGGCGATCGCCTCTTACCAAAACGGCTTGGTGCTCGTCACAGGCCCTACCGGCAGTGGTAAATCAACGACGCTCGCGGCCATCATCAACCACATCAACGAAACCTCGCAGAAGCAGATTATTACGCTCGAAGACCCGGTCGAATTTACTCATGACGATAAAAACAGTACCATTATTCATCGTGAAGTGGGCGAGCACACGCGCTCTTTCAGCGCCGGACTCAAGGGTGCGATGCGCGCCGACCCCGATGTCATTTTGATTGGCGAAATGCGCGATATGGAAACCATCCGCTTGGCACTCAATTGCGCAGCAATGGGCATGCTGGTTTTTGCCACACTGCATACCAACAATGCCACCAAGACGGTAGATCGCATCATTGATGCTTTCCCTGCCGACGAGCAAAATCAAATCCGCATCATGCTAGCTGAGTCCCTTTGCGGGATCGTCTCACAACTATTATGCCAGAAGAAAGACGGCGGTCGTATCGCCGTGCATGAAATCCTGCTCACACATGGCGCACTACCAAACTGCATTCGCACACACTCGCTCTCCAATATTCGCAACATCATCGACCAAAACCGAGACCAAGGCATGATCTCGATGGATGCCTCACTCAGCAAATTACTGGAAGCAGGTCTGATCACCCAAGAGGAGGCCTACATGAAGGCGATCGATAAAACGCGTTTCACCGCCTAAGCAGACCAATCGCATGTATTTGCTAGCAGACTCGCTCCAATGAAAAAAATTAAAGCACTTATTTATGCCGCCCTCGGTGTCATGATGAGTATCAGCGCCGTTCGACAGCATAACTATCTAATGGCTGCAGGCATCGTATTTTTCGTCGCCTGTGCCATCGCCGTCACGCTCAACTCAATCGGACGACTACAAATCACCTGGGACGAAATCGGCGTCACACTGCGTAAAACGCCCAAACCTCCGATCCTGTTGCAATGGTCTGATATGCAGAAGCTCAAAGTCGATCACCTCGGCTATCACATCCAGACACGACAAACCAATTTCCGCATCAGTAAAGACAAGATGCCCAAGGAGCTGCTAAAGAAAGTCCGTGCCAGTATCCGAGAGAACAAAACAATATCGATTTAAAATGGTAGCGGCGTTTTACTCAGATGTGGGCGAGCTGTTACCTATCGCGATCCGCTTCACCACCTCAGCGGCGAGAAAAAACCCGAATGTTCCGGTCAAATAGGTTGCTGAGCCAAAGCCTTGATCGCAATTCAAACGGTAATCAGCGCCAGTCTCGCGCTCGCAAGACACGGAACCATCCTCCTTCGGAAATAAAGGCAACTCGTCTGTAAACACACAATCGATCTTAAACTTCTGCCGCTTAAACATCGGAAAGCCGAAATCGCGACGCAGTGTCTTACGCACTTGCAGCAGCAACGGATCATTAATCGAGCGGGCCAAATCAGCGACCTGCACCCGCGACGGATCGATACGTCCACCCGCACCCCCACAGGTAATCAGCTTCAAACCACGCTTACGCGCCTCCGCAATCAATAGGCATTTATACTTCGTGGCATCGATCGCATCGATAATGTAGTCGAAGGTCGGCGCCAATAAACGGCCCATCGAGGACTCCGTCAAAAAACATTCCTCGACCGTCACCACGCAACGCGGCGATATCTTCGCCACACGCTCGGCCAGTAATACCGCTTTTGAGCGACCAATCGTCCCATCCAAGGCATGCAGCTGGCGATTCACATTGCTCAGGCAGACCTCGTCCATATCCACCAGCGTCAACTTACCAATCCCGGTGCGCGCCAAGGCCTCCACCGCCCACGAGCCAACCCCGCCCAAGCCGATCACGCAGACATGCGCCTGCGAAAGGCGCTTTAACCCATCGACTCCATACAAGCGCCCAATCGCGCCGAACCGTGCTTCATAATCTGGCATCGTTGAGGACTTAAAAGATCGCTCCCCGAATGAGAAGCAAAATAACCCCAACTTTCCACTTTCCGATCTTCACTATTCGCCATTCACCAGTCACTGTGCCTCCCATGCCAACGCTTTCCGAGATCGTCGCCTTCTGTGATACACGCACCCGCCGAGCCGAAGTCAAAGACTTCCCCGGCTCCTACAACGGCCTGCAAGTCGAGAATAACGGCGAAGTCACCAAAATCGCCGCCGCCGTGGATGCCGGCCAAATCCCCTTTGAGCAAGCCATCGCCGCTGAGGTCGACTTCCTGATCTGCCACCACGGGCTCTACTGGACCGCACCGATTCCACTCACCGGCAGCAGCTATAAGAAGGTAAAAACCGCTCTCGACGGCAATCTGGCAGTCTATGGCGCCCACCTCCCGCTCGACTGCCACCCCGAAATTGGCAACAACGCCCTGCTCGCCAAGGCCCTCGGCCTCGCCAAAACCGGCGGTTTCGTCCCCTACGAAGGCAACGATGTGGCTACCATCACCGCTGGTCCCGAAGGTGGAAGGCATGAGCTCGCCACCAAACTCAAGGCGCTATTCCCCGACACTTATCAAGCTATCGAATACGGCAGTGAGCAGCCGCAACGCATCGCAATCCTTACTGGCAGTGGGCAAAGCGCCGTTGATCAACTCCAAGCCAATCAAATCGACACCCTCATCACCGGTGAGCTTCGGCAGCATCACTTCAACATGGCACAGGAGCTCGGGCTCAATCTTTACCCCTGTGGCCACTACGCCACTGAGGTCTTTGGGGTCAAAGCCCTCGCCCAAGAAGTCGCCAAGCAATTCGGCCTCGAATGGACTTTCATCAAAACGCCCTGCTTACTGTAATGTAGATTGCCAAGTCGCTCAAAGTTCTATCTGCTCCTGCCAATTCCTTTTAATTAATGAAACGCATTGTCATCATCAACGGCCCCAACTTGGATCGACTCGGTAAACGTGAGCCATCCATCTACGGCGATCAAACACTCACCGACCTCGAAAACCTCATCACCGAAGAGGCTGCAGAGCTCGGCGTAGAAGTGCAATTCTACCAATCCAATCACGAAGGCTTCATCATTGATGAGATCGGCGAATTCGTAGACTCCGAAGTCTTTGGACTAATCATCAACCCTGGCGCACTCACGCACACCAGCCTCGCCCTGCGCGACGCATTGGCCGGCAGTGACTTGCCTGCGATCGAGGTGCACATCAGTAATATTTACAAACGCGAGGCCATCCGCCATCACTCCATGACCGCGGAAGCCTGTATCGGCGTCATCTCCGGACTCGGCTTCGACGGCTACGTCGCCGCACTTAAACATTTAGCGAAGCTCGATTAATCGAATCGTTACACTTCACCTCAACAAAACAAAATAAACCAACCAACAGACAGAACTATTATGGCTGAAGAACCAAAAGGACTTAACAAACCAGTAACACTCAAAGCTGATCTCGCAGCATTCTTGGGAGCCTCTGCGCTGCCACGCACAGAGATTACTAAAAAGCTCTGGGACTACATCAAAAAGAACGGTCTCCAAACAAAGACTGAGAACGGCGCACCTGAAAACGCAGGGAAATACATCGTCACCGATGCAAAATTGCTGACCATTTTCCGCCACACCAACTCAACTAGCAAATCCGGCAATGTAACTGACCTGCGCAACATCAAGGCTGGTCAAACCATCAACATGATGCAAATGGCTGCCGTCGTCGGTGCCAACGTTGAGTAAGGTAGGTCTAAGAATTGCTTAACCGCTTTACCACGGCTGTTTCCATATGGAGACAGCCGTTTTTTGTGCGCAACAATCCCGCGAACCAGCGAAGCGCTGCAACTGATTCCCACCAATAAAGTGGCGTGTCCGCTTGTCGGACGCCTGCGTCAGTGTAGCGCTGCGCCTTGAGCACGGAACTTGTGTCGCATAAACTCCGAACTGTGTCGCATAAACTCGGAACTGCGTCGCATAAAATCGGAATTGCGTCGCATAAGTACGGCGTAGCGACTGGGTTTACCCCAGGAGTCGCGTGGGATGCGTCGCATAAACTCGGAACTGCGTCGCATAAGTACGGCGTAGCGACTGGGTTTACCCCAGGAGTCGCATGGGATGCGTCGCATAAACTCGGAACTGCGTCGCATAAGTACGGCGCAGCGACTGGGTTTACCCCAGGAGTCGCATGGGATGCCTCGCATAAACCTAGAAAGATGAGTCAGAGGACAGATGCCAGAGTTGACAGACAATGGGTGACGTATTCTGCCGATTCGCCAGAATGGCGAACGATCGTATCTCCGTGAGTAGCTGAACAGCAGTTTCTGGCTTCTGCTTTCTAATCTCCGACTTCTGAATTTAGGATAAACCATACAATCGCGGCATAAACCCACTCGCGAAAACTCGTTGGGTTTCGTTAGAAAAAAGAATCAGCCCTCCCCCCTCCGCCTACTTCGGCGGGAGCAACTTCGCCAACTCCTCCAAATCGGTAAAGTGTTCACGCAGATCCTTCGCACTACCGAGATTCCCCAAAGTGCTTTCAAACAGTTCACGCTTCTCGGCCTTCAGATGCTGAATAC
>Ga0302125_10000756_pt1 | contig 16996 bp, 11 predicted proteins | sample CB4_surface_MG_FD_203111 | JGI IMG/M metagenome (GOLD analysis project Ga0302125, IMG submission 203111) | Marine microbial communities from Western Arctic Ocean, Canada - CB4_surface | ecosystem: Environmental > Aquatic > Marine > Oceanic | place: Canada: Western Arctic Ocean | collected... | reverse complement strand
GGGTGGAGGGGGCTTCGGTGGGGGCGGGGGCTTTGGCGGGGGCGGGGGCTTCGGCGGCTCCGACTCTGACGACTCCGACTCTGACGACTCCGACTCTGACGACTCCGACTCTGACGACTCCGACTCCGACTCCGACTCCGACTCCGACTCCGACTCCGACTCCAGCGACGACTCCGACGACGACTCTGTCACCGAGAGCCAAGAGCCCGTGCTCGCACACACCAACGACGACGACCTCTCCCTCGACATTACGCTCGCCGACGGAGTCGTCAAGTCCATCGACGTGGACGGACCGGGTCACGAGCTCTTCCAGAAGCTGGTGGAGAAACTCCACGGCAAGGCAGGGGCCGACGCGCTCCACACCGTGAAGAAGATCCTCGAGGAGCACCACTACGGCATCGACCACGCGGAAGAGCACGCGGGCGTGATCATCGTCGACGCGAGCGCGGTCTAGGCGACCCAGCGCCGCAGCCGCTCGTGTGTGCGTGTATGGACCAGAGAGGTCGGGCCCGCGGGTCTGTGAGGCTGTGGCCCTCGTAGCTAGAGATTAATACTAAAATTTACACTTCGTGTCCCCGTCTGGGTAAGCTAGTCACTGTTCTTCGGCCAGCTGTCTCGCGACGATCTCCATGCGGCGCTGCTCGTCCGTGGCGCTACGGCCGCCACCGGCCGAGCCCCCCGCCACGCCCCCACACGCCCCCCCACCCACCTCGTCGCGGCCTCGGCTGCCGGCGGGGCGCAACGACGGCCTCGTCGCGCCGAGCGTCACGCGCAGCGCCTCGCGCGCAGGCGCCTGCGGCGGCGGCTCTGTCCCGGGGTGCAACTCCTCGACGCGCGAGAACTCGGGCGCCATCGAGAGGCGCACGCCGGCGTACCGGCCTGGCGTGTCGGCGGCGCCGTTGTACGCGCACTCCTGCGACCACTCGGGTGTGCCGTAGCCACCGTACACTTCGAGGTCGCCGCCGTCGATGTACGTCTCCATGCACGGGGAGTCGTACGTAGAGAACCGGTGGGGGTCGTCCCCCCGCCCGCGGACGTCGTCGGCGTAGGCGATCGGCTGCGTGCGGTGCGGGTCGGAGCGAGACGGTTCGACCGAGGCGGTCGACGAGTCCACGACGAGGTGCCGGTCGGGGTGCGCCTTGAGACGCGACCACAGCACGAGCAGCGCCTGCAGGACGGCGGTCCCCACCAGGAACCGGTGCACGCACAAGATCCACACCGAGCCGGTCGTCGCGCGCACGGCGCAGAGCATGATCTCGCGCACCGAGTGCCGCGCCGGCTCGGAGGCGTAGGCGAGCGTGCAGTAGGTGCACCCGAAGAGCAGTGCGCGGAAGAAGCGCTCGACTGCGCCCGCCATCGCGGGCGCTTCGCAGAGTGGCCCCTCGCCCGCCCGCAGCGGCGGCGGCGTGAAGCACGCCACCGCCACGAGCGAGAGCGAGACGACGACGAAGGGGTAGTCGGTCTGCGCGATGGGGTTCCACGCCTGCACGAAGCCCGCGGCGGCCATCGCGACGGTGAAGGCGTGGTACGCCCAGTGGCGCAGCGTGACCGAGCCGTCGTGCGCCAGCCCGCACGAGTGGACGAGCTGCTCGAAGACGAGCGCGAGCACGTAGACGACGACGGCCGGGCGCAGCGCGTCGAACATGACGTCGATCCCGCGCGCGTAGGCGATGCGGATCGGCTTGCAGACGACGAGGCCGCCGACGAGCATCGTGAGCGTCGCCGTGCGCACCGCGCTCACGGAGACGGCCGCCGACGCGAGGCTGACGAGGATGCTCGTGAGGCAGCAGACGACGAGCGCGAGGGTCGTCTGCAGCCCCGGCATGTAGAGCGCGACGGAGCTGAAGTCGACGATGCTCGCGCGGCGCACCTCGACGTCGTCGTAGTCGGAGAAGGCGCTCTCGTCCGCCGAGGTGTTCTGCAGCGCGCCGTACTCGACGTCGGCGCCGTGGTCGGAAGGGGGCCTTCGGCGTGCCATGTCGTCCTCCTGCATGCGTCCACCCGAAGAAGTGCCGCGGCTGCGACGACGGCTGATAGCGTGCGCACGGCCGCCGTGCCGCCACACGACGAGCGATTAGCGAGCCCTCTCCGCCCGCGCCCTCCTACCCTCCTACCCTTCTACCCTTCTACCCTCCCACGCGCCCGCCCTCCCGCCCTCCCGCCCTCACCCCGTGCTGCTCTGCAGCTCCGCCACCTTGCGCGCCGTTGCGCGGAACTGCACGGGGTCCATCTTGGCGACGGCGGCGAAGGACGCGGCGTCGCCGCGGTTGCGGCGCATGGGCGAAGCCGTTCCGGACGGCGCGCCGAGCGACCGCGTCGCGCCGGCGTCGCCCTCGGCGCCCGTCTCCATGCAGTCGCCCGACGTCGTCGAGTTCGCGTGCGACGACGGCGGCGTGCCGATCGTCACGTTGTACGCGAGCGCGGCGGCGAGCGTCGCCGGCGACTGGCTGCGCACGAAGTCGTTATCGCGCAGCGCGGCGCCGAACTGCGGCGAGCCGATCGCGCGCATCGTCTCCTGCTTCATCGAGTGCGTCATCCGCAGGCTGCGCTGCTGCTGCAGCGCCGCGAACGCCTGCCGCACCGAGCTCGGCCCGCGCAGCCGCGGCGACGGGCTCGCGGGCAGGTCGACGCCGAGCGACGAGACGGACGAGCCGTCGTCGCTCGGCTCCGAGCGGCACTCGCGGTAGCGCATCGACTGCGCGACCGGCCCGCCGCCGCTCGTCGCGGCGAGGTGCGCGTGGACCGCAAGGCGGCCCGCCCGGGGCGAGGGGCCGTCGACGGGGCGCTCGCGCAGCTCGCCGCAGCGGCGCGAGACGACCGCGTCGTCCATGAGCTGCCGCGCGATGACGAGCGTGCGGTTGGTGTTCTTCTCGTTGGCGGTGCCGATGCGCACCATGTGCGTCCGCGCGAAGGCCGCGGCCTCGCGGAGCGCGGCGAGGCCGCCCAGCGACTCGAGCGCGCCGCCGCCGTCGTCGTCGCTCGGCGCCGTGGCGTCGAGCAGCGTCTCGTCGAGGCAGATCAAGAGGCAGATGAGCGAGAGCAGCACGGCCGGGCAGCCGCTGAGGTCGCGGTGGCACGGGCACTGCTCCGAACTCCCCGCCGTGCACGCGCGGTGGTGCGCCTCGACGCGCTGCCACGCCGCCTGCGCGGTCGCCCGGGCGCGCTCCGCCATGTCGGGCGTGAGGCGGTACGACGCGTCGAGGTGCTTCGTGAGCTCCGCCTGCAGGCGGAAGCCCCTGATCTGCAAGTTGCGCGGCGTGTTGGCGCCCTCCTCGCGGAGGGCCTCCTCGACGGCCGCCGTCTCGCTGATGCGCTGCACGACCGCGAGGCCGCGCGGCATGCTCGTGTTCGAGAGGTTGAGCACCTCGCGCATCTGGTTGCGCTGGGCGACGGCCGACGACGGCGGCGGCGTCCGGCGCAGGGCGCGCGGCGCGTCCGCGCGCACCGTGCCGTCCTCGTCCTCGGGGCCGCCACCGTTGCGAGTGCGCGAGACCCGCTCGGCGTACGGCCGCACGACGCCGCACCGCGTGCACGTCGCCTCGCCGTGCGACGTCGAGAAGTCGGTGCCGCGGCACTGGAAGCACGCGCCGGCGGCGGGCGGCGTGAGGCGGGCCCGCTGCGCCGTCGTCGACGACGCGCGCCCGGCCCCCAGCGGGAAGCACCCCTGCGCGCCGACAGTGCGGTTGTCCGTGAGGCGGTTCCACATACGGTCGACGGCGGCGTGGGCGCACGGCCGCCGGTGCTCCACGGAGGCGGCGGACCGGTCGGCGGCCGAGGCCGCGGCGGGAGCCGCGTCTCCGATGCGCGACGGCGCGGCGGGCGGCGGCGGGCGGCCAAGGATCATGGCCGAGAGCGCGGCGAGGCTGCTCGCCGTCGTCAGGCCGTCGCCGAACGCGGCGCTGGGGAAGGCCGTCGGCGCCGGGGGGTTCGACGTCCCCCGGCGCACCACGGTCCCACGCGAGGAGGGCGCCGCGCCCATGGGCCCCACGGCGTACACGGTCTCCGCCCTGGACCCGTCCGGCCATGGGGAGCCGGCCTGCCCTGCGCAGGGGGCGCACGTCGCCTCGCCCAGCGGCCCCGCTCCCAGGGCCGTCGGCAGGTACGCGCTCGGCGCCGACATGTACTGGGACGCCGGCGCGCGGAGGTCGGCATCGCTCATGGCCCGGGCGGGCCAGAGGGCGGTGCTTCCGCCCGTGAACCCGTGCATGCGGGACATCGATTCGGTGCACCGCGTGAGGAAGTCGTCGGGCTCGTTTCTCGTGCCACCGGTGCGGCTTGCGTGGCCGGCGGCCCCCGGCATCGCTGCCGCCGTCGCCGTCGCTTCCGCGCACCGGTGGAGAACCGAGCGGGCTGTCCTCTCGCTGGGACTTTCGGGATCGTCGTGCTTTGTGTGAGACTCGTGTTCAGGGCCCGGCTCCGGTCCAGCGCTCGCTTTAGAAGGGGGTTACTTTCACATTTTACCGACGTTCATGCTCTCTCGGTGTACGGAGCCTCCTAACCAGGGTACAGGCGCTTGCGACGGGGCGTCCCACTGGGAGCGTGCGCCTTCTCGGCCTGCCACCTACAAGGCACTCCCATCCACGGTCCCGTTCCGCTACCTTACGCTCTCCTTCTCCCGCTCTCGCGACCACCGTCTTCTCGTCCACTCTCTCGGCCCTCCCCCGAGCACGCGCTAGATTCTCTTGGCTGGGCCGGCAACGGCGCGCCCGTCACGATTCGCTTGATGTCGCCTTCGACACGTGGCGGAACGCCTCGATGCGACGCGACAGCTCGGGGTGGAGCGCGTTCTGGTCCTTTAGCGTCTGGAAGTGTGCGTCGTTGAGCCATCCGATGGGCTTTATCGCGTCGGGCTGAACCCCCAGTGACGCCGCGGCTTGTTCTACGGGGTTGAGGTCGTCGAACGTCAGTGGGGCGTCGTCTACGAGCCCCGCACCGAAGGCCGGCGCGGCCTCCTGCTTTGGAATCGATCGCATGGAGCGGTTGGCTGCCGGTCGCAGCGACATCGTGGATCGGTCGTAGGGCCAGAAGGTTGCGAAGCCCGTGGCTGACCCGACTCTTATGTGAGCACGGGCGGATCGGGCGGAGCGCGCCGGCGCCGCTCGGCGGCCGCTGGGGGCGCCGGACGCGCCGCCGCTTCCCCCCCTTTGGACGCGATCGACATAAAGGTGGGGCTCCGGGAGCCACGGAACCCTCCCCAATGAGCCTCCGCGACGACGAAGAGGGACAAGAGGGGGGCTCCTCCTCGTGGACACGCACCGACGGCGGCGGCGGCTTCTCGTTGCGCCACATGCTCGCAAGCATGCAGAGCGGCGACGAGACGACCCCGTCGCGTTCCCGTGAACCGCACCCCCGCCGACCGCCCACGACGCCGAGCACGGCGTCGCTGTCGCACGCCGCCATCTCGGCACCGCAGCCGCCACCCGCCGCCACGCCCGGCCGCTTCGGGTTCGCACAGCTCGGCGTCCGCCACGCCGACGCGCTCCGGCGCATCTCCGAGAAGGGCGGCGCGCCGCTCTCGGCCTCGCCCCCGGTCGCGGGCGGCTGTCGCGCAACGGCCGTGGCCGCCGCGCGGCCCTCGCCGCGGCTGACCGGCGCCCCCGCCTCCCCCGCCCACCCCGCGGCCGACGGGGCCGGCGCGCCGGCCGTGGGGGGACGGCCCGCCTTCGCAGGCGTCTGCAACCAGGAGTGTCGCGGCAAGCTGCGCGAGATGGCACGCAGCGCCGACGTCTCGTTGCGCCGGGCGCGCGAGGCCGAGGCGGCGGTGGGCGAGCAGGCCCGCGCGTTCCAGGACGCGAAGCAGCGCCTCGCCATCGTCTCCCGCCAGACCGAAGTGGAGCGCGTCGGCGCCGAGCGCCTGCGCACGACGATCGCGGCGCACGAGAGCACGATCGCGGCGCACGAGAAGGCGGTCGCCGGCCGCGAGGAGGCCCTCTCCGCCTCGGTTGTCGCAGCGACCACAGAGGCGGTCCTTGCGAAGGAGGCGGCCGTCGCCGCGCGCGACCATCAGCAGGCCGCGTTCGTCGCGGCGGAGCAGCGCGTCGTCGCGCTGCTACAGACATGCGACGACGCGCGCGTCGCGACGGTGGCGGCCGAGGTCGCCGCCACGAGAGCGGTGGAGGGCCGAGACGCCGCGCTCGCGCACGTGCGCTCGATGGAGGAGGAGGTGGGCGCGCTGCGCGCCGAGGGCTGCCCAACGTGCGCCGACGACAGGGGCCGAGGAGGAAGCCCTCGCCCGCACGGCGGCCTGGACACGTTGCGGGGCATGGACACGTTGCGGGGCATGGTCGTCTCGGACGCGGCCGTCGCCACGGGCCACTGCCTCGCCGTCGGAATCAACGTGGAGACCGGCGTCGTCGACGTGGGCGGCGAGTGGGCAGAGTGGGCCGGCGACTGCGACGTCCTGCACGCGTGCACCCAATTCTACAGCCATCCCGGCGGAGACGTCCAGGGACGCGGCTCGTCCGGCAGCAATGGCAGCGGCGACGACGACTATGCGCAGGTCGGCACGGAGCCGGGCGCTCCCGCCGACGCCCTCGTCGGGGCGATCATCGCCGACCTCAAGGAGCGCATGGAGGTCAACATTAAGGCGCGCATTTCCGTGGCGTCCGGCGCCTGAGCGCGCCGCGGACGGGCGCGGGCGCGCCGCGCGTTGTGGTGATAGTGAAATGACGCGGGGGCATGGCGTGCGGGGCGGAGGGTCGTGTGCGGGAGGGGGTCCTCCGCGCCATCGTCGGCGCGGTGCACCGTAAGACCTTCGCTATTTGACGTTAGAAAGCGACCGAACTCCCCTCGTCTGGAGTGCGTCCCAGGAAGTTGCTGGACCGAGTTTTAATACAACAGACCTACACACACAAACGGCGCACGGCCATGGCTCCGCACACACAGTCGCGTGCCGCCTCCTCAGCCGAGGGGACGGTCTCCATCCCACAGCACGCATGCTGGTGGCCCATAACCGGCGCGGTGTCGCTGTTCGTCGAGACCGCCACAGGCGACCTGTACCAGGTCCCCGACACACACGACACCGTTCCCCGCGACTACGACCACGCGCTCAGCGTCCCGCCCAACCTCCAACGGGCCATCCTCTTCGGCCACGACGAGGCGTGGCCGGCGACGGTCGACCCCAAGTGCATCGTCGTCGTACGCGCGCGCGGCCTGTTCCACGTCGGGGCACCCGCCAACTGCACCTACTGGTTCGTCCGCCTAAGCTGCACGCCGCAGATACTGCGACGCGTCCCTGCGAGCGTGCGGGCTAGGTTGCGGACGTCTCTCCTCCAGTGCGCGGCGTTCACGCAGAGCACGCTCATCACCGAGTACATGGACACGGGCGCCGACTTTAGGCCGGAGCTGCAGGCGTGGGCGCGCCGCGAGACCCACGAGGTACCGGGACCCACCACCGACGCACGCGTCGGCGAGTGCGTCGGCACGGCGCCGGCACCCGCGGCCCCGAGTTGCGCGGTCTGCCTGGTCCGGCCGCCGCAGCGCGTCCTAATCCCGTGCGGCCATGCGGTGCTCTGTGCGAGTTGCGGAGCGGGAAGAGAGTGGAGCCGTTGTCCCGTTTGCCGAGCGAGCGTGCAGCACGTCAACCCTCTGTTCCACTAGGGCGCGAGTCTGCGTGTGGGTCCGTGCGTCCGCGTATCCGCGCGTCCGTGGCGGTGTGTCCGTGGTTGTGTGTACGTGTCGATGCGGTACGCCCGCAAACTTATTGGTCCCATGCGATCTTGAGAAATGGCCCGTTTCCCCGCGCCTCGTAGTACGAGGCGCCACGGTGCTGGAACATGTAATGCTCGTCGACCCACGCCGGGGGAAAGAGCAGCGGGTTCGACCGCTTGGCGGCCGCCTCCCCCTCCGCCCACTGGACGAGCGTGATGCCCCGCTTGGCGAAGGCGTCTGCGAGCGCCTTGCGTTCGCGGACGCGCATCTCGCCGAAGACGCACGACTCGCTGAAGATGACCTTCGGCGAGCAGGTGCCCTTGATGGAGCCCCACGCGAGCATCACGAAGTTCTCCGCCCACCCGTGCCACTGTTCGGAGGCGGTCTCGACGGTCAGCCACGCCGGCCCGTTCGTCGGGAGCCAGTGCGGCTCGGACCCCAGCGGGTGGGCGTCGGACCGAAAGGAGTTCGCTTGGTGCGGGCGCGGCACGGCACGGAGGAGGAGCGAGAGGCAGGCGCGCACGGACGAGACCATCGCGTGCACCTCGGCGCTGCCCGTCCGGTTGCGCGTGCGGCACGTGCCGTGCGCGTAGTCGTACGGCGTCGTCCAGAACTCGCCGCTCTGAGAGCTCTGCACGACGGACTGCACGTGCGCGAAGGTGGCGGGCAGGGGCAGCGCCTGCACGCCGCTGGCCGCGGCCGCGATCGTGGCGTCGGCGTTCTCGGGCGGCCGCGTGCGCGCGTCGACCACGATGCACATCATCGCTGCAAGGGTGTTCTGCAGCCATGCGGGCCACTCCGCGGCGAGGCCGGCAAGCGAGTCCCAGAGGCGCACCGTCATGTACGGGCCGGGCGCCGCGTCGGGGCGCGCCCTGTGGCATGGCCGCGTCGGGAGGATGGGGCTGGACGCGAAGCAGATCCACGCGCTCGAGGTGCTGCAGCTCGTGGCCGTCGACGGCCACTCGCCGGAGACGGCCGAGTTGACGACCTCTTGCAGGCGGGGCCAGCAGCAGATGGCGTTGGCGATCGCCTCGCACGTGGCGCAGAGCGCGGTGCGACGGAACTCGGCCGACGACCCTGGGCCGAGCAGCATCTCGGGCGCGGTGATGAGGCGGCGCGCCGGCTCGCCGTCGCGCCGGCGGAGGGCCGGCGGTCGCATGCCTGCGTACGCAAACTCGGCGAGCACCTCCTGCATCGTCGTGTCCTCCCGCAGCTGCAGCCCGCCCGCGCGGAGCGACTGGACCACGCACAGCAGGCAGGCGTGCGTGCAATCGACCGTCCAGAAGCGACAGCCGCACTCGGCGACCTTCGGGGGTTGGTGGTCGACAAGCCGCGCCCACATGATGCCGTAGTCGCCGAGGAGGTGTCGCGAGACGCGCACGAGCGCGGGGCTGTCGGCCGCGCAGAGGAGCATGAAGTCGCGCACCTCGTCGTCCGTTTGCGCGTGGTGTACGTGGGCGACGGAGGCGACGGAGGCGACCAGGGGCTGTGGCTCGGCGGCCTCGACGGCCTCGACGGCGTCGGCGGCCTCGGCGGCCTCGACCGGCGGCACCGGGCCGGCCAGTAGCAGCGGGGGGGCGGCCGCCGTCGGCGACGGCGGGAAGACCTCGTCCATATCCTCGTCGGCGTTCGCTTGCAGCTCCCGCAGCTTGCGCGCTCGCGCGAGTGCGGCTTCCTCGGGCGTCAGCCAGCGACGCGCGTACAGTTCCTTCCCGCCCCAACGGGCACGAGCCTCGTACGGACGCGGGATCAAGAACGCGTGCAGAAGGACCCCCTTGAAGCCGGTGCTGTTCTCCACTCGCTCTAGCGGAAGGCCCTCCTGCTCTGCGGCGACGATCGCAGCGGCGGCGTTTTCGGTGTGCTGTGCGGCGATCATGGCGCCGTGCGCCGCGCGCCTCTCTAACGACGGGCGTGTGGCCGGGAGGGGTCCGAACTCGCCGACGCCGCGCATGATGACACCGTCAGACGCCCCGCCCTCCGCCGCACTCGCCGACGCAAGCCCAAGGTCGTCCTCGGCCTCTTCGTCGGCGGCGAGCGCCGCCCCCGCTGCCGCCCGTGCTGCCGCCTGGACGTCGAACGCCACGTAGTCTTCTTCGTCGCTGTCCTGTCTGGACGGTCGCTGGTGCGTGGGGGGGGCGCCTTCTGCCGACTCGCAGTCCGAGGCGCCGGACACAGCGCCTTCCGCAAGGCCGGTGTCGCTGGGTCGGGGCCCGTTGCGACGCGCCCTCTTGGCCGACATCTGGCCCGACCGCTCCTCGAAGAAGTCCTCTCCGGGCGGGGGACCGGCCCGGGGTACCGGGCCCGGCGAGCCGCTCGCTATAGCGGAGGGTTGCGCGTGCGGCGCGGCGGCATCCACCTCTTCCTCTACGACGCCAAGGTGGCGGGGCGAGGAGCCGCCGTCTGACTGAGGCGTTCGATCCGGCCCGACACCGTCGTCGTCTGGGGGCGCGTGCATGGCGAGAGGGTGGGATGCGTCCGCAATTTCTTACTTTGTAATAACGACGAGCTATCAGGGCCCGGGCGCGTTCCGGGCAACCAACGGGGTATGCACTCCACACACACTAACTATTGGGGACCGGACAAGCCTCTACCACTGGCGGGCGCCTCCTCCTCCTACTCCCCAGCCTGAGCCCCCGCCCACTCGAACGCCTGCGCCGCCGCCGCCGCCGCCACCGCCGTCGCCCTCCCCTCTACCCTCGACTCCACAATCCTTGCCCACACGCCCGCCTGCGCCGCCGCCCATACCGCCGCCGACGCCCTCTCCGCCGCCTCCCTCGCCTCCAGGTAGCGCACCCTCACCACCGCCTCCGCCCAGTCCGCCACCTCCGCCGCCAGATGAGGCATCTCGCCGGCTGCCCCCTCCACCTGCACCTCCGCATCCGAAGTCGCCACCTCCGCCACCGCCAACAGCCGCATTGCCTCCCACTCGGCGGCGAGGGCCGTTCTCGTCGCCGTCGCCGCCGCCACCGCCGCTTGCACTGCCGCCGCCGCCGCCCCGTTCCACCCCAACCACGACAGGGCCGCCTCCCTCTCCGCATCCTCCGCCCTCTTCTGCATAGTTCTCGCCCTCGTCCTCGCCCCCTCCGCCACCGCCCTCGTTTCTTCCGCCCTGCGCTCCGCCTCCCCCGCCCGTTCCTCCGCCGCCTCCCAGATCGTCCGTTCCTCCGCCCTCGCTGCCCGCTGCACCGCCACCACCCTCGCCCTCTCATCCGCCGTCGCCGTCGCCGCCTCCGCCGGACCGGCCGCCTCCCATCTCCTCCGCTGTACCTCCGCCCTCTCCGCCGCCGCCCTCTCCGCCTCCGCCCTCGCCACGGTCGTCGCCGCCGCCGCCGCAGCCTCCGCCGCCGCCACCACATCCGGCGCACGGAGACGCGCTAGAGTCTCTGGCGTCTGAGGCTGCCTGCATTCGGGGCACCTGTTCCGCATGGGGCCTGTACCGGTCGCGTTTTGTTGGCGAAGGCAGACCGTGTGGCAGGCGTGCTCGGCCGCACACGCGAGGACGTAGGTGTCTGGTTGGAAGAGGTAGATGTCCTCATAGCAAATGGGGCACGGCATGGTGGGTTCTTGTTCTACCACTTCGTAGGGTTCCTCCTCGTCTCTACCGCTCGCGGTGGTCGTACCCGGCGGTATCCTCGCAGTCCCCGCCGGCTTGGGACCGATGTGTGGGACGTCGAGTGCGAGGCGTCCAAGGTTGGGCAGCATCGGATCGCGGTCGGGGGCCAGGACGAAAGACTCTCGTCTTGTTTACTCTTATTAGACTATGGGCCTATTTATAGTTGACGCGCGCGTAGCGGGGGGCTTGTCCCCTCTCCCTCCTTCCTCCGATTCACGCCTCCGCCGCCGTCGCCGCCTCCGCCTCCGCCTCCGCCTCCGCCTCCGCCGCCGCCTCCACCACACTCGCCCAGTCCTCCGCCCACTCCGCCGCCCGCACCGCCGCTGCCTTCCTCTCCTCACTCTCTTGCTCCTGTACCGGCGCCTCCGCCTCCGCCTCCGTCACCCCCGCCTCCTCTATCGTCACCCTTATCATCGCCGTCCTCGCCTTCTCCCTTGCCGTCCTCGCCCTCGCCCTCGCCGCGACGAGCACGGCCATCTGACGGTCGCGTTCGTCCCAGCTCGCCGCCGGCACCTGCGCCGCCGCCTCCGCCGCCGCCTCCGCCGCCTCCTCCGCCTCCGCCGCCTCCGCCGCCGCCCACGCCTCTGCCGCTTCCCTCATCCCCTCCTCCAACACCGACGCCGCCCCCAGCCCCCTCATCGCCACCACCCTCGCCGCCGCCCTGCTCGCCGCCGCCTTCGCCGCCTCCGCTCTCGCCCTCGCCTCCGGTTCGGCCCCGACGTGAGGAACGTCGAGCGTGAGGCGTCCGAGGTTGGGCAGCATCGGACGGTGGTCGGGCTAGAGACTCTTGTCTTGTTTACTTTTATTAGAACGTGAACCTATTTTACAGTGGACGCGCGCGCAGCGGGTCCTGCCCCACCATTCCCCACCCTCCCCCACCCTCCGCCCTCCACCCTCCTGCCCCTATCCCTCTCCACCACCCGCTCACGCCGCCTCCTCGGCGACGAGCCGCGCGTGCTCGATCGCGAGCACCTTGCGCGCCACCTCGCGGTGGTCGGCGCACTTGACGAGCTCGTACGCCTCGCGGTCGTCGTGCATGCGGAGGAGGTACATGTTCTGGCCCGCGTCGACGCCGTGCGTCTGGTGGAGCATGATGTTGTAGATCGACGTCTGGAGCGAGTACTTCTGGAAGTGCGTGTCGGCGAGGTGCGCCGCGGGGCCGAGGCCCATCGCGCCGCGGAAGCCCTGCTCGTCCGGGCTGAGCACGTGCTTCGCGACGACGCGCTTGAAGTCGACGATGTAGTAGTGGCCGTTCTTGTCCACGTAGAGCGCGTCGATCTGCCCCGCGCACACGTTCATCTCGCCGACGCGCCACGCGACCGTGAGCTCGGTGCGGAACGGCGTGAGGCCGAGGTTGCGGTAGAAGGCCGAGGCCTTGAAGCACTCGTACTGCTCGACCTCCGTCGGGATCTCGCTCACGTCCGTGCCGTCGGGGAGCGGCTCGCCGTTGCAGTCGTACTCGCACGTGAGGTGGAGCAGCGTGCCGAGGCGGCTCGCCTCCTCGCCGAGGCGCGTCCAGTCGCCGCGGATGCGCGCGGCGATCTCGTCGTCGGCGAAGCCCTCGGCGCGGAGGCGCTGGATCTGCTCGTGGTACTGCGAGCGCGTGTTCTTCGCCCACCCGTCGAAGAACTGGTCGGTGCACGCCACGGGGTCGAAGGCGCCGAAGAAGTCGCCGAGGACGCGCGTCGTCGAGCGCTCGACCGGCTTGCCGAAGATGGTGTACTTGTGGCCCTCCTCCTCGAAGACGCAGTGCGCGTCGGCCGGGAAGGGGTGCTTGCCCGCGAGCACCGAGGCGTTGCGGCAGTGGACCGTCGGAGCGTCTGCTTCCGCCTCGAGCACGGCCTCGACGGGCGCGACAGCGTCTTCTGCCGCCCCACGCATACGGACAGAGACCGCCCGGGAGTCGTCCGTCCCAGAGCCGGCCTCGTCGGCCTCGCCGGCCTCGTCGGCCTCGTCGGCCTCGAGTGCACGCTTGTGGGGTTCGGCGGAGCGCATGGCCCAGTAGTCCCCCGTCTTGTAAATGCGCAGCCCCTGCTTGAAGACGACTGGCGGGACGCCCAGCAGCTCGGCTTCTTCCCGGGCGTACTCGTTGTCCGTTTGGGTTTGGTCCGCGGACTCGATGGACGCCCCCCCTTCGAGAGCGGAAATGCCCTCGACGCTCGTTGCATCTACGCGAGTGTAGCACATCGGACGATAGCGTTTGTTCCCGGACGCGTCGACGTACTCCACGGTGACCTTGAACACTTGTCCCCCGGGCTGCGTCAGGGCCAAGATCCGGGCCCGGCGACGAGCAGCCATACGAGCCTCGCGCAATCGCGAACGGGCCTCGCCAGAGGCGTCGAGGGCGTCGGCGGCGGCGCGAACGTTGGTGTCGGGCGGTGCGAGCTGTGCGTGGGCGCTGGCGGGGGTGGGCATTGACGCGTCCATGGGTGCGGATGAAGGGTGGCCTTGTGCGGCGACGGCGGGGGTCTGGGCTGGACGAAGGTCCGGGCGTGGTCGGTTGCGCTCGCTATCCTTCGAACACACCCGGCCCCCTAGCGTTCGATGGGAGAGGTGGCGGCGGCGGCGGCGGCTCCCTCGCGCCCACCGATGGTGCAGGAGGAGTTTTACGACTCGATCGGCTGGCCGTGGCGCTACGATCCCGACGTCGGGGTCATCATCGCCTCGGCGAGGGACGGCGAGGGAGACGGCGCCTACCGGTTCGCCACGGACCTGGAGACCGGTCGCCTCGTGACGGAGAAGAACCCGTGCCCGACCGACGTCTCCGTCTTCCAGCAGCGCCGCGACGCCTCGCTCGAACGCGTGATGGTGCTCGTCCGGGCCGCGGCGGCGGCGGCCGATGCGGACGCGGAGGACGCGGAGGACGCGTCGTCGAGCGAGGCCGGAGAGGAGGCCGGAGAGGAGGCCGGCAGGGCCGGCAAGGCCGAGACACCCCCCGCGCCGCCGTCGCGGCAGCGCCGCGTCACCGACCACGCGCTCGCAGAGTGCACCATCACAACGCTGGTGCGCGCCACCACCGGACGCACCGACCTCCTCGTCGTCACGCCCGACGGCCGCTCCTTCCGGAGCAAGCTCGCCGCGCTGCGCTACTTAGAGGGCGTGTAGAGTGTGGGGCCCCTGCCGCTTCTTTTATAACTAACGTTTCGCTCCAAGCTCCTCGCTGCTATAAAGGCGACCGCGCCGCCACACGTCCGTGGCGAGGACCCATGCTCCCGTCGCTCGTCCAGCTGCCGATCGGAACGGGCGTCGAGGTCGGCCTTCGCGACGGCTCCATCGCCTCGCTCGAGGCCATCGGCCGGCTCGAGTGCAGCATCTGCTACGAGCCACTCGGTCCCGCGGTCGAATGGCTGGTCCCGTGCGTCCATCACCACGCCTTCCATCGCGAGTGCCTGACCAGCTGGGTGCGCCAGGCCGCGCCGCGCGTCGGTGCCGACCGCGTGCCGTGCCCCTACTGCAGCGTGGTCCTGACGTACCCCAACGGCAACGGTGAGCAGTACCGCCAGATTGCGACGCAGGCCATTGCGCTTCGTGCCTTGCCGCGACGGATGCAGCGGCAGCAGCACGAAGCGGCGCAAGTGGAGCCGGTCCACCCGCGGGTCGCGCGCCGCGGCCCCCAGGACGCCGAGCGGGATCGCGCCTTCGCGAAAGACCTCAGCCTCCTCGACTGGTGGTCCGCGACGTTCGACGAGTCGGCGCTGTCGCCGAGCGTCGCCGACTCCGCGCCCGGCCAACTTCGCCGGATCGATCTCTACCCGAGCACGCTGACGCAAGCCTTCGAGCTCGCGGCCTACGGGTTCGCGGAGAAGCGTCGCCGTGGCGCCGTCGCCCAGCGGAGCCGCGCGCTGTACGAAGCGGCCTGGGCGCTGGTGCGGCGTTCGATCTACGGCCCTCGTGGCATGGAGCTTCTGGAACGGCACGATGCCGAACAGCTGCGATACGGCGACGGCCAACCCGCCCCCCCGTCGCCGGAACTCCGGCAGTGGATCGACGAGTACCGCGTTCGCGAGCGAGCAAATCTGGAGGGCGACATGGCGGAGGGGGCCGTAGAGGCGGCGCGCCGGGAGTGGGCCGCGGCGCTGCGCTACCTGGAGCGGGGCTGAGTGATGGCGTAGGATGGGTTCGGGGGTTCGGGTCGGGGGTTCGGGGTCGGGGTCGGGGTCGTGTCCGGGCCCTTGATTTCACGTCACATTACGAGCACTCCTTTTGCGCGCCCCACCAAAGACCATGCTCGCCCCCGACGCGGAGGAGGACGTGCCCTACCCCGCCGGCGGGGTCCACGACTGCTCGCCCACGCAGCTGCGCCGTATCCTGCGCCACCTCCTGCGGCGCCCCGAGGAGTTCGAGCGCCCTCAGCGGTTCGTGCTCCGCCTCCGGTCCCTCCTCCGGGCACTCGGCCGGGTGCCCCGGGCCGGACGGACCGACTTCTGGAACGAGCGCGTCCTCATAGACCAGAACCGCAGCCGCTACAACGTCTGCAACTCGTGGGAGACGCTCGGCGCCGTCTTCCAGGGCCTGAAGCTCGACAAGCTCGACGGGCCCGACGACGCCGAGAGCGTCCACCTCGACGAGGGCGGGGTGCCGTGGCTCCGACTGGGCACGTTCCAGACCGACGCCGCCCACTTCCCGCGCCGCGAGTTACAGATCGTCCACGCCGTCTTCGGTCGCGACGTCACGTCGCTCAGCTTCGTCCTCCGGTGCACCTACATTCACGCGCCCGACGACCCGTCCTGCCCGCTCTCGACCGGCCGCGCCCGCATGATCGACGCGCGGAGCGAGGCGCAGCGCATCATCCTCGAGTTCGAGGGGGTGCGCCACGAGCTCCTCGCGTTAGAGGACGAGCACCTCGCCCCGCTGCGCAGCGCGACCGGCGGAGCGCTCCGGACCAACGCCACGGGCGGCGACAAGGCGCGGTACACGATCCACAGCGACGCGGACGACTCCGACAAGGAGGGCGACGAGGAGGCCGAGGAGGCCGAGGAGGCCGAGGAGGCCGAGGAGGAGGAGGAGGACGAAGACGGTGACGACGAGGCGTGCGAGGAAGAGGAGGCGGATGGCGGCGACGCACGTGGCGCCTCTCGCAAGCGCCCCCGCAAGCGATCCCGTGGGGCCAAGCGCAAGGCCGACCGCAAGGAGCGCATCACCGTCGTGCCCCTCACGGGGATCGAGCTCCGCTCCGGCAACGTGCGCAACCGCCGCGTGCTGACCTTCCGCGGCGCGCCCGACCCGCACTGGATCAACCTCTTCGGGTGCGTCGCGCTCCTCGACGACGGGGCGCTCGCCTCGCACTTCCCCCACCCGACCGCGCCGACGTACACGCACGGTGCCGAGGTCGACCACGCCGGCAAGCTCGTGGCCCCGGCCGCCGAGGTCGAGCGCGACACGGTGATGACGCAGTACCTGCTCGACGAGCACCCCGCGCTCGCCTCGGCGTACGAGACCATGCAAATGAAGGCGCGGCGCCTGCGGGACCTCGTGCGCGAGCTGCGCACCCACCTGATGCGCAGCTTCGAGCTGCACGTCAAGACCGCGCGCGCCGTCGATCCCGTCGACGACGTCGCGTCGGCGCGCGAGCTCGACGAGGCCGAGTGCTACACCCTCGGCCTGCTCTATCTGCACGAGATCTCGAAGGACACGGCGAAGGCGCGTGCGGCGATGGCGCGCGGCGTGCACCTGAACGACCTAGAGGGCGAGGAGGAGGAGGGGGGCGAGGAAGAGGAAAGCGAGGAAGAGGAA
>Ga0302125_10000748_pt1 | contig 17061 bp, 15 predicted proteins | sample CB4_surface_MG_FD_203111 | JGI IMG/M metagenome (GOLD analysis project Ga0302125, IMG submission 203111) | Marine microbial communities from Western Arctic Ocean, Canada - CB4_surface | ecosystem: Environmental > Aquatic > Marine > Oceanic | place: Canada: Western Arctic Ocean | collected... | reverse complement strand
TTTTGAATCTTCCACTGAAGCAAATACCTTTTTATCCGTTTTTAAATTATATGGACCTTGCTTTACCTCAATCATTTCTACTGCTTCCAAAACTTCAAATCCGTGGCCACCGTTATTTAGAATTATTATGTCATTTTTTGCTATTAGTTTGCTGAACAAATATTTCTCGCTCTTAGAATAAAAATCAACTCTTAGTTTTCCTTTTACAATTATCAAAACTTCAGAAGTATACTCAATTTTTCTTATATTTTTAAAATGTTTATGGGGCTTAATTAGGTGTTTTTTTTTATGCTTTATAAACGCCACTTGATGACTTAAGTGATTTGGTGTTAAAAAATTTACACCATTTTTTTTCTTATACCTTAAGATAAATCCAAAGATGTCTTTTTTATGCGAAATTTTTTCAATCATTTTTTAGAAATTTTATTAAGCAAATACACGAGCGTTAATAAATAAAATCCTGAAGTTTGAAAAATTACTCTTTTAAGGCCCACTCTTACTTGCCACTCTACATTTTCCATAGAAAAAATAAAGGCAGCAAAAATGAACAGTATATTGAAGATAGCGTACCAGCAAATAAAAAGCTGAATCTTGTCTATTTTGTACATGTAGAAATTATATACAAATAACAGCACACCTATTAGCAAAATAGGCATTTGAGCTAAGTAAACAAAAGCATAAAATGCAATAATTTTTATAGAAGCAATAATGCCACTTACAGAGACGGTATTCAAAGTTTTTTCAAATTGAAAACTTTCCAAATCCGCACTAAATATTTTAAAGAATAGAAGTCTGCTTAAAATAACGAGAAAAACCCCAGTTATTAAAATTATTTTTTGATTTTTACTAATATTGGCAAGAACAAAAATTGCAAATAAAGCAAAACTTACAAAAAAGAATCCTTCCATCTTAATCCAGCTAGCTGCATTTAATATAAGGAGTAGAAAAAAAATTATCTTAGTTTTTTCATTAGCTTTTGTCTGGCTTGAAAAAATAGAGTAGCTAAATTTTGCAGAAAGCAAAACAAGAGAAAAAATTAAAACCTCTTGATTACCAGAAAACAACTCTAAGGAATAAGTTGTTAGAATAGTTAGTATAATTAAAATTATTTTTTGTAAATTTGAGATTTTAAAAATTTCAAAAAAAGAAAATATTGAAATAACATAGAAGCAAATATAATAAATCCTTCCCAGATATTCGAATTTGTTAAAAGGGAACTTCCAAAAAAAAGACCATATATAAGAACCTAGATGCGGATAGTCAAAGGCGGGTACCCTATTCAAATTGTATATTCCCTGATCTTGATAAAAATTTAATGTTTTAAGAAACCAAAAAAATTTGGCATCCCATCCAAGATCTAATGTGTTAGCCAAAGGAATGGATAGAAAAAAAATTAGCAAAGCAACTAAGATAACTTGACTTTTATAGTTTATGTTTAATTTGTAATTTTTCTTTATAAGAAAAAACATAGAAGCAATTAATAAAATAATCAGTAAGTAAATGCCATTTAGACCTGTAAATGAAAATAATAATAAAATATTAATTAAAAAAATTGAATTAATAGATAATGCGTTTGCCAAAGAATAGCTCAATTTTTTTTGATAAACAGAAGAGGGAAGAATAAGATAGGTAAGTGATAAAATAAATATTACCTGTATTGCTATATATAAAATTTCTATCATTTTATGTAATAGCAGTTATCTTGAGAGTATATAATATCATTGCTAGAGAATTTGTGTTCATTGCTAAATGCTAAAATAATTTTGTTAATTTTATTTTTAATTTCCAAATTAGAGTTTTCTATTTCAATATAAAAATTTTCCCATCTTGAATTAAACTCTTTTGTTTTTACAAGAATATTTACTTTTTCCAAATGATTAATCTTTTTTTTAAAATTAGTTTTGAAAATAAATATTTTTTTGCGGTTCACAATTTTAAAAATATGGATATTACCTTTAAAATTTATAAATTTACCACCGGTATCAAAAGCTACGCTTTTTAATTCATTGGTAAGTTGAACGTGATTTTGACTGACAAATTTACCTTCCTTGGAAAAGAAAATTAAAAGGGGGTTTCGTTGGTAGTTTAAAAAAATTTTTGGTGAATTGGAAATTTTTTTTCTTGAATCGTATATTGTCCATAAAGAATTCGGCATGACTTTTGTGTTGATGATTAAAGGATTTTCAGTTAGCTCGTAATTTTGCTCAATATTTTTTAAAAACCCATAAGAGTCCTTACCGCACATACCAAACGTATTTAGCATTCTTACATGATGATTATTAGATGTTAGTGAATATAATTGTTTCCAAAAATCAACTTTGATAAGAATAATAAAAAAAAGAAAAACAATTATTATACTTAAGTACAAATTATTTTTAGCAATTTTACTTTTAGAGGGCATAGCAATGCAAATTATATATAGGAAATTTAATGATTAAACAAAATAGTTATAGTGTAATTTTGCCCACATTGAATGAGGCAGGTCATATTAAATCTTTAATTTTAGACATTTCTAAAAATTTTTATAATTCAGAAACACTATTTGAAATAATAGTAGTAGATGACAGCTCCTCTGACGGTACTGTTGAATCATTGCGAGCAATGGATCAAAAAAATTTAACTATTCATACAAGGGTAAATAAAAAAAAAAGCTTAGTAAACTCCCTGAACGAAGGAATTGCAATCTCCAAATATGAAAATATTATTTGGATGGACGCAGATTACTCCCATCCACCTGAATATATTTTGGATTTTATAAACATGAATAAAAAAGATAATTTAGATGCAATAGTTTGTTCTAGGTTTTTGCAGGGGAGCAAAAGATATTACGAGGACACAGATTTAAAACCTGTCACAATTGATTTACTTAGTATTATATTAAATAAAGCTTGCAAATTTTTATTATTTAAAGATTTCACAGATTACACAAGTGGATATATATGCATTAAAAGTAAAATTATTAAAAATTTTATTTTGAAGGGGTATTATGGAGATTACTTTATAATACTTATAGCCAAATGCAAATCTCAAAATAAAAAAATTTTAGAAATTCCTTTTATCGAAAAGGAAAGGGCTAGTGGAACATCGAAAACCACTGGCAGCAAATTTAACTTTATTATTAAATGCTTTTTTTACATAGTTGCTTTATGTAAAAGTCTTTTTATTAAAGTTGTTTAATTTTTTTTTTACAAAATAAAAAAAAAAATTTTTGTCATAAATTGTAAAATAATTTTTTTTATAATATTTATCCGCAATAAAATTGGCACGGTCATACATTGCGTAGACACCGACGTACTTCAATTTGGTTATTTGTTTGTGAACTTTATTTATTATTTTATTAACCTGTTTTTTTTTATTTTTATCCTTCAGCTTTATAACTAGATGCATAAGTTGAATGTATTTTTTGGGAGGTGAATGAAATTTGAAAAAAAATTTTATATTTTTTAATAATATAAAAGCAAATTTTGCAGGATCCTTAAAAATATGCCTTAACATTAGATTCTTTATTAGTCTTTCATTGTCTTTATCTACATAAGAAATGTAGCTTATAATTTTATTATTATCTTTAATATAGTATGAAAAATTACAATTTATTTTAAGCGTATCTAAAAAAAATTGAAATCCCAAAACTTCGAAAACTGATTTTTTAATATTTGAAGTCAAAAAATTAAAAATTTTTCTTAAATTTTTTTCTTTAGTATTTTTATTATTGAATTTTATAAGTTTCATAATGTATTTAATTTTAAATAATAAAAATTAGATGCTATCCAAAAAAGGAAGTAATAAATAAACACAAGCTTTGCGTTTATTTTATTGCTGTCTATTATTTTATTAAATTTATCACTTTTAGTTAATGCGACAATACTTAGAATGAGCATAGGATCAAAATATTTTTGATATATAATCGCAAAAGGAAATGCAAATATTATACAAAAATAAATAATTAAATTATTTCTATTAAAGTTTTTACTAATCAAAATATAGCCAAAAAAAACAGTAATATAAAATAAGTATTTAAAATTAACAATTTCTGAAATTTTATAAAAAACCCCCCCGCCGTAGCTTATTAAAATTACAGGGTCATACAAGCTGATAGATAAAAATAATAAAAAAGAAACTAAATAAAAAAATAAATTTTTAATTTTTGTGAATTGAAATTTAAAAATTTTATCAAAATAAAAAGGAGCTAAATAGAAAAAATATAATGAAAAAAATATTAAAATATTGTTTATCAAGTTTATTTTTAGTGGAGATGGGGTAGCTACCGCATAACTATAACTTTGTTGGATAAATAAATAATAATATATTAAAAAAGGAATGAATAATGCCAGTGAATAAGAAGTTAAGATAATTATTTTTTTACAATCTAGAAACTTAAATACTTGAATTGCATAAAATAGAAAAAATATTGCATAATATTGCCTGACATAAGTAGCAATGATTAAATATGTAAAGCAAATTAAGTAGTCTTTAAATTTATTATATTTTTTAACACTTAAATATTTGCTTAGAGACAGCGCGAAGAATAAAGTTGCCAAGTTATCCGTTGTAACCCAGGATGCAGAAGATCTAAAATAGGGGGATAAAAACAATATTAAAGATAGAAAGAATAATTTGTCTCTATCTGCTTTTCCAAACTTCTTTTTTAAGATTATATAAAATACAACTGGTACAAAAAACGAAATCAAGACGTACAAGACACTAACAATCGTACTGCTTGTATATTCTTCCAATATTGCAATTAAAAAATAAAATATTGGAGAGTGTATTTGGCTCGAACTAATAAATCTCTCTATGCCATAATTAAAACCAACATAAAAACCATCTATGAATTGTCTTGTAATAAAATTATCTAGTTTGCCACCCCCACTCGAATTTTCTCCTAAATAAGAAGAAATCAGAAGGGATATTAAAAAAAAAAGATAAATGTATTTTTTTTTTTTGTATATTTGATTTCTCATTAGTAGTTTTCTATTTAAGTAATTTAAAATATTGTTGTATTGCAATTAAGTTGTTTTATATTTAATATTTTAAATCATTTATAGTAGTCTTTTGGTAGAATGAAAATTTCAATCTTAATTAGCAGTTATAATAAAGGAAAATATATACGCGAGTGCATAGAATCTTGTATAGCCCAGAATATTGTCAACTTCGAAATTGTTTTATTAGACAATTACTCAACAGATGAAACTGATTTAGTTTTGCAAGAATATGATAGCAAAATTAAAATTTTCAAAAATAAAAAAAAATCTAATTACCCTGCCATGAATCAGATAGATTTATTGCAAAAAGGGCTTGAACATTCTAGTGGAGAAATTATTTGTCTGTTAGATGCTGATGACTATTTTCTAAAGAATAAGCTATCAGAGGTCAGAAAGTTTTTTACTGAAAATAAATCAAAAAATGTTTTATTTGATTTGCCAACAATAAGAAGATCAGAAAAATTTGAAAAATTTATTAATAGGAAAAAAATACAAGCAAAGATATGGCCCACCATCATACCGAGTAGCTCCATCTCCATGAGAAAAAATTTCTTTAAAGACTGTGCCAATATTGGCTTATTTTCTAATTACAATTCTTTAGAGATTGATTTTAGAATCAATGTCTACTCGAGGCTAATTAAAATAAATGATTTTGAAATATCAGATAGCTCTTTAAACATTTATAGAAAAGTAGATGGTAGTATTATGTCAAGTCATAGAAAGTTTTCTAAATTTTGGTGGGAAAAAAGATTACAGGCACATCGTTTCATGAGAGAATGGTATGCCAAAAATAATCAAAGCTATCTAACAGCAGATTATTTGTTTACTAAAATTCTAGTGAATTTTTTTAATTTAAAAAAACAATAAAATGAATTTTTTTTTATATCTCTCGTATTATTTTTTATTACTAAGTTCTATTATTGGTTATGGATATTTTTTTACAAATTTTTTTTTAAAGAAAAATGACAGCAATCTTGGCTATATTGGGCTATATGGAATTTTTTTATTAATACTTATTTCATATGTATCTAATTTTTTTATCGCCCACGGTCTAAACTTTAATTTTTTAATATTATTATTTGGCCTAGGTAGTTTTCTTTTATTTATTTTTAATAATTATAAAAATGAAAAAAAAAATATAGCTTTTTTATTTTTTTTATTTTTTTTGTTAATTCCATTTATTCTAGCAGCTAAAAATCATGATGATTTTCCCTACTATCATTTTTCATACATACACTTATTAACCAAATCTCATGCATCCTTGGGCATCGGTATTTTTAATCATGGATTTAGAACTCCTTCTTCAATTTTTTATTTTGCATCATTATTTTACCTTCCCAAAATAGGTTATCAGCTAATACATGTGGCTCCGGTTTTTTTTGTAGGTTTTGTAAATTTTATTTTTCTAAAAAAAATATCTAAGATTATTAGTCAAAAAGAAAATGTTTACATATTATTGTTATCCATACTTTCATTAGTGATTATAAACATTTTTTTTGCAAGGCTGGCTGAGCATGGGACTGACAGATCCGCACAAATCTTGATATTATTGATGGTTACAGAAGTTTTGCAGATTATAAATAGCAAGGACAGGAATCAAAGTCTAAAAATTGATAGATTTTTAATACTAGTAGCACTTGCCGTATCCTTAAAAGCTTTTTATTTAATTTATTTATTTTTTATTTTAATTATTTTTTATTATCAAAAAATTAAAATGTCTTTTTTGTCAGACTTGTTAAAAAATAAAATATCTTATCTCTGTCTATTGCTTCTTTTTTTGCTCTTGATGGTAAATGTATTTAATACAGGATGTTTAATTTATCCGCTGTCAATCACTTGCATTCCGAGTCTTGCATGGTCCATTCCTATTGAGGAAGTAAATCATATGAATCAGTGGTATCAACAATGGTCTAAGGGAGGTGCTGGCCCCAATTTTAGAGTAGAGAATCCAGAACAATACATAAAGTATTTTAACTGGGTCCCAAATTGGATTAATATTTATTTTTTTAACAAAGTTTTTGATTACCTGCTTGGATTATTATTTTTAATAGTAGTTATGACCTTAACTTTTAAACGAAACGTAAAAAATATAGCAACAAAGAGAAACTTTGTTTCTGTATATTTTTTATTATTTTTTTTATTTCTGGAATGGTTTTATTACCACCCGTCATTAAGATATGGAGGTTATCATTTAATAGCATTATTAATCTTTATTCCTTATTCCGCTTATTTAGAAAACAAATTTGTCCTCAGCAATTCATCCATATTTAAAATTAAGATTCTTATAATAGTTATTTTTACAATATTCTTAATAAAAAATGTCACTAGAATTAATCAACAGTATAAACAGTATAATTACAATTTTTTATCGTACCCTTCGTATAATTTAGAGTTTCAAAACTTTGATATTTACAAAGGAATTGAAAAAATCAAAAAGAAAGGTCTAGGAATTAATAATTTTTATGGCTTCAATATTTATACTAGATGAAGTTTTTAATAAATTTTTTATTGTTTTTGGTTGATTTTAATCACAAAAAAAAAATTTTTAATTTTTTAAAAAAATTATTTTATAACAAACCATTAATTATTATTGATATTGGAGCTCACAAAGGAGAATCTGTAAAAATTTTTTTCAAATTTTTCAATGTAAAAAAAATAATATGTTACGAGGCAAGTAAAAATAATTTTAAGGCATTAAAAAAATTTATTAAAAATTTTAAAGTCAATAAGTCAAAAATTGAACTTTATAATCTTGGAATCGGGTCGTGCAAGACAAGTAGACAATTTAATCAGACGGCAGAATCTTCCTCCTCTACTTTCGCTAAAATTAATTATAAATCAAAATATTTTATGAAAAAAAACAATATTCTTAAATTTTTTTTTGGTAAACAATATGTTTCAAGTAGCTATAAGGTTGAGCTTGTTCCTCTGGAAGATGAGCTTACTAAGCATAAATTAAAAATAGTAAATCTTTTAAAGATTGATACAGAGGGCTTTGAGTATGAGGTTATCAAAGGACTTGGTAAAAAAATTGGCCTAGTTAAATATATATATTTTGAGCATCATTTCGATCAAATGATTATTAAAAACTATACTTATGGAAAAATTCACCATTTGTTAAAAAAGTCAAATTTTCAAAAAATTTTTAAAATAAAAATGCCTTTTAGAAAAACTTTTGAGTATATTTATGTTAATAAAAATATAATCTAAGCATAGAATATTAAAAAAAATATATAACAGTCAGTTTATGAAAAAAAAAGTTGCTCTAATATTTGGAATTACAGGTCAGGACGGCTCTTATTTGGCATCTTTTTTGTTAAAAAAAAATTATGCTGTTCATGGTGTCAAAAGACGATCTTCATCTATTAATACGAATAGAATTGATCATATTTACCAAGATCCCCATGTAAAAAGCAGAAATTTTATTTTACACTATGGAGATGTGACAGATACGTTATCTGTGTCGTCAATTATTAGCAAAATTAAGCCAGATGAGGTTTTTAATTTAGCTGCGCAATCTCATGTTGCGGTTTCATTCGAAGTTCCGGAATATACAGCAAACGCAGATGCGATCGGAGCTTTAAGAATTTTAGAGTCAATCAGATCTCACAAGTTAGAAAAAAAAACGAAGTTTTATCAAGCTGGAACCTCTGAGATGTTCGGGAAAGTTGCGGAAATACCTCAGACGGAAAAAACAAAGTTCCATCCACGAAGTCCTTACGGTGTTGCAAAACTTTATGCTCACTGGATTACAATTAACTATCGAGAAGCTTATGATATGTTTGCATGTAACGGAATACTTTTTAACCATGAAAGCCCAGTTAGGGGAGAAACCTTTGTAACAAGAAAAATTATTATAGGACTATGCAAAATTTACTTGGGACTTCAAAATAAACTTTATTTAGGCAATTTAGATGCAAAGAGAGACTGGGGGCATGCAAAAGACTATGTCGAAGGTATGTGGAAAATGCTGCAACAAAAAAAACCAGACGACTTTGTTTTGGCTACAGGCGTGCAATACAGTGTCAAAGAATTTGCCAATATTGCAATGAAGGAGCTAGGTATTAATTTTTTTTGGAAAGGGTCTGGAGTTAGAACAAAATGCATAGATAAAGATACTGGGAAATCTATAATTGAGTGTGACCCACTTTATTATAGACCATTAGAAGTTGATACTTTGCTGGGTGACGCATCTAAAGCCAGAAAAAAATTGAAATGGAAACCCGAAACTAATTTAAAAACCCTTGTTAAAGAAATGATCGCAGCAGAACTGAAATCGTTAAATGCTGAGCAAGAGTAGTAAAATTTTTATTGCTGGGCATAAAGGCCTAGTAGGATCTGCTCTGGTGAGAAGGTTGAATTTTTTTGGATATAATAAAATCATTGTAAGAAACAGAAAACAATTAGACTTAAGAATACAGGCAAAAGTAGAAAATTTTTTTAAAAAAAATAAAATAGATGCGGTTATTAATGCAGCCGGAACTGTAGGGGGAATTCATGCAAACAATAAATATAAAGCAGATTTTATTTACGACAATTTAACTATACAAAATAACATTATTCATTCATGCTATAAAAATAATGTTAAAAATTTAATTTTTTTAGGTTCAAGCTGTATTTATCCAAGAAATAGCAAGCAACCCATTAAGGAAAGTTATTTACTAACCGGTGAGTTAGAAAAAACTAACGAACCGTATGCTATTGCAAAAATAGCAGGAATTAAAATGTGCGAAAGTTATAACTTCCAGTATAAAACTAACTACAAATGCTTAATGCCATGCAACTTATATGGCCCAAATGATAGTTATGATCTTGAAAATTCACATTTTCTACCAGCGCTAATATCTAAAATACACCATTCAAAGATTAAAAAAAATAAGTCAGTATCTCTGTGGGGCTCAGGTAAGCCTCTCAGAGAGTTGATGTTTGTGGACGATTTGGCAGATGCGTGTATTTATTTTTTAAATAAAAAAACCAAGGAAACCCTAATCAATATTGGTAGTGGCAAAGAAATGAAAATAATTGATTATGCAAAATTTATTATTAAAGAGCTAAATAGCAAAATTTTAATAAAATTAGATTCATCAAAGCCAGACGGCACTCTAAGAAAAATTATTGACAGCTCCATTGCGAGAAAACATGGCTGGAAACCAAAAACTAATTTTAGAGATGGATTTAAAATAACTTACATGGATTTTTTAAAAAAATTAAAATGAAAAATTATATTATAGTTACAGGAGGCGCTGGATTTATTGGGTCAAATTTAATTAAATATTTATTATTAAAAACAAATAAAAAAATTATAAGTGTAGATAATTATTTTTCTGGATCTAAAAAAAATCACGTAAACGATCGAAGAGTGAAGTATATCAATGCCAATACATCTAATATTCAAAAAATATTAGATAAATATAAAAAAAAAATTTCAGTCATTTTTCACTTTGGAGAATTTGCAAGAATACATCAAAGCTTTGTGAATACTGAAAAATGTTTTTCCTCCAATATTTGTGGAACCTCGAATGTTTTTTATTTTTGTCTTAAAAATAAAATTAAAATTATTTATTCAGCAACTTCTGCTAGCCTAGGCAATAAAGGTAACGACCAAAGTTTATCGCCATATGCATTTACGAAATCAAAAAATTTACAATTATTAAATCACTTGAATAAATGGTTTGGCTTGTCATATGAAGCTCTGTATTTTTACAATGTTTATGGACAAGGCCATGTAAGGGACGGAGCCATGGCTACAGTAATAGGAATTTTTGAAAGACAATATAAAAAAAAAATACCACTAACTGTAGTTCGTCCGGGAACGCAGAGCAGAAAGTTTACGCACATAGATGATACTATAAAAGGCTGTTATTATGCATGGAAAATAAATAAAAATAGACACTACAGCTTGTCAAATATGAGATCTTACACAATCAAGGGTGTGGCAACACTTTTTACAAATAATATAAAAATGATACCTGTAAAATTAGGAGAGAGAAACAAATCTTCGGTTGTAAAAAAAATAGGCAATATAACAATCCATTCATTTCCCTGCAAAACTAATTTGAGCTCATATATTAAAAATTTTAAAGTTAATTTGGATAAGTAGCTCATTAGAAAAATTTGCGATCATGCGCAGTTTCTTGGAGCTCAATTCTTGCCATAAATAATTATCCCATGTACAGTAAACTCTAAAATTTATGAGACAGTATAAAAATTTTATTCTAACCTTATCTTTAAAAAAAATATATGCATATTTTTTTTTAAATGATTTTAGTAAAAAAAGTTACTTTATTTATTTAAAAAATTTATATTTTGATTTTTTACTATCCAAATACCCAAAACTAGACAAAAACAATTTTGACAAAAACTTAAATTATTTAATTAATTTTAGCGAGGGAGACCTAACGTCTACTTTTCATGAAGTATTTGAGCCTGATTATAATCAAGATTTAGATAAGTATTATAAAATGTACGAAAAGCAAATTTTTTTGCGATTTCTTCAATATTCAATAAACACCAAGCTGATAAGAAACAAGTATGCAGATGTTTATGATTTTGCAATTAAGAAAATAAACAAACCTCTTAAAATTTTAGAAGTTGGAGGGGGTGTACCACATGGATTAATTTTTAATACTTGGAAATATGGAAACAAATTTTGTGAGAATCTAAATTATATCGAGGCAGACATGCTACATTCTGAGTTTGTTACTTGGTATTGCAAATTCAATTCTATACCATTGAATAAAAAAATTTTTACAGCATCAAAGACTCCTACCATTGAAGGCTTAGACTTCAATTTTGTCTTTGCCAAAGATATCTTTGAGCATTTAGATAATCCAGGGAAATTAATCGATGATTTGATAGCTTTCAATAAAAATTCTGAAACTTTACTTTGCTTAGACTTAGAACATAAAGGCACAGTAACAACGCAACATATTAATCCCAACTTGCCAATTTTTAAAAAAAAACTAGTGGATAATAATTTTAGAGTTATAAAAGAGTTCAAAGAAGTCCACGTCTGGCAGAAATATTCTTAAGGAAGATAGTTATGGTAAAAATTTATCAAATATTTGAAATAATAAATTAGTGTAATTTAAGCAGCAGTTAGAATGGTATGCTAATAAATGACAGTGTAGATGAGCTGCTTTGACCTCTGATTCGTTCTAAATTATGTATATTTTTAGTACATTCTTGTGCTTTACTTATTAAATCTTAATGAGTATAAGACTTTTGCCTGGTGATTATTGCGAAGAGGTCATACCCGATCCCATTCCGAACTCGGAAGTCAAGCTCTTCAGCGCCGATGGTACTTTGCCTTAAGGTATGGGAGAGTAGGTCGTTGCCAGGCTTTAAAAAAAGAAAAAAAATTTATGAAAGTAGTTAGTTCACTAAAGTCGTTAAAGAAGAGAGATCTTAACAATAAGCTTGTTAAGAGAAGAGGTAAACTTTTCGTTATAAATAAAAAAAATCCTCGAATGAAAGCTCGTCAGGGCTAACATCTAATTACAAATGGATATCAAGGAGCAAAATAAAACTTGGTCTAATTTCACAAAACTAACTCTATATGCATCATTAGCAGTTGTATCGATACTTATTTTAATGGCACTTTTTCTTTTATAACAATTTAGTTTACTATTAATAAATTTTTTCTTTTTACAATCAATAAACATCCAATCTAATTTTTTTTGCTTTTTTTTAATAAAAAATATATTATGTATTTATGATCATAGGAGCTTTACATGAAAAAAATAATGCTGAAAAAAGAATTTTGCTTTCTCTTGAAACTGTAAAGAAGCTCTCCAAAGAAAAATTAACAATCCTTGTTGCCAAAGGATATGGCTTAAATTCTAATATTAGTGACCAAGAATTAGTCGATAGTGGGGTAACAATAGAGACAGAAGAAAATATTTTAAAAAAAAGCGATGTTATTCTAAAAATTTCACTAGAAGAAGGTGAAATTGAAGTATTAAAAAATGGTGCAAACATAGTTTTAAATAGTTTTGACAAAAAAAATTTAGAAATATTAAAAAAGCTTAAAGGCAAGAATATAAATATATTTTCATTGGATTTTTTACCAAGAATAACAAGAGCACAATCAATGGACATACTATCTTCGCAGGCAAATTTGGCAGGATATAGGTCTGTAATTGATTCTTCTTATGAATTTAATAAAGCTGTTCCAATGATGATGACGGCAGCAGGAACGGTTACACCAGCAAAATTTTTTATTATTGGCGCGGGTGTTGCTGGCTTGCAAGCTATCGCTACAGCAAAAAGACTTGGAGGAGTTGTGTCTGCAACAGATGTTCGTCTGGCTTCGAAGGAGCAAGTTGAAAGTTTAGGGGGAAAATTTGTCTTTGTAGAAGATATGGAAAATCTAGAAACCGCTGGTGGTTATGCAAAAGAAGCAAGTGAAGATTTTAAAAAAAAACAAGAAGAGTTATTAAAAGAAACAGTAAAAAAACAAGATATTATAATTTGTACAGCCTTAATTCCTGGTAAAAAAGCTCCAAGAATTATAACTGAAGAAATGGTTCTATCTATGAAACCAGGATCTATCATTTGTGATTTGGCAGCAGCGCAAGGGGGAAACTCAGCATTTTCAGAACCAGATAAAATAGTAGAAAAAAATGGCATTAAAATTATTGGATATACAAATTTTGCTTCTAGAATTTCCGAAACAGCTTCTAATTTATTAGCAAAAAATATTTATAATTTTATTGACCTTATTTATGACAAAGAAAATAAGACAATTAAAATAGATAAAGAAGATGAAATAATTAAAAGTGTATTAATGAACGGAGAACAATAATGGAAGTAGACCCTTTTGTATTTAGATTTGCAATTTTTGTTTTGTCAATATTTGTAGGTTATTATGTAGTTTGGAGCGTTACACCAGCTTTGCATACACCTTTGATGTCAGTAACCAATGCAATTTCATCAGTTATAATTGTTGGAGCTTTAATTGCTGTCGCAGTATCTAACTCTGAGAGCTCATCAGTTTCTTTATGGTTTGGAGTTGTGGGTATTTTTTTAGCAGCCATAAATATTTTTGGTGGTTTCCTCGTAACTGCAAGAATGCTTAAAATGTACAAAAAAGGTAAAAATAAATAAATATGATTTCTGCTAATTTGACTGCTTTTTTATACTTAGTTTCTGGAATTTTTTTTATCCTTGCTCTTAGAGGCTTAAGTTCACCAGAGACATCACGACAAGGTAACTTCTTTGGAATTGGAGGAATGACAATTGCAATTATGGTTACTCTTTTGTCTCTTAAGGATATGAGTATTTTAATTAATAATTCATTATTTATTTTGGGACCTATTGCATTAGGTGGTTTAGTGGGGGCATTCATTGCTGCAAGGATTGCAATGACAGCTATGCCACAACTTGTTGCTGGATTTCATAGTTTGGTTGGACTTAGTGCAGTATTGATAGCAATTGCTGCTTTCTACAATCCTTCGTCTTTTGGGATAGGTGAAACAGGAAATATTAAATTAGCTTCTTTAATTGAAATGTCCTTAGGAGTCTCAATTGGTGCAATTACATTTTCTGGATCTTGTATTGCTTTCTTGAAACTGCAAGGGCTTATGTCTGGTTCACCGATAACTTTTAAAGGGCAGCATATTCTTAATTTGCTTATAGGTCTTAGCATTGTTTTTTTAATAATTTATTTATGCTTTAATCAATCAGAGCAATTATTTTGGACCATCACAGTTCTTTCAATTTTAGTAGGATTTTTAATTATTGTTCCAATCGGTGGAGCAGATATGCCAGTAGTTGTTTCTATGTTAAATTCTTATTCTGGATGGGCTGCTGCTGGGATTGGTTTTACTTTAGAAAATACTGCCCTGATTATTACAGGAGCATTAGTTGGATCTTCAGGTGCAATTCTTTCCTACATAATGTGCAAAGGAATGAACAGGTCTTTGTTTAATGTAATTTTAGGAGGTTTTGGAGGAGAGGCGAATGAAGGATCTTCAGAAGACAAGCCAAAAAAACCAGTCAAGCAAGCAGGAGCAGAAGATGCTGCATTTTTAATGAAAAATGCATCGTCAGTTATCATAGTTCCTGGTTACGGTATGGCAGTTGCCCAAGCACAACATGCCTTAAGAGAAATGGTTGATAAATTAAAAGAACATGGAGTTAAAGTTTCTTATGCAATTCATCCGGTTGCAGGAAGAATGCCTGGTCATATGAACGTACTACTAGCAGAAGCAAATGTACCTTACGATGAAGTTTTTGAATTAGAAAATATTAATAATGATTTTTCCAATACGGATGTAAGTTTTGTGATTGGTGCTAACGATGTAACTAATCCTGCGGCCAAAACTGATAAGGCTAGCCCCATCTACGGAATGCCAATTTTAGATGTAGAAAAATCTAAATCAGTTCTTTTTGTAAAAAGAGGTTTGTCATCCGGTTATGCAGGTGTTGATAATGAACTATTTTATAGAGACAATACTTTAATGTTATTTTCTGACGCCAAAAAAATGGTAGAAGAAATCTCCAAAGCTTTAGATTAATTTTGGAACTGTAGCTCAAAAGTAGAGTACTCCGTTGACATCGGAGGGGTAGTGGGAGCGTTACCCACCAGTTCCACCATTCTTAAATATAATATCTGTTTGGTTGCGGGGCTTGGATTTGAACCAAGGACCTTCAGGTTATGAGCCTGACGAGCTACCAGACTGCTCCACCCCGCGATATAAGTGTAATAGTAAAAAAAATTAAAATCTAGCTTTAAGTTTTCGTAATTTCTTCACTCTTGCCATGCTATCTTCTAGTTCTCTCTTTTTTTTTTCAGAGGGCTTTTCATATGTACTTTTGATTTTTAGCAGGCGAAACGTACCTTCACGCTGAAGTTTCTTTTTAAGAACCCTCAGTGCTTGTTCCAGATTGTCGTTTTTAACTTCTATTTTGATAACTTACCTCCAATTAAGCGGCTGAATTAACATTTTGCAAAAAAAAAGTCCACAGTTATATTGTAATTTATATGGAATATTTTATCCCAAGCCCAAAAAAAGGATCAGAAAGCAAAGCTAAAGTTATATTAAGAAGGGCATTTGTATTAACTTCATTTAAATTTATTTTTCTTGCAACGATTGTGTCCCGTTTATTTTATCTTCAGATTATCAAACGAGATGAATTTATTGTCAAAGCAGACAAAAATAGATTTAGAAAATGGAAGTTAACACCTTCACGAGGCTTAATTCTTGATAAAAATGACAATATCATTGCAGATAATTTTCAAGTTTTTAAAATTGCTTTAATTCCAAGGGAAATCAGATCAATAGATAGTTTTTTATCATCTTTTTCTAAAATATTACCAATTACTAATAATGAAATTTCTTATTATAAAAAAAAATATAGAGTTCACAATAAAAATTTACCTTTTGTTTTAGATAAAAATTTAAATTGGACTGATTTTGCAAAATTAAATTATGTTATTCATACTATGCAAGGTGCACAACCGTTCACGTCATACGAAAGAACTTATATACACCCAAATGAATTTGCTCATATTTTAGGATATGTCAGTACACCTAACCAAAAAGATCTAAGTCAGATAGATGCAAGTTATGTAGATGTTCCCAATTTAAAAGTTGGAAAAATTGGATTGGAAAAAAATTCTAATAAAAGTCTTTTAGGTACCCCTGGATCTGCTATTTATGAAGTAAATGCATTTGGTAAAAGAGTAAAAAATGTAGAAAAGATAGATGGAACTAACGGAAGTAGAATAAAAACTTCTATTGATAAAGACATTCAAATCTATGCTTACCAACAGCTAAAAGAAAAATCAGGGTCTGTGGTTGTGATGAATATGTATGGAAGTGTTTTGTGTTGCGTCTCTAGCCCATCTTACGACCCGAATAAATTTACATATGGAATAAGTTATAAAGAATATGATGCATTAAAAAACAATGAAAAGAAACCACTGGTTAATAAAGCCATGACAACTACCTATCCTCCAGCGTCCACATTTAAAATGATAGTGGCTTTATCAGCTCTAGAGAATAAAATTATTACTAAAAATTTTAGACACACCTGCAAAGGAAAAGTAGATCTTTATGAGCAGAGATATCAT
>Ga0302125_10000732_pt1 | contig 17248 bp, 25 predicted proteins | sample CB4_surface_MG_FD_203111 | JGI IMG/M metagenome (GOLD analysis project Ga0302125, IMG submission 203111) | Marine microbial communities from Western Arctic Ocean, Canada - CB4_surface | ecosystem: Environmental > Aquatic > Marine > Oceanic | place: Canada: Western Arctic Ocean | collected... | reverse complement strand
ACATTACAGATGATGATATAAATAGAGAAGGTGGCTATCCGTTATCAAGACAAAGACTCTCTGAAATACAAACACAACTTATAAATAACGGAGCTCTTGGAATTGGCTGGGTAGTTACCTTCGTAAACAAAGGAAGAATAACTCCTAATGGAGACAAAGCCTTTTCTAAATCTTTATCTCAAGCACCTAGCGTTCTTGCTATGTTTGAAAACGACAAAGGCATCTACCCTAAAACGACAGGCACAGTCATACTTGGTGAAGACCAAGGTGGTACTTTTGCCACAGGAGTCACACAGAACATCCCTATACTTGCACAGAGTGCCAATCAAGGTATTGCGGTTGCCAGAGCAGAGGTAGACAGTCTCGTTAGAAGAATACCTTTATTGCTCAGAACACCTGACGGTTGGGTGCCAGCTTTTTCTACAGAAGTTTTAAAGATTTTAGCTGGAGCAGACACCTACGTTATCAAAACTAATGATAATGGTCTGGAAGAAATACGAGTAAAAGGCTTGCCAGCAGTACCAGTAGATTCTTTGGGTCGTAAGTGGATAAGTTTCGTGAATACTCCTCAAACGGATTTACAAGAAATGGACGTAGAAGGACGCTTTGTATTTGTCGGATTTACTGCCAAAGGAGTCATGCCTCAGTTGAGTACGCCTGTGGGTTATCTTGAACCCCACAAGATACAAGCTGCTCTTGCAGAGTCTATTCTTATAGAGAACAGCCCTTATGTGCCAGATTACGCTTTGGCGGTTGAGACAGGCATTTTGTTGGTTTCTATAGGTCTTATGTGGCTTATATTGAACGTATTTGGCATAAGCCTTGGCATTACACTCGGCACCGTATTAATGGCTGGTACGGCTTATTACGGCTTTTGGACTATCCAACAAGGATTGCTTATAGACGTAACTTGGACACTCATTGCACAGTTTATTACTGGTTCTACAGCCTTTTATGTGCGTTTTAGAGAGCAATACAAGGCTAGACAGCTCATAAAACAGCAATTTGGTAAGTATTTAGACCCTAGAATGGTCAAAAAACTGCAAAAAAACCCTGAATTGTGCCAAATAAACGGCTCTAGGGTCGATTGTTCGATAATTTTTACCGATTTAAGAGGTTTTACGAGCCTTTCTGAGTCAGTTGAGCCAGAAATGGTCACTTATATCATGAACGCTGTGTTAGACGTACAGGTACAGGCTGTCAATCAATTTTCGGGTGTTACGGACAAATTCATAGGCGATGCTGGTATGTTTCACTTCAACACAATTATTCCACAACCAGATCATCACAATCTAGCCTGTGACGCAGCCAAACAAATAGAAAAAAACATTATAGAACTCAACCAGCGTTTTGTAGAAGAAGGCATACCAGAAATAGCGATTGGTATTGGAGTGAACTCGGGCGTGTGCATTGCTGGTAATTTTGGTGCTACTGACAGATTTGCATTTTCACTCATTGGTGATCCGTGCAACGTAGCAGCTCGTTTAGAGTCTGGAACTAAGGAAGCTGGTGTTGGTACTCTTATAGGGCATGAAACAGCACAAAATTGTAAATATGTGTTAAAGTCACTAGAACCATTAAAAGTAAAAGGCAAAGCAGAAGCACTAAAAATATACACATGGGCATAAAATTATCATTAATATTAGGCAGTTTGTTGCTCACCGTAGTTGCTGGCTCGACTTTTTATATAGACCGTTTAAATGACAAAATCTCAACACTCAAAGGCAATCAAATAGTTTTAGAAACAGAGATACAAAAACAAAACGACTCTATAAAGAATTATTTAGAACAACAAGAGAATCAACAAGCACAGTTAAATCAACTAGAAGCTGACAAACAAAAAGCCATGCAAGACGTAAACAGGTTACGCAAAACATTTGCCAATCACGATCTTGACAAATTGGCTTTAGCTAAACCAGCTTTGTTACAAAAGAAAGTAAACAAAGCGTCTACCAGAGTTATGGCTACACTAGAAAAATTAACAAACCCAAATCAGTTTGATGAAAAACCTAGCAATAATTAGTTTTAGTATATTCATGGCAAGCTGTAGCTTGATGGATTCTGTAAAGCCTGTGGAGGTCAGAAGCATTGCAGAACGTGCACCTCTGTATCATCCACCATTGCCTTATCCAATGAGTCTATCTAAAGTTGATTGGGAAATAATTACACCAGAACTGATGCAAGAGTATTTAGACTTGGTTGAAAAAGGTGACGCTCCAAGAAAAGCATACTACGCACTATCAAGCAAAGAATACGAAAATTTAAGCATGGATATGGCGGAAATAACACGCTATACCAAAGACATACTTTCCATAATCAAATACTATAGAGAATTAGACAAACCACAGGAGAAAGAAGATGAGCGATAGTCCAGACGCTTTTGTTTATAACGCAAAATTAGAACGTATCATAGATGGTGACGGATTTGTGCTAAGTGAAATAGACCTAGGATTCAAAATCAAATTAACCAATCAGTCAGTTCGAGCGTATGGAATTGACACGCCTGAATCTAGGGTTAACACAAAAAGACAACCTGAAAGAACAGCAGAAAAAGCACTAGGTCTACAAGCAAAGAAAAGACTTGGTGAGCTTTTGACAGGTGATATTAAAATTAAATCTCTTGGTCGTGGCAAGTATGGTAGATTGCTTGGCATACCTTATGACTGCAATGGAAACAACATTTGTGAAATACTTATTAAAGAAGGTTTGGCAGTACCTTATTTTGGTGGCACAAAAAAAGCTAAAGTTAGAGAAGACGGAACTTGGGGAGAATAAAACTATGAATGTATCTTTAGAAGGATTAACTTTAATAAAACACTTTGAAGGATGTGAGCTAGAAGCATATCTTTGTCCAGCTGGTGTATGGACTATAGGCTATGGTCATACAAAAGATGTCAAAGAAGGCGACACCACCACTAAAGAAGAGGCTGATTACCTATTACAAAAAGAAATGATTGAATACGAAAGTTACATCGATGATATGGTTGATGTAGAGCTTAACCAAAACCAATACGATTCTTTGTGTGCGTGGGTTTATAATCTAGGACCTTCTAACCTTGGCAGCTCAACACTCTTAAAAGTTTTAAACGAAGGCAAATACGATGAAGTTCCAGAGCAAATTAAAAGATGGAACAAAGCTAATGGCAAAGTTTTAGCTGGTTTGGTGAAACGCAGAGAAGCAGAAGCGTTGTTATTTGAAGACAAAGAATGGCGTGAGGTTTAGCATAACCAATAAATACACTATACTTAACCTAGACACTATGTGTTTAGGGTTGAGTGGCTACTATGTCACTACCTAGTTGCTCAACCTGACTTAGACATGAGCGACATATCTTTAAAAGATTTTGACATTCTTTCTGAGCAAGATAAAGCAGAAGCGGTTGCCTTATTAAGTCGTTACGATCAGCTAGACAAACAAGATGTTTGCCAAAAAGACTTTATGGGATTCGTCAAACACATGTGGGGTGACACTTTTATCGAAGGCAGACACCACAGACTGATAGCAGATAAATTTAACAGAATAGCTCAAGGCAAATTAAAACGATTGATAGTTTGCTTGCCACCAAGACACTCAAAATCTGAATTTGCCTCTACGTTTTTTCCAGCATGGATGATGGGTCTAAACGGTGCCTTAAAAATAATTCAATGTACGCACACCGCAGAACTTGCAGTGCGTTTTGGTCGTAAAGTAAGAAACCTGATAGACAGTGAAGATTTCAGACTTATTTTTCCAGAAATAAAACTACAAGCAGACAACAAATCAGCTGGGCGTTGGACAAGCAACATGGAAGGCGAGTTCTTTGCTGCTGGTGTTGGTGGTGCTATTACTGGTCGTGGTGCAGATTTATTGATTATTGATGATCCACACTCAGAGCAAGACGCTTTGTCTCCTAAATCATTAGAATCAGCTTACGAGTGGTACACATCAGGACCCAGACAGAGATTACAGCCGGGAGGCACGATAGTCATAGTAATGACACGTTGGAGCACGAAAGACTTGGTTGGTAAAGTGATAAAAAAACAAGGTGACGACAACGCAGACCAATGGGAAGTTATTGAATTTCCAGCAATTATGCCTGAATCTGGCAAACCGCTATGGGGTGAATTTTGGAAAAAAGATGAACTTTTATCAGTAAAAGCATCGCTACCAGTAAGCAAATGGAACGCTCAGTGGATGCAAAACCCAACTTCTGAAGAAGGTTCTATTGTTAAGCGTGAGTGGTGGCAAAAATGGGAGGGTGAAGACATACCTGACTACAGTTACGTTATACAAAGCTACGATACGGCATTTTCTAAAAAAGAAACTGCTGACTACTCAGCCATAACCACTTGGGCAATATTCAAAGATCGTGACGAAGTAGAACAAATTATACTTTTAGATGCCAAAAGGTTTAGAGTAGATTTTCCTGAATTAAAAAAGATTGCTTTCGAAGAATACAAGTATTGGGAACCAGATTGTGTATTGATAGAAGCAAAAGCATCTGGAACACCACTAACGCAAGAATTAAGACGTATGGGCATACCTGTTACTGCTTACTCACCCAGCAGAGGACAAGACAAAATAGCCAGAATGAACAGCGTAGCCCCTATTTTCGAATCTGGTATGGTTTGGGCACCAGACGAAGATTACGCTGATGAAGTTAGAGAAGAAATGGCTGCATTTCCATTTGGAGATCATGATGATTTCTGCGATAGTGCCACTATGGCACTAATGAGATTTAGACAAGGTGGTTTTTTATCTCTAAAAGAAGATTACCAAGACGAAGTAAAATTGTTATCTAAGAACAGAACGGTGTATTATTAATGAAAATATTTATAACAACATTTATACACGACACACAAGAGTACGAAGGTCCTGATATACATGCTGAAGACGTAGATCAAGCAAACTTGATAGCTGAATCACAAGGTTTAATTGTGGAAGGTGAGTTGACTGATTTGATTTCTTTAAGTGACGATATGCGACCTAGAGTGCTACACTAAAAAATTATGGCAATAGAAAAAGCACTAGGCACAGAAAACGATCCTGATATTTTTGATCAAAACAGATCAATAGAAGTAATACCAGAACAAACACGTCAAGAACAAATCAACGATGCTGCTCAAATTTTAGTCAACGAAGAAGAAGTTTTAATCACGGACGAAATGGAACAAGAACCTATGCCAGCCATAGAGTTTGATTCTAATTTGGTTGATTACATTGACGAAGACACTTTAGAAACAATTTCTTCAGATTTATTAAGTTCTATAAAAAGTGACAAACAATCCAGAAGCGAATGGGAAAAAACTTACACCGATGGACTCCAATATTTGGGCATGAAGTTTGATGATGCCAGATCACAACCATTTGAAGGTTCTTCAGGCGTAATTCATCCTATATTAGCAGAAGCCGTCACTCAGTTCCAAGCACAGGCTTACAAAGAAATGTTGCCAGCTAAAGGTCCTGTTAAAACAGAAATTATAGGTGCTAGAACCATAGAAACAGAAAATCAAGCAGAAAGAGTCCAAGAATTCATGAATTATTACATCATGAACGTGATGCAAGAATATGACCCAGAGCTAGACATGTTGTTGTTCTACTTACCACTAGCTGGTTCTGCATTTAAGAAAGTTTATTTTGATTTTGTAACAAACAAAGCCGTTAGTAAATTTATACCACCAGAAGACCTAATAGTGCCCTATGAGGCTTCAGATATGTCTTCTGCTGAAAGAATCACACATGCCATAAGCATGTCCTTAAACGAAATAAAAAAACAACAAATAACAGGCTTTTATGCAGACGTAGAAATTAATGATGATGACTACAGTGAAGATGATTCAGACGTAAAATCACAAATAGACGAGATACAAGGATTAGAAGCCAGTTACAAAGAAGACAGAAACAGAACCATATACGAAATTCACACCGTACTAGACATTGAAGGATTTGAAGATGTAGATGTCAACGGAGAGTCTACAGGGCTCAAATTACCTTATATCATTACGATTGATGAGGCTTCAGAGTCTGTTTTAGCAATCAGAAGAAACTATTTAGAAGGTGATCCGCTAAAAAATAAAATCAACTATTTTGTGCAATACAAGTTCTTACCGGGTCTTGGATTCTATGGTTTAGGACTTTCACACATGATAGGCGGCTTATCCAAAGCATCTACATCAATTTTAAGACAGCTCATAGACGCTGGTACATTGGCTAATTTACCAGCTGGTTTTAAAGCTAGAGGTATGAGAATTAGAGATGAAGACGAACCTTTACAACCCGGTGAGTTTAGAGACATAGATACAACAGGCGGTAGTTTGCGAGAAAACTTAATACCTTTACCAATCAAAGAACCTAGCAACGTGCTTATGCAGTTACTTGGTTTATTGGTAGATTCAGGTAAAAGATTTGCTGCTATTGCAGATATGAACGTAGGCGACAGCAATGCTGCTATGCCAGTAGGAACCACAGTGGCTTTACTAGAAAGAGGCACCAAAGTAATGAGTGCTATTCATAAAAGACTGCACTACGCACAAAAAATTGAGTTTAGATTATTGTCTAAAGTTTTTTCTGATTACTTGCCACCAGAATATCCATTTGCAATGGGTTCAGCTCCTAGTGAAATAAAACAACAAGACTTTGATGGACGTATAGATGTAGTGCCAGTGTCTGATCCTAATATCTTTTCACAAAGTCAAAGAATTACATTGGCACAAGAATTGTTACAAATGGTTCAATCAAATCCACAAATACATGGTCAACAAGGTTTGTACGAAGCATACAAAAGAATGTACGCAGCTTTAGGTGTAGACAATGTAGAGTCTTTGATACCACCACCGCCTGACATGACACCTAAACCAATAGACGCTGGTACAGAAAACAGCAGTTTGATGTTAGGACAACCAGCACAGGCGTTTGAAGGTCAAAACCATCAAGCTCACCTAGACACACACAGAAGTTTATTTTTGACTCAAGTGGTTAAAGAGAATCCACAGATACAAACAATAATTATTAGTCATTGCATGCAACACTTACAGTTTTTGTCTGCTGAAATGTCTATAGAGCAAATACCACAAGAAGTACAGATGCAGTTACAACAAGTACAAGGTCAAATGCAACAAATGTCTCCACAAGAGGCACAACAGATGCAACAACAGATACAAATGACTTTGGATCAATACAGTGCTCCTATTATGGCTGAGTTAACGTCAGAGTTCTTACAATCTATTGGACAAGGTTCGGACAGCGATCCGTTGGTTGACATACGAAAAGCTGAGTTGGATTTAAAAGACAAAGAATTGGACATGGACTCAGAACAGTTTATGCAGAAACAAAATCAAAGAGCACAAGAAAAATCTCAAGACAATGATTTGCAAGAACAACGTATAAATGTGCAAAAAAATATAGCTGATGATAAACTAAATGTAGCTATAGATAGATTGAGACAGAACGCTGATCTCAAATTATTAGAAATAGAAACTAAAACGAGGAATTAAAATGGCAACATCATTTAAAAACAAAGCAGTAGAAGAACTGCGTAAAGAAAAAAAAGAACAAAGAGAATTAGAAGCATCTGCACACGCTCAATCTGTAGCAGCTCAGTATGCTAAAAATGTAGTGAATGAAAAAAGAATTGCAGACAAAATGGCTAGAATAGAAAAAGGTGAAGAACCTGTAGCTGTAGTTGAAGAAGTAGCTGTGGTTGAAGAAGTAGTTGAAGAAGTAGTTGAAGAGGTTGTAGAAAAACCTAAAGCCAAAGCCAAACCAGTTATCAAAAAAAAAGGCAGACCAGCTAAAGCTAAGAAATAATGGATGAGATAACTTTTTTTGATAAACTCAAAAAAATAACAGAAACTAGAAAAGAACAAATACAAGATACTTTAATGTCAGGTAGCTTAAAAGATATTGAACATTATAAATATTTGCAAGGTGAACTATCTGCTTTATACTATGTTGAGAACGAAATAAAAGAATTTTACAAGGTACAATAAATGGCAGAACTTAAAACTACAAACGACATAGTTGCAGATGCTTACATAGAAGAAGAGGCAAGAGTTCTTGACCCCACTTTATTAGACAAATCATTACTTGACCGTATGCCACAACCAACAGGTTGGCGTATGCTGGTTTTACCTTACACTGGTAAAGCACAAACAAAAGGCGGTATACACTTAGCAAAAAGCACTGTAGATCGTGAGGCATTAGCAACTGTAGTTGCTTATGTTGTAAAACAAGGACCTGACTGTTATACAGACAGCAGTAGGTTCGGAGACAAACCTTGGTGTGAAGAAAAACAATGGGTTTTAATAGGGCGTTACTCAGGCTCTCGATTTAAACTGGAGGAAGGTGCTGAAGTACGCATCATCAACGATGATGAAGTGATAGCCACAATTCTCGACCCTGATGACATAGTGAGTTTATGATGAATGAACAAGAAAATGCACAACAAATTCAGCCTGAAGCTGATGACGTTGAAGTAGAGGTAGTAGAACAAGATATAGTAGAAGCGTCTCCAGACGATGAATTGGAGAATTACACTAAATCGGTTTCCAAAAGAATAAATAAGTTAAATGAGCGTAACAGAGCAGCAGAAGAAAAATCTGCTAGGTTAGAGCAAATGTTGGCTCAGAAAGAGCAAGAAACTAATTATTATTCACAAGAAAGAGTGCAAACACATGCTGCATTGTTGCAAAAAGAGCAAGAAGCTATTGATGCAAAAGAAATGCAAGCCAATGAGTTGTACAAAAAAGCTGTTGAGTCTGCTGATGCAGATTTGATGTCTAAAGCTGATTCTTTAAAAAGCGATATAAGCATACAAAAAGAAAAAGTTAGAATGGCACAAGCACAAGCACAACAAGCTAATTTTCAAAATCCACAGCCAGTTCCACAACAACAACAGTATCAAGAACAAGCTGTAGAAGAAGCACCAGAACCAACCAAGCAAGCTAAAACTTGGCATGAAAGTAACAGTTGGTACGGTGATGACACACAAGAAGGTAACGTACAAGCAACGCAATTTGCTTACTTTACCCATTACAATTTAATTAACGAAGGTTTTGACGCTGATTCAGACGAATATTATAATGAGTTGAACAACCGAGTTTACAAAGTTTACCCTGATTTACAGGGCAAAAATGTCGAGCAAAGTGAAGGTAGACCCTCTGTGCAAAGAGTCGCTTCCGCTTCCGTAGGAAGTCGTCAAAAAACACAAGGCAAGAAGAACGGTGTGACTTTTTCGAAATCAGAAGTTGAACGTCTTAGAGGATTGAAACCACATAATATGTCGGAAGACGCATGGTTAAAATCTGTTGCTAAAGAGAAACAAAAAATTTCACAAAGAGAGGCTAAATAAGATGACTAATGAAATAGAACAAGAACCACAAACCAGAAAATCTCGTGAATCCGAAACTCACGCTAAAAATTCGAAGAGAACCCCATGGCGTCCAGTAAGAAAACTAGAAACGCCTCAAGCACCTGAAGGATATGAATATCGTTGGATAAGAGAATCCATGATGGGGCAAGAGGACAGAGCTAATGTAAGTCGAAGAATTAGGGAAGGTTGGGAACTTGTAAAAGGAACCGATTTACCACAAGAATTTGAATTACCAACTCAAGACTCTGGTAGACATGCTGGCATTGTATATAACGAAGGACTACTCTTAGCGAAGATTCCTCTTGAAACCATAGCTGAACGTAATGCTTATTACCAAGGCAAAAACCAACAAGCAAAAGAAGCGTTAGACAATAATATGTTTAATGAATCTAATAAAGATGGTAGGTATGTCAAGTATGACTCGCAAAGAAAGTCTAATGTTACTTTTGGGAAAAAGTAACAATCATAACTAAATAGGTAAAAAATATGGCTAATAAAGATGCCCCTTTTGGATTAAAACCTGTTCGTATGAATGGCGGAGCACCTTATTCTGGAGGACAATCCAGATATAGGATAGCAAGTGGAGCTACTACACCAATTTTCCAAGGCGACTTGGTTACGCAGTTGACTGCTGGTGTATTAGGTAGACACGCTGCCACTGGTACTGTTCCTGTTGTCGGAGTGTTTAACGGAGTCAGTTACACTGACCCGACTACAGGCGAACAAGTTTTTAAAAATTACTATCCCGGCAGCGTTTCCGCTTCCGATATAGTTGCTAACGTGATTGATGACAGTAATGTTGTTTTTGAAGTACAAGCTGATGCTGCTTTTCCAGTAGCTGACTTGTTCGGAAATTTTGACATTGTTGAAAACTCTCCTGTTGGCGATACAGCCTCTGGACGTTCTAATGTAGAACTTGATGTAACAACTGGCGGAACTGCCACTACGTTGCCTCTAAAAGCATTAGATATTTCACAGGACCCTGATAACGATGACGTAGCGTCAGCTAACACCAACGTCTATTGCACGATTTGTAATCATGTCAATGGAGTTAAAGGTGCTGGTCTAGCATAAGGTAAATAACAATGGCAATATCAAGAGCTCAACTCGCTAAAGAGTTAGAACCCGGATTAAACAGCCTCTTTGGCTTATCTTATGATGAGTACAACAGAGAGTACGAAGAAATCTTCTCTATAGAAGACAGTAATCGTGCCTTTGAAGAAGAGGTGTTGATAACTGGATTTGGTTCAGCACCAACTAAGACTGAAGGTCAAGGCGTTAGCTTCGACAACGCATCTGAAAGTTACAGTGCACGTTACACCCACGATACAGTGGCGTTAGCGTTTGCTCTAACAGAAGAAGCGGTTGAAGATAACCTCTATGATTCTTTAGGTAAAAGGTATGTAAAAGCACTGGCAAAATCTATGGCTAACACCAAAGAAGTCAAAGGTGCTGACATTCTAAACAATGCTTTCTCATCCAGTTTTACTGGCGGAGATGGTGTGTCTCTAATTAACACTGCTCACCCACTTTCAGGTGGTGGAACAGCTGCTAACAGAGCTACATCAATGGCTGATTTGAACGAAACTTCATTAGAAGACGCTCTAATCGACATAGGCAGCTTCACGGATGACAGAGGATTAACAATTTCTGTACAAGCATCAAAAATGGTAGTTCCTAGTGAACTTGTTTTTGTAGCTGACAGAATTTTAAATTCTCAGTTAAGAACTGGAACTTCAGACAATGACCTGAACGCTATTAAGAACACTGGTGTTCTTTCTGGTGGTTACTCAGTAAACCATTATCTGACAGACCCAGATGCTTTCTTCATCTTAACTTCTGTAACTGATCAAGGCGATGGTCTAAAAATGTTCCAAAGAAGTGGTATGGAAACTTCTATGGAACCAGACTTTGCAACTGGAAACATCAGATACAAAGCTCGTGAAAGGTATTCATTTGGTTTCTCCGATTGGAGAGGAATCTATGGATCGCAAGGTGCATAACTAGAACGATTAGAAATACCGTTTATAACTCAAGTATTTCAAAGAAAGGGCAACTTCGGTTGCCTTTTTTTTTGGTCTAAAATTAGTTAATATTATTTTGTGCAAATACTTGCAAGTTACAGCATGCTACTCTATAATTAAATAGTGAAATTAATAAACGGAGAAAAATTATGGGACCAAGAGGATATTACATAGTAGGTGGAGAAGAGTACAAAATGTTTACATTGAGACACTGTTACACATACCCAACAACTTATGGCTTTGGAGAAAGTGACATACATATTAAAAATTTATCTACACAATATGATGATGCCTATGCTAAAGCTGTTCAATATTGCGAAGATAAAGACGATTCTTTAAATGCTTCTAAGACTTGGGAATATAATGATCTAAACCCAATTATTAGAAAAACACCTGAGTTTCATGCACAACAAAAAGAAGAAGCTAGAATCAAATTAGAAAAAGATTTAAAAGAATTTTCTAACCAGCACCCAGTCTTAATTGAAGCGTGGGAGTTTTATAATAACCACGAAGAAGCTGTACATTTTTACGATGCTTTTTTTGATATATACAACAAATTACTTCAATACGGCTTGTTATCTAGTAAACAAATTGAATTTTGCTACAACATGTTAAGTGATTTTGAAGAAAAACAAATTGCTAGAAAAGAACAAGCCATACTAGATGCTAATGCTGAACCAGTACCAGTTACAGATGAAAGGATGCAAATTACAGGTAAAATTCTAGCAACTAAATATGTAGAAAATGATTGGGGCGGTTCTATGAAATCATTAGTACAAGATGACAGAGGTTTTAAAGTCTGGGGTACTTCACAAGCAGAGAAAGGTGACAGAGTGTCTTTTATGGCTAGAGTAGAAGTTTCTGAAGATGATCCTAAGTTTGGATTTTACAAAAGACCAACTAAAGTACAGATTCTTTAAAGTTTGCTTAATGAGAGTCCTAGTAGTATGATTTTACTACTAGGATTTTTTTTAATTTTGTTTTATCAACTGACCTAGCAGACAAGCCGAGATGATAAGACTTATTTCCCAAGGAGGAAATTATGGCAAATTCGACATTTAGTGGACCGATTAGGTCTGAAGGTGGTTTTGAACAAATCACAGTAGCAGCATCAACAGGTGTTGTAACAACAAACCTTGATATTTCATCAGCTGGTGCAATCACTACTTCAAGTACAATTAATGCAAAACAAGTAGTAGATACTACTTTTAATGCGGCTGGGGCGGCATCAGATACTTTAACAGCAGCTCAGTCAGGAACTTTGTTTTTGATTAATGGAGCAGCAAATAATGTAATTACTTTACCAGCTGTATCTACAGATAACGTAGGAGTTCATTATGACTTCCAACTTACAGTAGCTGTTGGCGGAAGCGTAACAACTACTTTTGTACTTCCGGGTTCAGCTGTATCAGCTTTCCAAGCAATGCTTTCATTGGTTGCGGGAACAGCAGCTAACGCAGTAAGTGATGTAGCGGGAGATACTTTGACCCTAGTAAACTCAACAGTTTTAAATGCTAGAGTTTCTATGACTTGTGTTTCAGATGATGGAACAAACTCTAAATGGATGACAACTGCTCTATCAACTCCAATTGCTACAGTAGCATAATAGGAGTAACTTATGGCAACTAGACTAACAGGCTCAGATGTCACGGCAGTCTTTATAACTGCCGATGCTCAAGCCTTAGACGCTGATGGAATATCAGCAGCAGCAGCCGTAGGAAATAACGCAGCACTTACTATAGGCGGTGCGTTGGCTGACGGTGGTTCTGTTACCAATGTTGGCGGAAGAATTGTAACAATTCTTTCTGCTGGAAATGATGCAGCTAAATCATTTACCGTAGTTGGTACAGACGTTAGTGGAGATGCTCAAACAGAATCCATTACAGGTGCAAATGCTGGTACAGCTACTGGAACTAAATATTTTAGAACAATAACGTCAATAACTGCTGTTGGTAATCCAGCTGGCAATGTATCTGCTGGTATAAATACAGCAGTTGCTGATGTAATTTTTGGTGGTAGGTCAAGACTGCAAGGCATTAATGTTGTTTGTTCTGCTACTGCTGGCAATTTAGATTTTGTAAATACTTCTCCAAATGGGAGCAGTCTTTTTAAATTAGGATGTGTGGCTTCTGCTACAGCAACCAGAGACATAACTATTCCAGACAACGGGTTGGTGTTTTCAGACGGAGTGTTTATTAATTACACTACAGCAACCTTTACATCTTTGACTGCATTTCATGCTTAAAGGTGGCTACTAAAAAACCGAGGAAAGCGAGCAAAGCGATACCCAAAACCACAAAAAAAGGTGGTAATTACAGACCAGCAAAAAAAGGTGCTGGGATGACAAAAAAGGGTGTTGCTGCTTACCGCAAGGCAAATCCCGGTTCTAAGTTAAAAACTGCTGTAACAGGCAAAGTAAAAAAAGGCAGTACAGCAGCTAAAAGGCGTAAATCTTATTGTGCTAGATCGTTAGGACAATTAAAGAAAAGCTCTGCTAAGACAAGAAACGATCCTAATTCAAGAATTAGGCAAGCAAGAAAAAGATGGAAATGCTAATGTTAATACTATGAAAGGCGTAAATCATTACAAAAAAGACGGTTCACTACACAAAGGCGGTATGCACAAGATGCCAGACGGTTCTTTACACTCTGGTAAATCTCATGTCAAAACTAGCCAAAAGTTGTTTCATTACGGTGAATTAAATAAAAAATCTAAAACAAAAGCAAAAACTTACTGGAGTAAATAATGGCTATATCAAGAGCACAAGGATCAAAAGGTTTGTATGCAAACATACACGCCAAGAGAAATAGAATTAAAAGACAAAAAGCTGCTGGCGAAACTCCAGAAAGGATGCGTTCAGTAGGTTCTAAAGGTGCACCAACAGGTGGAGCTTTTAAGCAAGCAAAAAAAACTGCTAAAAAAATGAAAGCTGGTGGTAAGATAAGTAAAAGAAAATCAGGCAACATGGGTTTGTTTGGTAGAAAATAGGAGGGCAATATGCCACAAGGAAAAGGAACATACGGAAAGAAAAAAGGAAGACCGCCTAAAAAAATGATGGGTGGTGGCATGGCTGGTATGCCTAAAATGATGGCTCGTGGAGGACAAGTAACTCAAGCTGAAAGAAAAGCTATGGGTGGCGTTAGCTCTATGGGCAAAGAAGTTATGAAAAAACTAGGTTTAGGTAGTGGCAAAGGTCCTTTATCTAACAAAGATAAGTCCATTGCTCGTGGTCGAACCAAAGGTACTATTTCTGACAAAGAGTTAAGTAAAATGAATAAAGTGATGGACTTTGTTAATAAAACTAAAGGTGCTATTTCTGACAAAGAAATGAAAATGTTTTTAAAAGCATCACCTAAGAAAAAGAAACCTATAAAAAGAGGCAAACCCGGTTATAACCGTAAGTAACTACGATGGCGACATCCAGCAGTAAAGACTTTCAACCTGACGTAGCTGAATACATAGAAGAGGCTTACGAGCGTTGTGGCATAGAATTACGCACTGGTTACGATCTTAAAAGTGCTTCAAGAAGCCTTAATATTATGTTGGCTGAATGGGCTAACAGAGGCTTAAACCAGTGGACTATTGCAGAAAAGACCGTAGCTATGGTTGCTTCAACCACAACATACAATGTTGACAGTACAAACGCTACAGCTCCTATAGACGTTTTAGATGTCTTTGTAAGAGAAACCAATGGCACTGAAACAACCGACATACCTATGTCTCGTTTGAGCAGAGCTGAGTACGCACACATCACCAAGAAAAGCACGACAGGCAAACCAAACCAATTTTTTGTTAACAAACAATTAACACCTACTATCTCTGTTTATCCAACACCAGACGTGTCTAGTAAGTACACGATTCACATGAACGTGTTGACAAGAATGGACGATGTGGATTCGGCTACCAACGACATAGAAGTGCCTTTTAGGTTTTATCCTTGCTTAACCGCTGGGTTGGCTTACTACATATCCATGAAGAAAGCACCACAACTTACAGGACAATTAAAGGCTATCTATGAAGAAGAGTTTGACAGAGCTATGTCTGCGGACGAAGACAGATCATCTTTCAGAATATCGCCTAATTTAAGAAGTTACAACAACGCATAATGGCTTTTGCATCGAACAAAAACGCTTACGGTATATGTGACATATCTGGTTTTAGATACAAACGTAAAGACATGAAAAAGACTTGGGACGGTCTTGTAGTAGGAGCAGACCAATGGGATGCCAAACACCCACAGTTAATGCCTAAAGGTGCAAAATCAGAACCAGAAGCTATCAAAGACGCAAGACCTGACACAGCGGAAGACTTTAATTTTTTTAGTGTTTATACTAACGTAGGCTTGGGTAAACTTGGAAAGGAATTGCCCACATTTGAACTAACATCAAGTTTGGGAACGGTTATAATAGAAACATGAGCTTCACTTTATCAACATTAAAAACAGCAGTACAAGACTACTTGCAAGTAAATGAAACTACATTTACCACACAACTGCCTACGTTCATCAAAGAAGCAGAAAATCGTATTTTTAATATGGTTCAACTGTCTAACCAAAGAAAGAACGTACTAGCTACTCTTACTACCGACAACAGATTCTTAGCTACACCAACAGATTTTTACGCTCCTTTTAGTCTTGCTGTAGTAAAAAACAATACTCACACTTACTTAGATTTTAAACACCCTTCTTTTATAAAAGAATATTCGCCCAGTTCGGCAACCACTGGGCAACCTAAATATTATTCATTGTTTGACGACACTTCGTTTGAACTTGCTCCGATTCCTGATGAAGCATATACTATTGAATTACATTATTTGTATAAACCAGCCTCGTTAACGAGTGGTAGTGACAGCGGTACAACAGTGTTAAGTTCTGATTATCCAGATGCTTTGCTCTACGGTACCTTGGTTGAAGGAGCAATCTTTCTAAAAGAACCCCCCGATGTCATTGGTCAATTTGAGGCTAGATTTAAGGAGGCAGTAGGAAGAATGAAAAATCTATCAGAAGGTCGTGGCACACGAGATGAATTTAGATACGATCAGTTTCGCACTGGCGTATCGTAGTGCAACCCATAGAATCGTTAAAGGGCAAGAGAGTTGCTCTTATAGGTCTTGGTATATCACAAGTTGACTACGCTATAGGTGTAGAAAACGGTAGAACTTGGGATGAAGTCTGGACAATAAATTCAGCAGCTGCTGTGTACGACACAGACAGAATGTTTATGTTAGACCCAGCGAGTCGTTTTTTTGACAGTAATGACGCTGGCAAACAAACCAGTGTCCTCACCAGAATACTTCCAGACGCTGAATATCCTGTTTACACTTGTGAATTGGACGAAAGAGTGCCGTCTGCTGTGGTTTTTCCTATAGAAGAAGTGTGCAACGCTACAGGCTGTGCTTATCTTAACAACACAGTCGCTTATGCAATAGCTTTTGCTTTGTGGAACGAAGTAGAGTCTATTGACTTGTATGGCATAGATTTTTCTTACAAAGAAAACATGCACTTTGCAGAAGCTGGTAGAGCTTGTGTTGAGTTTTGGATTTGTAAGTGCATGGATGCTGACATAACAGTAGGCATAAGTTCACGATCTACGGTGTTGGATTCCAACGTAGTAGCAACCGATAGGCTGTATGGTTTTCACAGACTAGACAAACCGTTGGTAGCAGTGCCACACGAAGGCAAATGGATCATAGGTCCTTACGAAGACATTGACGAAAAGTTAAAAGAACACGGTTTAATATTAGACAGAGACGAAGAACCACCAGAGCCCTACAAAGGATGAGTGACGGCTTCATACAATTAGGTCAAGTTGGGGTGCACACCACACACAACAAAGGACACGACCCAGAGTTTTGGGCAGAACAAGCCACAAAGAA
>Ga0302125_10000727_pt1 | contig 17290 bp, 6 predicted proteins | sample CB4_surface_MG_FD_203111 | JGI IMG/M metagenome (GOLD analysis project Ga0302125, IMG submission 203111) | Marine microbial communities from Western Arctic Ocean, Canada - CB4_surface | ecosystem: Environmental > Aquatic > Marine > Oceanic | place: Canada: Western Arctic Ocean | collected... | reverse complement strand
AGCCTCCAACTGCTCGACGCGCTTCCATGGCCACCATGACCATTCCTCGGCCGAGGTCAGCTGCCGTGCATGCCATTCCTCTGGGGAACGCGCGTCAACCGCAGCAGCATGCCCGGAGAGCGTCACTACAGCTAAAATGGAAATGTATATTACTTTTTTCATCCGACTTTGTAATAAAGGTGCCCTAGAGCGAACCTTGCCAAGGAATGAACCAATTGCAATCAATGAGCTGGTTCATTTACAGGGCTATACTTGTCATTCACTGACCTGTCCAATTGGACAGTAGATAATTAGGCATGATTACTGTATTATCTTTTTCATTACACCCCTCAGTTTATTAAATTATGGCAGAACATACAGAAATGAATCGACGCGAGTTCCTTAAAAAGGGCGGCTTGTTTACTTTGACTAGCGGCATCATGTTTTATGCCAGCAATGGTGCTTATGGTGCGCCGAACGTGACTGAAGCCAATGTAGCGGGGAAATACGCACGCTTGATCCCTGCCGATAAGCAACTGGACCCCGATTGGTTTAAGTCGCTATTTACGAGTGGCGAGCCGCAGATCTATACCGAGCGAAAAGCTTTGGACACTATCGGCATGCCGGTGGGCGGACTGTTTGCCGGCACGGTCTATTTGGGCGGCGATGGACGACTCTGGCACTGGAATATTCGTAACGACGATAGTGAGGGCATCCAGCCTCGCCGAGTCGATTATAAGGGGCGCTCTATTAGGATGCGGGATGGGGCTAACTATATTTTGCCAGCTGAGCGAGCCTATCCATTTGAACAGAATTTCGCCATTCGCATTAATGATGAGCTACGCACGCTCGATGCTGAGGGCTTTGAGCAAGTGTCTTTTGTCGGGCAATATCCCATCGGCGAAGTCAACTATAAGGATGCAGGCTGCCCGCTTGAGGTGCAGTTGTCGGCATACTCGCCGTTTATTCCGCACAACACCGCGGACTCTTCGCTGCCGGTGACGGTGATGTCCTACAAGGTGAGCAACCACAGCGACAAAACAGTGGACTGCGATTTGTTTGGCTGGCTGGAAAACCCGGTCCTGCTTGGAAGTGGAGGGGCTGAGGGCTTGCGTCACAACGAAAAGGTCGAAGAAGCCGGTTTTGCTGCGCTGCACTGTTCGGCGCGCCTGCCTGATATGACCGGGAGCGCGCGTCCTGATGTCGTGTTTGAAGATTTTGAGTCGCAGGAATTCACCAAGTGGCAGGTTTCGGGGACTGCTTTTGGGGCGCGTCCGGCTCCCAAGCATGCGGTGCCTGGTCATCAGGGAGATCTCAAAATCGAAGGAATTCGCGCCGTCAATTCACATGCCACCGCTCCGGGATTTACTGTCGCCGAAAAGGATGCGGCAGTCGGCCGCCTGACTTCAGACCCGTTTACGATTTCACGCAAGTTCCTGCACCTGCTGATTGGCGGGGGCAATCATAAGGGCAAGACTTGTGTCAATGTTGTGGTCGATGGTGCGGTGGTGAGTTCGGTCGCAGGTGACGCCACGAACCAAATGACCCGCAAAGCCATGGATTTGAGCGCGCATGAGGGCAAGCAAGCGACAGTTGAGATCGTGGACGCTGTCTCGGGGGACTGGGGCAATATCGGAGTCGACCAATTGGTTTTCAGTGACCGATCGCTTAAAGTCGTGAACCCGGATACCGAACGGAGCTACGGTACCATGACCTTGGCGGTACTTACGGACGCAGATGCCCGATTGATCGGTGCAGCCAACCAGCGTATCCCTGATGCAAAGGATACAGCTCAGGGGGCGATGACGGGTTCGGCGGGACAAACCTTGACACTGAAACCGGGCGAATCGCAAACCGTTAGCTTTGTCCTCGCTTGGCACTTCCCGAATCTGACAGCCGGGGGTATGCCGGGCGTCGGCCGCGAATATGCAGCGCGCTTTGAAAATGCCTTGGAGGTCACACGCTATGTGGCCAAAGAATTCAGTCGTCTGTCAGGCGAGACCAAGCTGTGGCGTGACACATGGTATGACTCATCCCTGCCGAACTGGTTTCTCGACCGGACTATGGCCAATACCTCGATCCTTGCGACCACGACGGCCTATCGGTTTAAGGATGGTCGCTTCTGGGCGTGGGAAGGTGTCGGCTGTTGTGAGGGCACTTGCACGCACGTGTGGCACTATGCGCAAGCACCGGGGCGGCTGTTTCCGGATGTGGAACGCCGCCACCGCGAAGAAGTTGATTTCGGTCTGGGCCAACATGCCGATGGCAGTATCGGTATGCGGGCACATTTGACTGGGTCGAATCACTCTGCCGATGACGGGCATTGCGGACGTATTCTTGGCGCCTATCGCGAGCACCAGATGTCGGAAGACGCCGCGTTCCTACAGCGCACCTGGCCCAATATTAAGAAGGCGATTCAGTTTATGATTAAGCGCGATGCCAATCGCGACGGTATCCTGGAGGGCGCGCAACATAACACCCTCGACGCCGCTTGGTTCGGGCGTATTTCCTTCCTTGCTACGCTTTACTTGGCGACCTTGCGTGCCGGCGAAGCGATGGCCACCGAGGTGGGTGACACGGCTTTTGCGACGGAATGTAAAGCCATTGCCGACAAGGGGGCTGAAACGATCCTGGAGCTGTATAACGGAGAGTATTTCTTCCACGAACTTGACCCGCAGCACACCGACCACGTTGCGGTGGGAACTGGCTGTTATATCGATCAGGTGTTCGGCCAGTTCTGGGCACACCAAGTCGGCTTGGGGCATTTGTTTGACCCAGCGAAGATACGCTCTGCTTTGGCGGCTTTGTATAAATACAACTTTGTTCCGCATACCGGAACATTCCGTAAAACCTTTAGTCGGGGCCGTTGGTATGCAAACGAAGACGACAAAGGGCTGATTATGTGCACCTGGCCGAAGGGCGGCCTGAACCAGAAATGGCACGATGCTTGGCAGTTTGGCTATTTCAATGAATCCATGACCGGCTTCGAGTGGCAGGCCGCGGCACACATGATTTCCGAAGGCCTGGTCGAGGAGGGCATGGCAGTCTCGCGTGCGATCCACGATCGCTACGACGGGAACCTGCGCAATCCTTACAACGAAATCGAATGCAGCGACCACTACTCGCGCGCCATGGCTTCCTACGGAGCCTTCATCGCGGCGAGTGGCTACGAGTCACACGGGCCGCAGGGTTATCTTGGATTTGCGCCCAAGGTGCGCGACGGCGATACCTTTAAGTGCGCCTTCACCGCTGCTGGTGGATGGGGCAGCTACGAAGAGAGGGCTGAGGGCGGAAACCTGAAGGCTGAAGTGATGGTGAAGTGGGGAGCGATCAAGCTGGAGTCGTTGGGATTGGACTTCCCTGCTGGAGCCCAGATCGTTACGGCTACGCTAAATGACCAGGCTGTTTCGGCTTCATTAAAAACCATTAACGGCAAGGTTCGTGCGGTGTTTGATCAAACTGTGACACTGCAGCCCGGCCAGGTCTTGAATGTTTGCGTATAGGTCTAATCACGTGTTTACGTATATTGTGTGATTCGGTTTTTTATCGTATCATGCGGTTTATGAGTAAGCCCCTAATGAAGACGGCAATTTACCTTTGCCTAGCTGCCACCCTCTGCGCCCAGAGTGTTCCGGAGACCTATGAAGACGTCGCCTACGATCAGTATGAACGAACGGTGCTCGATTTCTGGCAAGCTGAAGGCGAGGGGCCTCGTCCCTTAGTCGTCCACATTCACGGCGGCGGATGGGTCAATGGCAACAAGGGGCTGAGCTCGCCCGAGTATTTTTTGAATAGTGGCATCTCTGTTGCGACGATTAATTATCGTTTGACCGGAACGGATCCGCTACCCGCTCCCGTTCACGACGCGGCGCGCGCCATCCAGTTTCTTCGCTATAAAGCCGCAGAATGGAATATCGATAAAAACAATGTTGTCGTGTTCGGAGAAAGCGCCGGAGGCTGTAGTTCCGTATGGATCGCCTGTCATGACGACCTGGCCAATCCTAATTCGGCAGATCCCGTGGAGCGGGAGTCCAGTCGCGTTCAAGGCGCTGCGGGCGTTCAGGCTCAGGTCACGATCGATCCCATAATACTCGAAGAGTGGCTTGGCCCTTATGGGCGGCACGGAATGATTTTTGCGGCCGTTGGCGAGACCGACTGGGATACCATGCTGGCGAATTACAGCACACATAAGCCTACCTTTGAGGAATTCTCGCCCATCAATCATTTAAGCGTAGATGATCCGCCGATGTATCTGACCTACAATGCGGATCTAACCCTGCCAGCGACATCGTATGGGGCAGCGATTCATCACGGTGTGTTCGGAATTAAGTTCCAGGAGCAAGCTGAGCTGATTGGTCATGATCAAGTCCATTTGGCAATCGCTGCGCCTTACGTCACCACTGAGTATTCCAGCGCCAATGATTTCTTAACCAAAATATTGCTGGCTCCGCCTAATCTTATTGTGGGCGGTAGCTTTGAGAGCCCCGTCCTTAGCGGCTCGCAGCAAGAGCTTCGAGCGTTGGACGGCTACCTTCCAGGCTGGGATATTGCAGGTGATTCAACTTCTCTAGGCGGGGTCACTTTGATTAACGGTTGGTTCGGTATCGCTGCGACCGACGGAAGTCAGGTTCTTAGTCTTCAATCGAACTCATTCGGCGGTGGACAAGCGGGCGTCATCACTAGGACCTTTGTGACGGAGGTCGGCGTGCATTACATGCTGTCGTTTGACTATAGCGCCTTGGTTCAGTCTGGCACCGCTACGAACACATCCATCACCTATGACCTTGGTGGAGCCGATCAGACAGCCGAGTTCACCACTGCAGGTGTCGTGTCTCCCTGGGCGACGGAAACGTATGTATTCACAGCCACTTCGATCAGCACCACACTCTCTATTGAAGGCGATTATTTAGGTCAATGGAATGGTCCGCTCATTGACAGTGTCAGCGTCGCCCGCACAGTTCTGGTGCCTGATAATCTGATTGAAAATGGCAGCTTTGAGGCGACCGCCTTGGGCGACGTGCAGCAAGAGCTTATAACGTCAGCCGACGCCTCTCTTCCAGGCTGGGATATTGCAGATATCGCAGAGGCGCCTTCCGCAGGCGGGGTTACCTTGTTTAAGGGTTGGTTCGGCGTCATTGGTTCCGAGGGAGCTCAGGCTCTCAGTCTTCAATCGAACTCATTTGGCGGTGGAGTGGGGGGCACCATCAGCCAGACCTTTGCGACGGTGGTCGGTGGGCAGTATGAACTGGCATTTGACTACTGCACACTTGACGACGCTGCACCTGGGCAAGCCACATCCATCACCTATGACCTCGGTGGGGCCGATCAGACGCTCGCGTTCAACACGGGGCCTACTACCGTGTCTCCATGGTCGAGGGAAACGTATGTATTCACAGCGACTGCGACCAGCACCACACTCAGTATTGAAGGCGACAATTTAGGTCAATGGAGAGGCCCGCTCATTGATAATGTAAGCGTCATCCGCACTGATAATCTGCTGATGAACGGCAGCTTTGAGTTAACCGATATTGCTGATGTTAGTTTTAGTGAGCAAGCGACGGGAAGCGGCGCCGTTACAGGCTGGGCTGTTGATGCCGGCGGTGTCATACTGGATGATAATCGTTTTGGCACAGCTTCCGATGGAGATCAGCATCTAGATCTTCAATCGCCTTCATTTGGCGGTGGCAATGCGGGCATCATCAGTCAGAGCTTTGCGACGGAGGTCGGCCATTTTTACAGCCTGTCGTTCGACTACAGTGCCATCAGCTCAACTGCTAGCATGACCGTCACCTATGACGTGGGTGGAGCCGACCAGACAGTCACGTTCAGCAATCCCAGTGGCCAGACATGGGCGACGGAGACGTTCATATTTAAAGCGAGTTCGACCAGCACCACGCTCACTATTGAAGGCTATTTCCTCGGGTCAATCGCTGGCCCGGCGATTGACAATGTAAGCGTCACCGAAACCGTGCGTAATTTCAACGCCTGGGCGGCGGGCGAAACCTTTGCCAATACCTTCGTCGATACCTTGCCTGGCAGCAATCCGGACTCGGACGGCCTAGACAACTTGCTCGAATTCGCCTTCGGTTCCGACCCGACCGTTTCGGACGGTGGCTCCATCAGTTACGGCAGCGGAGTGATGCCAGGCTTGCCGCTTCCAGTGTTGGAGTCGATCACCGCCAACGGAGTGGACTTCCGCGCGGTCTTCGCGCGGCGCAAGGATTGGGCGTCGGTAGGGCTGACCTACACGGTGCAGTTCAGCCATGACCTCACGGAGTGGGTGGATAGCACCGAGACGCCGACGGTGCTCGAAGACGGCAGTGGGGACATCGACGCAGTCAGCGTAGAATCTCCTTTGGCGGGCGACGAGCCGGCACAATTCTTCCGCTTGATCGTTAGCCAGGCACCGTAAGATCCTGCACTGATAAGCCAGAAATATTGACGACAGAAAGATGCTCACACGCCACCCGGATTTTTCTGTCAGTCATCTTTTTGTCTCCTCGCACGCACGTTCCAGGCCGCTGAAACTTGCCTGAAAGTCGGATTAGTTCATGAAATAGGATGGTTGGCTTCATTCCGCTTGCGGAAGTATTTAGGTAGAATGGCAGATATGATGATATTTTTAATCAAAACACTAAAGTCGGGATTGATCGCAGGGGGGCTGCTTGCGGCATTTGTGTGTCAGGTCGCGCAGAGTGCTGCGGGAACGGTGGATTGGCAGAAGGAACTGATGACGGTTGCCGAGCGGCAACGGGACGTCAGTGGCAAACTGCTGCCGCTGCAATCGTATGACGAAACGATCAAACGCGGCATGTCATTCATGCTGGATGATCATCTGAGTTGGTTCAAGGCGGCCGATACGCTGGTGGATGAAAACGGCACGACGCAGATGCCGTGGGTGTACTATTCGAACGTGCAGCACAATGGTGCGCCGTTTCCACGCGCGGTCGATCGATTCACCTCCTATCCGGCCTTTCACCATGCGCTGAATATCAAAACGTTTCTAGGATACTGGAAATATGCAGATGATCAACGGGCGCTTGAGGAAGCGGTCAAGCTGGCGGATTGGGATATTGCTCACAGCACTCCGAGCGAGTGGGCGTATGGCAGTATGCCTTACAGCACCTTTGAACACAAAAAGCCTGGCGGATTTCGTGACGGATCCGGAATTATGCCGGATAAGGCGGCGATTCTCTCTCTGGCTTATCTCGACTTGTATGACGCCACCGGCAAGGCACGGTTCCTTAAAGCGGCTGAAGCGATTGCTGAAACACTCAGTCAGCGCCAACGCGCGAATGGCACGTGGCCGTTCCGGGTTGATCCGAAAACAGAACAGGTGGTTGAGGAGTATACGAGCAGCGTCATCTATGCCGTGATGCTGTTTGAGCGGCTGGATAAGCTGAATAATAATAACGCCTACAAGACCAATCGTGACAAGACCTGGGTGTGGCTACTCAATGGCCCGATCAAGACCAAGGAGTTTCGCGGCTTCTATGAGGACATTCCCCCAAGCCCGAAAGGTCGCACGAATTACGACTGTCTCGACACCATCCGTTACCTGCTGGCCAATCGGACCAACGAAAACGGTTACCTGGAGATGGCCAAGGACCTGAATGTTTGGATTGAAAAGACTTTCCTCGACAAGATTCGGGGCTTTGAGCCGGCGGAAGGCATCCGTGAGCAATTGCAATGCAACGTGGTCATGGGAATTCACAGTCTGAATTGGGCGTCGATGCTGTTTGAGCTCGCGGAGGCGACGGGGGATGAACAAATGCGCGAGCGGGCCATACAGACGGCCAACTACACCACCTACTATCTCCAGCCGGACAACCGCATTGTGGTCGGCTTTACGTATAAACAATTTTGGTACAGCTGCCATGTGGGCGTGATTCTATACTTGTTCGATTTTGTCGACGATCTGCCGGAAGCTCTGGGCGATCTAGACACTCAAGCCCCGGCGACGATTAGTTTCTCGTTGAAGACCGATCGCGCACAGAGCGACGGCCGGATCCTCTCCCAATTGGAAGGGGGCATCAATCAGGCCGGTGCTTTGCGAATGAACGGATCGACCCTGCAACTTTGGAATGGCACCACCTGGCTCACGGCCGTGGACGGACTGAGCGACCAAGGTGTCCGGCAACACGTCGCACTGGTCTTTGAGGCGGATGGGTCTGCCCGAGCGTATCTCAATGGCGAACAGGGATCAACCATTCGTAGCTCGTTTGATTTCAAGGGGGTGCAGGCTGGGCTCGCTGCTCCGTTCCTCGGCCAATACGGAACGCCTTTCGTGGGTGCTCTGGATGATTTCTGTATCACGAATCGCGCCCTAACGGCCAAGGAAATCAAAGATATTAAATAAGCACACCTTGCAAGGCAGGAGAGGTTTTGTGAGACGACTCTGATTCTGTCATCGTTTTGATGAAAAATAGAAAAATATGATGAAAAAAATGACACGATCCTCAGACGCCGTTATGGTGTCTGTCGTCCTCTCCCTCGTGGCGGGAGTTCTTCCGATATCCGCCCTCGAGACGGCGACGGATTTGAATGTGAAACATACAGAGCTAGCGGCAAGTATCTCTCCATCCAACGGCGCTGGCCTATTCTCGCCACAGGATCTTCGGGTGGGAGATGGGTTCCGGGAACCGCTCGGCTTGCATGATTCGACACCCAGTTTTTCCTGGGACCTTCCCGCTGGTGCGCGGGCGCAATCAGCGTACCGAGTTGTCGTGGCGACACGCCCGGAGCTGTTGCCGGACAACGCCGACCTTTGGGACAGCGGCAAGGTGGACACCGACCAGTCGGCCTGGGTGCCATACGGCGGCACAGCCGTGGCCTCGCGCCAGAGGGCATACTGGCAGGTCCGTTTCTGGCCTGCCATGATAAACGCCGAAGGGCCTACCCAGAGCGGAGTCGATGGGGATCAGGACGGATCATCTTCCGCGTGGAGTGATGTGGCGCATTTCGAGGTTGGATTGCTGTCAAATGACGACTGGCAGGCGGGCTGGATCCGGTTGGATTCGCCGGAAAATGGCAATAGGGGGCATGTTACCAGTGAGATCGTCATCACGAAAGCTATCTACGGTGTACTCAAAGATGTTAGCAAACAGCATGAGGTGACCGAGGCGCTGCGCAAGTTGGTGACCGATGGCGCAACGGTCGTGAAGGCGAGCAACACGATTGCCGGCGACCCTGCAGGCGGTTATGCCAAGGAAATGAGACTGGAGTATACGCTCGATGGTAAGACTCGGCATCGTACGATTGCAGAGAATGTACAGCTCAATCTGCTGACGGGGGAACTAAGCGAAGCAAAGCGCAACGTTTACGTTCCGCAGTATTTGCGCCGGGAGTTCAAGGCAAAGGGTGAGGTCGAGCGCGCGCGTCTGTACGTGACAGCTAAAGGCCTCTATGAGGTATGGCTTAACGGGAAAAAGGTGGGGCAAGACTTTTTTGTGCCTGGATGGACATCTTACGATGACCGGATCGAGACCCTCACCTATGATGTGACCGCTTCGTTACAGGCGGGAGCCAACGCGCTCGGCGCAGTGGTGGGCGAGGGCTGGTATGCTGGACGGCTGATGAGACAGCTAGTATTTTACCCGCAAGTTCAGCCCGTCCTGCTTCTGCAGCTTGAAATTGCCTACGCAGATGGATCGACTGAGACGATCGTGACTGACAAGCAATGGCTCGCCTCCGACAACGGTCCGATCCGGAACTCCGAGATTTACGACGGCGAGATTTACGATGCCAGCCTCGAGATGTCTGGATGGAACACGGTTGGTTTTGACGATGCTGACTGGAACGGCGTGATCGTTGAGGATGTGGCCGCAACACCGGCTCTGAATCCGAAGGCGCACGCCCCCGTACGCGCCACCGGTGAAATACCAGCGCTTAGCGTAACCGAGCCGGAACCCGGCCGTTTTGTGTTTGATCTCGGCCAGAACATGGTGGGGTGGCCGCGGCTGACCATGCCGGTCGAGAAAGGGCAGACAATCACAATCCGCTTCGCCGAAATGCTCAACCAGGACGGGACGCTCTACACGGCTAACTATCGAAGAGCCAAGTCGACTGACTTTTATACTACGGCTGAGACCGGGACGATTGACTGGAGCCCGACCTTCACCTTCCACGGGTTCCGTTATGTCGAACTATCCGGGTTGGCGGAGGGTGCGAAACCAGCTGCCGATTGGGTGACGGGGATTGTACTGCACAGCGATATGCGCCGGATCGGTGATTTCGTATCTTCGCATGACAAGCTGAACCAGTTACAGCGCAATATTGTTTGGGGGCAGCGCGGCAACTTCCTCGATATCCCGACTGATTGCCCGCAGCGTGACGAACGTCTCGGCTGGACCGGCGATGCGCAGGCGTTCGTTCCCACAGCGATGTTCAACTACGACTGCCACGCGTTCTTCAAGAGCTGGCTTCGATCGATGCGGGACGACCAGTTGCCGGACGGGCGCGTGCCATACGTAATTCCCATCATGAGCGGGGTCAGTCCCAGTTGGGCGGGCAGTCCCGGTTGGCAGGACGCGGCCACAATTGTTCCCTGGGCGGTCTATGTTCGCACGGGCGACCGTGAGGTGCTGGCTAACAACTTCGAGATGATGGAACGACTGGTGGGTTGGTACCGAGGGCAAGCCAAGGGCCATCTGGTTACGAACATCGAGGGCTTCGGCGACTGGTTGCAGCCGTATGCCAAGAATAAACGGGGAGACACGTCATTGCCGTTGCTTGGCAGCGCTTTCTATGCCCTTGGCGCGGATATCCTGACAAAGTCGGCCCGTGTGCTGGGGCGTGCGGACGATGCGAAACGCTATGCGGAAGAGGCGGTGGCGGTGAAGAAGGCCTTTGCCGCGCACTACTTCGACGAGGACGGCAGACTCAAGAACGCGCGGGAAACACAGACCGCTTACCTGTTGTCGATTGCCTTTGACCTTGTCCCAGACGAGATGAAGTCCAAGTTGGCCAGCCACCTAGTCGAGCGGGTCCACGCGGCCGACGATCATCTTCGGACGGGTTTCCTCGGCACGCCGTTCATTACCTCGATCCTCGACGAGATGGGGCACAGCGAACTGGCACGCACGGTGCTGTTTAAGGAGACTTATCCGTCCTGGTTCTTCTCGATCAATCAGGGCGCAACGACCATGTGGGAGCGATGGAACAGTTACAGTCACAAGGATGGGTTCGGCAACGCCGAGATGAACTCGTTTAATCATTACGCCTACGGCGCGATCAACACCTGGATGGTCGAGCGCTTGGCGGGGCTGGCGCCGGATCCCGAGCAGCCAGGCTACAAGCACTTCTTCATTCAACCGCTTCCCGGTGGGCCGCTGAATTCGGCGGAGGCCACGTTGGAAACCCCGTACGGGCTGGCGCGGAGTTCATGGGCTCTAGAGGGCAATACGCTTCAGCTTGAGGTCACGGTTCCACCAAATACGACGGCGACGTTGCGTGTGCCTGCTGGCTGGACGGGCAAAGACCTGCCCGTAGAATTGATGCCCGGGAAGCATCGCCTGCAGTTGCTGCGATAAAGTTGCAAGGAAACGCACGTTTGCCCCGCCAGACTTTGAACTGGTTTCAAACGAGGGTGGACGGTTCACCTAGAAACGGCAGTTCAAAGTTCAATGTTGTTTTTGCTTAAAGATTGGAGAAAAAAATGAAGATGTATAGAGAGATAACTATTACGGGAGGGCTTGCGATTGCAGCTGTCTGCCTGTTAAGCGCTTTACCGTGTTACGGACAAACCGGTGCTAAAGAGAATCAGTCATCTGAGATTCTCGGGCAGATCGGCAAGGTGGATCACTCATCTGCTGAATTTGACGGAGCAAAAGAGTTGACTCTGATTGTGACCGAGGGGGGCAATGGCCCTGGCGGCGATCACGCCACTTGGGCTGACGCATGCCTGAGCGTGACTTCGAATGCCCAGGTAAAGTCGCCTGTCGACTACGTTAATCCATTGATCGGCAGTGGCGGGCCGCAAGCTGTTGAATATGGCGGGATGCAGCCGGGCGTTACCGTTCCTTTCGGAATGACCCAGTGGGTTGCCATGACCCGCTTGAACAAAATCAGCCGTTGCTCGTACCGCTATGAAGATTCGGCGATTGGAGGTTTTATTGGAACGCGCCAGCCTGCAGTTTGGATGGGTGATTATGGACAGGTGGGGATTATGCCGGGTCTTGGTCAGGTAGAAACGGTATTTGCTGCAAGATCTATAAAGTTCAGTCACGATGAAGAGACAGCCAGGCCTGATTACTATTCTGTAAAGATGAGACGAAATGACGAATTGATTCATGCGCAGATGGTAGCCACCTGCCGAGCATCGTTATTTAACTTTACTTTCTCCGGAGAAAAGCAGCCGCATCTTGTTATCGATGCCAGTTATAGTGAGAAAGTAAGCGGGAACCAGGGGAACAATCAGCACGATGGCTGGATTAAAATCAATCCGGATAAGGCGGAAATAACTGGTTGGAACAGCGACCGTCACTGTGCTCATTTAGGCCCGGATAACATCACTGATTTCAAGGGCTACTTTGTTATTCAGTCTGATACTCCAATTCAAAGTTATGGCACCTATCAGGATACAGATAAGCAGGCGGGGCAAACAGAAGCATCTGGAGATCACGTTGGCGGATTCATTACTTTTGATAAAGGAGTCAAAAATGTCCGCATACGTATTGGTACTTCATTAATCAGCATTGAGCAGGCTCGTGAGAACCTGAAACGGGAGATTGACCACTGGGAGATTGATAAAACTGCCGCTGAATCGCGTCAGGTGTGGAACCAGCAGTTATCTAAAATTGTGGTTGAAGGACAAGATGAAGATGCTCTGGCCATTTTCTATACTGGTATTTTTCGAGCTCATCTCTATCCGCGCATTATGTCCGAGTACGGGCGTTACTACAGTGCGTTCGATGACAAGGTGCATGCAGGTGTTTCCTATAGCGATTTTTGCCTGTGGGACACGTTCCGTGGGGTGCATCCGCTGTTTACCTTGACTGCTCCGGAAAGAGTAGGAGGGATGATCACCGCCTTGCTGCAGATGTACGAGCAGGGCGGTTGGTTGCCCAAGTGGCCGAATCCTACTTACACGGGAATTATGATCGGCACGCATGCTGATTCCGTCATTGCCGATGCTTATGTCAAAGGCTTAAGGGATTTTGATCTGAATCTAGCGTATGAAGCTTGTTATAAGAATGCGATGACTCCCCAGAAACACGATAAGGAACGGAGGTGGGCAGATCGCGCACGTAATGGCGAGTCTCCGGAAGCTCGTGGTGGTCTCAGCTGGTATAAGGAATTGGGGTATGTCCCACTGGACAAGACTGCAGAATCGGTTTCACGCACAATTGAATTCTCATTTAATGACTTCTGCGTGGCTCAGCTGGCTAAGGCTGTTAATCAAATGGATGACTATGAATATTTGATGAAGCGGAGCAAAAATTATAAGAATGTTTACAAGAACGGTTTTGTGAACACGCGTAGATCGACGGGCGAGTTTACAGAAACGAATGTGCGTAATGGTTTCTGCGAAGGCAGCCCTTGGACTTATCAGTTTGGGGTAATGCATGATATACCTGGTATGATTGAAACGATTGGAGGCAGTCACCGTTTCATGAAGAAGCTTGATGAAAATTTTGATAAAAGACATTACCGCCATGATAATGAACCGGGGCACCACTACACCTATCTTTACAATTTTTGCGGAGCTCCATGGAAAACTCAGGAAAAGGTTCGTGAAATGGCGCTGCACCACTATGCGAATGCAATGGATGGTTTCTCTGGTAACGAAGATTGCGGGGCAATGTCTACATGGTACACACTCAGCTCTATGGGGTTCTATTCCGTGACGCCCGGAACTGATCGTTATTCGATCGGCAGCCCTATGTGGGATAAAGTGACGATCAATATCGGACAGCCTTATAAAAAAGCTCAATTTACGATTTCTTGTAAAAACCAGTCTAAGGAGAATAAGTACATTCAGTCCGCAACCCTAAATGGCAAGGCGTTGAACAAACCGGTTCTTCTGCACAGTGATATTGTAAAGGGCGGTGAGTTGGAATTTCTCATGGGGCCAAAACCTAATAAATCTTGGGGATTATGAGACGATGGAACCCAATCCAAATCATGATCAACAACTCCATCCTATTAAAGTTAGGCATCCTAACGGCTGCCGCATTATGCACTAATATTGCCGCAATTCCCAGCATCACTGCAGCCCCGGCATCCAATCTAAGCAAGGATTTCCAATCACCTCCCGATGCCGTGAAGCCATCCGGCTACTGGTGGTGGCTCAATGGCAATGTCGATAAAGAAGCCATCACCCGGGACATGGAGGAGTTTCGAGCCAAGGGCATGGGAGCCGTGCTGCTTGTGAGTACTGGCCAGTGGGGAGGACGCATGACGGCCAAAGGTCCCGCGTTTCTTTCCGACGAATGGCGGGAGCTTTTTAAACACGCACTGCGCGAGGCCGATCGCGTCGGTATCAAGGTGGACGTCAACCTCGCCCCTGGCTGGAACATGGGTGGCCCGTGGGTCACCAAGGACAAGGCATGCCGGTGGTTCCTGCAATCCGAAATCACCCTCAAGGGGCCTCAGGAATTCTCAGGCAAACTGCCGCTACCCAACCCGAAAGACGGTTATGATTCCCCCCCGCAATTCGGCGTAAAAGACTACATCGACCTGCCCATCGAGGAGGTCGACTACCGGGATAATTCGGTGGTTGCTTTCCGCACACCAAAGGGTGTGCCCGAAGGTAAGCGCCCCGCACGCCGCGCCGATTTACCCGCCAAGAGCAACCGGCTCGACGCCAATTGCTTTATCCCATCAGAAAAAGTGATGTCGCAGACCCTGGGCACTTGGAAATCCTCACCGGATGATCATCCGGTGAACCCGAAAGACGTCATCGATCTCACGTCAAAACTCAAACCCGACGGCTCACTGGACTGGGATGTACCCGCTGGAGCTTGGACGATCGTGCGAACCGGCCACCGCATGACCGGCGCGAAACTTTGCGTGCCGATGCCCGGCCAGGGCGGACTGGAAAACGACTACCTCGACCGCGCAGGCGTTGAACTCATGTTTGAAAAAGTCGGTAAAGTCCTCATCGCCGACGCAGGACCGTTGGTCGGAAAAACGTTGCGTGGCTTCGTCAGTGACAGTTTCGAGTGTGGCTACCCGAACTGGACCGATAACATGCTCAAACGCTTCAAACACTACCGAGGCTACGACCCCACCCCTTACTTACCGGTTTTCCGTGGATGGATCGTTGGCAGCGCAGAAATCTCCGACCGGTTCCTGCACGACTACCGCAAGACCGTGGCCGATTGTTTTGCCGATGAGCACTACGGTCGCTTCACCGAGCTCTGCCGCGAAAACGGACTGATGACACGCTGCGAGTCCGCAGGCCCGAGCTGGTCGGGCACCATGTGTATGGATGCACTCAAAAACCTGGGGCGCGTGGATTTCCCCCAGGGTGAGTTCTGGCGAAATGAGTTCATCCAAAAAGGCCAGAACATGGTGGGGAAACAAACAGCATCTGCCGCCCACATCTACGGAAAACGCACCGTCTCAGCCGAGGCATTTACATCCGGCAGAGGCCACTGGAACGGCTCACCACAGAATCTCAAGTTTTTCCTCGACCGCGCATTTTGCGAGGGGATGAACAACTGCGTGTTCCACACCGTCACCTGCCAGCGCCCTGTCGATGGCAAACCCGGCTATGAATATGGAGCCGGCACGCATTTCAACCCGAACGTCACTTGGTGGGACCAAGCCGCCGGGCCATGGATCAGTTACATCAACCGCTCCCAGGCGATGTTGCAAAGTGGCTTGTTTGTCGCCGACGCGCTTTATTATAACGGCGACTCCGCACCGAACCTAGTCGACCCCAGCCGCACCGGTGCCGGCCTAGGCAAGGGGTATGACTTTGATTTTTGTAACGCCGAGGTGCTGCTCACCAGAACGTCAGTCAAAGACGGCCGGATCGTCCTGCCCGATGGCATGAGCTACCAGCTTCTCGTCCTGCCGGAATCCAAACGCATGCCCGTCGAGGTGATCCAAAAAATCGAGAAACTTATTAGCCAAGGGGCGACGATCATCGGGCCACGACCCGAATCTGATCCCGGCCTGAAAAACTACCCGACATCCGATGCCACTATCAGAAAAATCGCCGCCAAACTCTGGGGTAAAACCGATGGTAAGAAGGGTGTAATCGATGGGGGAACTCCTCGTGAAGTTCTCCAGACCATGGGCATCGGACCCGACGTCGAGGTGGCCGGCCAGCCGGACACCTTTATCGATTTTATCCATCGCGTCACCCCGGAGGCCGACTTTTACTTCCTCGCGAACAGAAATGACAGCGCGGATACAGCCACGGTGACATTCCGCCAGACCGGTCGCACCCCCGAGTTATGGAACCCGGTTGATGGAAGCCAACGCGATCTGTCGCAATTTACCATCAAAGACGGACGCACCAGCGTGCCGCTCGAATTCGAACCCCATGGCTCGATGTTCATCGTCTTCCGTAAGCAGATCGGCAAACCGGTCACCCAAAAAACCGAGGGACAGAACTTTACCAAACTTGCCACCACCCAGGAAATCAAAGGCCCATGGACAGTTCGTTTCGACCAGGAATGGCTCTACCCACTGGATGGTCTAACCGGACAGGAAGCCCAGGGAGTTTTTAAATTCAAAACCCTGCAAGACTGGACAAAACACTCGGTGCCCGCCGTGCAACATTTCAGCGGAACTGCCGTCTATAACACCGAATTTTCAGTGGATCAGAAACTGATCAAATCCGGCAAACCCCTCTGGCTCAATCTCGGTAAGGTGAATATCTCCGCCGCAGTTAAACTCAACGGCACCGATCTCGGTGTCGTCTGGTGCTCACCGTGGCAGACCGATGTCAGCAAAGCCCTCAAACCCGGCGTCAACAAACTCACCATCGAAGTGGTCAATCTCTGGCCTAACCGAATGATCGGCGACGGTAAACTCCCGGAAGCACAGCGCAAAACCAAGTCGAACATCACAGGCTATTACAGAAAGCCACATAATGGCGGGGAACACACCCTGTATCCATCCGGTTTGATCGGACCTGTAACCCTGCGTCGCTAGCCCATCAGTCAATACCCGTCCCTCACAAGCAATATGAAAACTGGAATCAGAACGAGGCTCACGGCTCTCCTGGCCGGAGCTCTTCTGAAGCAAATATTAGTTGTGAGTGGTTGCTGGTTGCTGTCTGTTTTGGCATGCGCTGGCGAACGGGTTCCCCTTTGGCCGGAAGGACAGATCCCTAATTTTCAGCCCCAGCAGA
>Ga0302125_10000715_pt1 | contig 17445 bp, 10 predicted proteins | sample CB4_surface_MG_FD_203111 | JGI IMG/M metagenome (GOLD analysis project Ga0302125, IMG submission 203111) | Marine microbial communities from Western Arctic Ocean, Canada - CB4_surface | ecosystem: Environmental > Aquatic > Marine > Oceanic | place: Canada: Western Arctic Ocean | collected... | reverse complement strand
GCAACAGCGCGTACAAACGCGGAACCCGCCCCCCGAGAAACCAGGCAAGGGCAAGAACTGGGTGTTCCAGCTCACGGAGAAAGGACAGGAACATATATTGAAAATCGACGGCGTGATGGGGAGGTAGAGATGTGGCACGAGAAGTGTTCGCGAAGAGCGAGGTAGGCGTAATACTTGGTATTATTTTTCACCGGTGAGTCTATTGAACCATGCAAAGCCGTCTTGCATCACCTCCTGGATCAATTTCGAGGATTAGGTGGCTGGTTTGACCACACCAACGACAACGGTAGAGTTTTATCACCCTGGTGTTTGCGAAGGGATTGACTACTCTTGAGGAGGGTAGTTAATCCGTCCACAAGCAGAAGGGCGACAAGGCTATAACGTGGACGTTATGTGCTTGCTCGAACCAGTACCCCTGAAATTGTCGCAGGAGGTGATGACAGCCATATGTCGTCTTTTCCCCGTCAGGCGTCTCCCCGGTACCCCTAATGTCACGCCGCCCACATGGCTCGCGGGGGGGGGGGGCGCCCCCCCCCCCCCCCCCCCCCCCCGCGGCGTCCTCCTCGGCTTCGTCCGCCTCGCGCCGCTGCCGTTCCGCTTCCTCCAGAAGGCGGCTCGCCAGCCGCTCCGCTTCCCACGCCTCGCGCTCGCGCCGCTCCGCCGTCTCGGCGGCGCGCTCCGCCGCCGCTGCCGCGGCTTCGGCTTCGCGAACCGCTTTCGCGGCATCTTTTGTGACCTCGTCCGCGGTCCGGTACTGGCCGCGCACGATGAAAACCGGGGGCAACGGCGGCTTGGCGGAGGCGGCGGTTACGTTGGCCGATCGTACCGGTTCTTCCAATCCGCGCGCGGACGGGGTTCTCGCGTCGTCGTCGGAAACCGCCTCATCCTCCTCATCCGACTCGTTCTCCTTCTCCGAGACATCTCCGTCGTCGTCGCCATCCCCAGACGGCGACGCGTCTGTTCCCGCTTGTATCCGCTTGACATCCTCCTTCGCCTTCGGAGGTCGGCCGCGCGGGCGCTTCGCGGGCGCATCCGCGTCTTTTGTTTCGCGCCTACGCTTCGCCGTCGCTGCCGTCTTGTCTGCATCCTTCGTTCCGCCCGCCGCGGGCGGCCGCCCGACCGGGCGCTTGGCGGCGGTATCTCCCGCCTGACGCCCCACCGATTTCTTTTCCGTAGACAAGCCTTTCGCCGGTCGTCCCACCGGCCGCCCCGTCGCCGGCCGGCCCCGCGGTTTAGAAACGCCCTTCGCCTTTTCCCGTTCCTTCTTCGCCCGCACCGCCAGCTTTGCGAGCTTTTCTTTCGCGAGCTGTAACTTGGTCGGCTTACCGTCGCTGGTTTTACTCGACCCGGGCGGTCGCCCCGGGCCGCGTTTCACTACTGCAACGTCAGCCACGGGCTTACCGCCCCCGCTCTGCTTCGGTTTCTTCGCGTCGGTTTCCTTTTTCCGCGGCTTCGCCGTCGTCTCCTCCTCAACGTCGCGTTCGGCGTCGTCGCTCGACGCCTTCGCGGGCTTGGGCGCCTTCGCGGGCTTAGCAGGTGCGCGCGCGCGCGCGCGCTTCGCGGGAGGCTCCTCCTCGGAGTCGTACTCCTGCGGGGTGTGGGGAGAGAGGGAGGGCCGCGGGTGAGAAATCGTGGAAACGGAAACGGAAACGGAAACGAAACCGACGGCGGTCGTTTTGAGGGACGCGAAAACGAGTCGCCCCGCGCGGGGACCGCGGGGACCGACAAAAAGCGCGTTCGGAGACGCACCGAGTCCGCCCTGCCCAGCGAGTACTCCCCGGGGTACATGTTCCTCCACTTGTCCTACGCGTGGTGTGGAGAGGACACGGAGGGAGGTTAGGGAGGTGTGGTGAGGGACGAGTATAAGGTTCAAAGACTGGGAAGCGCGGGAAGATGCAACTGGCACAAAAAAGTGATTTCGTCGGATCCCCCGATCGATGGACCCTTCCACGCTTCGGGGCGATCGCCTGACTGTCTGCCGTACCTTCAAGTCCACGTTGCTGCGCAGGTGCAGCACGCTTGACAGGTACGCGTCCTTCTGAATGAAGCGCCACTTGCCCGAGCCGTACTTCTCCACGCCAGCGCGCAGCGCGTCTTCCTCCTCCACGGACCACTGCAGGAAACGGGGAGTCGGGGAGGTGAGTACGTGTTGGACGTGCCGAGGGCGACGATTCGTCGCGGTGGGATGCCGTGGGGAGTGGGGCGGTGGTGGACGTGAGGAACGGCTGGACGCGCGCGCGTACACGCCGATACCGCACTCGTGGACGTACCTTGGTCTTCGGAGCGCCCATCGCGTGACTGCCAAGGCACGGCGCGTGGGACTTGTGCAAGGACCAAGGAGACAATGTCGTCGTGTTTCCACACGTGTCCAAATAAATTTGCCAAAAACCGCGGGAAGTGACGAAAAAGTCGTTGAGGAAAGCCGGCTTTCCCCAACGTTGTTGATGACTCGAGGTCGGTCGCCACACGCCGTCGCGCGGGGCCTTTGCGTGCGTCGACGGTTCTGTTGCGTGTCCCGTTCCCGTTTAGGGTTTAGGGTTTAGGGTTTGATGTCCAGCCCCGTCCTGACCGGCGCGGTCCCGTACCGGTTCCTGGATGAGACGTCCGTGGGGAACGGCTACGTTCGTTTACGCGCGCTCGCGGTGCTTCCCGTGATGCTGGTGGTGCTGTTCGCGGTGGTGCTTGGTTTCGAAAACGCTGGTTACGGGTCTTTCGAGGACAGGGATACGCGGGCCATGGTTTGGGACTACCGGAGCACCGCTGGACAGAGCACGTCCTTCCACGGGTACTTCCGGAACGCGTATTGGCCATCGTACCTGGCCCTGACGGTCAACGAGGAGGTGTTTGACGAGGTGGTGGTCGTTTCTGAGGACCGGGTGACCGTGCTCGCGGCGTTCCCGCCGAGTGGGACGTGCCAGCGGTCCGTCACCGTACCCTGCCTCTCGAGTAAACCAGCGCACCGTGACGAAACCACGGTGGGGGCTTTGAACCTAGGGACGGACGTCGGGATCTGGGCCGTGGGAAACGGCCAGTGGTTTCGCCGCGGCGCGGGGGGGGTAAACGCCGGACTGCTAAACGACGGCGTGCTGAGCGTCGAGAATGCGTACGTGAACGCGACAGCGCTTTCCGCGGTGATGAGCACACGATTAGCAGAGCTTCAGGAGATGCGGACGAAAACCGCGGGCACGGTTTTGAACGCCTCTAGCACGACGCTCGGGTGCGCGTCCGACGGCACGGGCGCGACGTGCGTCTGGACGCAACAACAGTGGGACGAGTGGGCTGATTTGGCGTTCACCACGTTAAACACCACACAATGCGCCACCCCTGTTGACATGTGCTCGCAAACCGCCGCTGCGCTTCAGCAGGCTGCGGCGCTAAGCACGAACGTGGGCAAGGTCGCCGTGCGCGTGGTGACAGGGACGTGGGCGGCCACGAACGTGCACCTCGCTGATATCGTCGCGGCGGGCGGAGGGTTACCCCTGGTGACCACCGTGGTGAACGCGGCGGGCGCGGGGGTTTTATCCGTACCCACCGCCGCTTCTGGTGTCTTCAACCCCATGACGGACACGAATTTCGGGTCAGGTACGGGGTACGTACCGCCCTTATCCATCCAGGCCATCGTGGACACTGCGGTGTCTTCCGTCGCGGCCGGCGTGCCGCTTACCGGGTATGTCCGGCCTCCCGACGACCGCACGAAACTTCACGGCTTGCGCAAAGGCGTGTTGGTGCACGGCGTGCGGTGCGACCTTCAAAAACAGCACGAAACGTCGGTTTCTTGGCGCACGCGGCAAGGCTACGACGGCACGCTGTACGACATGGGCATCTGGCCGTGGCAAGGGTCGTGCGCGGACACGAAACACAACGTCACCGTGCTAACGGACGCGGGCGTGGATTTGGTTTCGTTCCCCGCGTTCGCCTCGCGAAGCGCGGTTGCGCAAATCGAGCTCGCCGTGCTTGGGGTCACGAAATTCGTACCGGCATATGAAAGCTTTTGCGATTTCGATAGCGCGGACGCGGGCGCGGGAGGGGACGACGTGCAATGCGCCGTTTCAATCCTGGTGGGAATAGAGATCCGCGTCGCGGCGACGCCGGCGGCGGGTGAGGTGTTGGGAGGGTGGAGGCTGGTGGACGCGGTTGGGGTGTACGATACCTCCGTCGCGGTCACGACGTCCACGACTTCCAAGTTGACTACCTCGTTTTTGGGCTCTGAAACGAATGCGCTGACTGCATTCCCGGCAGGCACAAACCGGGAGTTATTTGTCAACCTTAGGGACGCGGGCGCGCCTGAACAGTTCCGGGCGTCGCCGCTGGGCACGCCGGGGAAGATGTACCTTTGCATCGGGTTGTTCGTCGCCGCGCTGGTCACCGCCCCGATCCACCCGTACCTCATGTTCTGGCACGTCAAGTTCAACGTCGCCCTAAACCAAGGCAAGCCGCCGCCGATGTGGCAGGCCATGCGGAAGTTCAGGGGGTGGTAAGGGAGGTGTGGAGTTTAGGGAATGGGAAGACGGGAGTATGGCGAGAATACGGGAGTGCGTCGGAGTAGCGGTTATGACATCTAATTTATCAAAATACAGGGAGGACAGTATGTCGAAGCAGCGATGACGTCTAATTACACTCCGCACACTCTGCACTCACTTCTTCCCCCTTCCCTTCCCCCTCCCCCCGCCCCGTCCGCCTCTGCCCGCGCCCCGTCCCCCTCCCCGTCCTTTGCCCCTGCCAGGTTGGTTCCTTTCCTCCTCCTCTTCGAACAAATCCAAGCCCATGTCTTCGAACAGTTCGTCGTCCTCGTCCCTCAGTTCCGTTTCCACCGCGGCTAAGTTTTGTTCCAGGGCGTCGTCGTCCATCTCCTCGTCGAACATCACTTCGTGTTTGTTTTTGTCCTCCTTGCTTTCCTTCGTGACCAGTAAAACAGGGTTCATAGGGGCGTACACGAGGTACCGGCTAGCCCCGCTTTGGAACGTCACCACCTCCACCCCCTCCGTCTCTTCATCCTCCCCGGTGTCCATCACCAGGGTGTCGGTTTCGTTGAACCGCACCGCGCCCCTGACCGTCATGCAGAACGCGCTTCTTTGCAGTAACATGCCTTTCAAAGCCAGCGCGGCGGCCATATCCGGGATGATCTGTAAAAGCTCCTCGTCCCCGATATCGCTCAAGTCCTCGTGTTCGTCAAGGCCCTCGCCGCGGAGCACGTCGATGGGGTGGTCCAGGGGAAGGCACAAACACCGCTCCTCGCCGTTGGCCAGCGTGAACCGCCGTCGCAGCATGCACAGCAGCTCGCGGTTGGTTTCCGGTTCCACCACGGTCACCAAGGGCATGGCGGGGGGGATCTCATTGGAACCGGAGGCGGCCGCGACGCACGTCAAGCCGCGCGACCGGTTCGGCGGAGCGCAAAATCGAGCGGCGGCGCGATTTCCCCGGATGCCGCGTGGACCGCGTGCGGCCGGCGCCGCGCGACTCTGCGCGAGTCGGGCGAGCATCTCTCGCGTAACACAAGTGGTCGGGCGCGTGCGTGCGCGAGCGAGGTCGTGCGGGGTGCGCGACCGAATGGGTGGACGAGGGGAAGGGGAGTGTCTGGTGGATAAATTCGTCCCCGCTTTTGGCAAAAGCGAGGTTTGCCAAAATGAGCAAGAGTGCCCCTTCACCTCCCACCGCCTGCTCTCAGCGTCGCCGCGGCGTCCTGGTGGTCACATCCGTGCTCCCCGCCCCCCGCGAAACACAAACTCCTTCGTGTTTCCCCCTCAATGGCGGCACACTTCCAGGAAGAGACGCACGTCCAGAACGAGTGTCACAACTGCGGCGCTACCGATGACCTGGCCCTCTGTTCGCGATGCCACGCCGCTCATTTCTGTTCGCGCAAGTGCCAAAAGGCGTACTGGCCGTTTCACCGGGAGTGGTGCCACCGCAACGACTTCGCGGACGAGGTGGAACGCACGCAGCCCAAGTTCGCGCGGTTTCTGCGGAAACACGGAAAGCAGGCCGTGCTGAAAGACGGTGCGTTAGCGCCAACTCCGCCTCACGAGCACCAAGACTCATCCAGATGGGATGGCACCCGTCGCGTCGGTTCGATATTTTCGTCTTGTTTTTGCTTTTTCTAACCGCATCCAAAATCCAAAACCAACCCCGACAGACGAGGTCGACCGTTTGGAGCGCAAGGTGGTCGGTATGCCTTCCATGTACGGCAGAGCGAACCCGAAGCCTGAGCCGCCTCTCTTTGACGCGGAGGACATGAGGAAGATGCGTGAGGCGGAGGAGCGGAGCATTTTGAAGTTGCGCGCCGCGGATGCGGACGCCACCGCGCGAACGCTCGGCGCCGGCGACGCTTCGTTCGTGCACGACGCGGCGGGTATGTCGGGTGACCCTGTTTGGGGCGAAATCGTGGTCCCCGCAAACCTAGGCGCCGATCACGGCCAGTTGAAGTGGAGGCAGAACCAGACCTTCGTGGAGGTTTTCGTCAAGTTACCTCCAAACGCGCAACGCGCCGCCGACGTCGCCGTGGTGATGCGTTCCGATTTTCTCTCCGTGAAGGTTGCGGGAGTCACGATACTCGCCGGCGCGCTTTACAGACCGATCAAAGCCGAGGCGAGCACTTGGATCATCGCGGATGGCATTTTGGAGATCTGCCTCCTGAAGCGATTCAGACGCGGGAACTACGAGAACGGCAAATCCAACGCGGACACGTTCTGGTTCTGCCTGTGCCGCGACGGCGGCGGGGTGGGGCAACAACGAATCGAAAAACTAACCGCGCCGCCCAACGAGTACTACGACACCGAGTACACGCACGACCCGGAGGACAACGAGCCTCCGCAGTACAAGAAGAAGTCGATTTCGGGCGGGGGGAAGCGAGGGAAGTGAGAGGGTACGGGGAGGTGTTGAGCAAAGGTATTGAGGACACTTTTGAAGGATGATTTGACATCTACTCTCAACTCGACTCAAAGCAACTCTTGGTCGGGCTAATCACGTCTTTCCGCGTCAATCCCAGTTCCACGTTTTCCACATCGTCCGGGTGTAGTTTCTTCAAAGCCTCCACTTCACGTAAAATGTACGCCCGTAACACGCTCTCCACGTCCCCTCCGTGTTCCCGCAGCTTAAGCTCCGCCGCGCGTAAATCCAACTCGCACTCGCTCGCGATTGTCGCGACGTCGTTTTCATTCACGGGGACTTTCCAAAGCAAACGTCGTCGTCGTTCCTCAGCCACGCGTTTCTGTTTTCCCCAACGCGTCTCGTAAACAGACATCTCCTCGAGAAGCTTGTCTTCCTGAGAAGGCTCGCCAACCGGCGCCTCGTGGTCTTCGGGAACTGAACCGGCGGAGTCGTTCGCGGCCATCTTTACGCGTGGTGTTTAGGAGGAAGCACGAACGAAAAGGATTACCGGACTCACCAGTCACCCCGCTGCCTCTCTCCGCTTACGTAACAAAGCAGCACGCGGGAACGTCTTCTTCGGCGCGGGTTCCACACTAACACGCGCTCGACGAAGGTACCGACCGCGGTGTGACGCGCACGGCCGCGCAGAGGGTGTCTGTCGCGACTTCGAGCTGGACGCTTGTTTTTAGATGATTGATTATTGCCGGGCTCTTGCAAAAGATTGCGGCACTTCGATGCGGCGCCGAACAGCGTCGCAGGCGCTGGCGCTGGCGCTGATGGTGGTGGCGTCGGTTTTAGGTGGCGTCATCGCGGTGGAAGAGATGGGGACGTCAGAAACGGCGCACGCTGATATTCCGGCGTTGGAGGGCGATGCCGGGGGGGTGTCGAGCGAAGCCTCGGGGACGCGGAAAATCGTGTTCGGGGAAAAAGTGGCGCTGGATGAGTTGGGTCCAATCATCGTCAACGAAGACTGCACGATGCGTCGCATCACGAATTGGCAAACCATGAGCGCGAGGGAGCGCCGGGGGGTGACGCAACGGGTGGTCGAGAGGAACAAGGGGAGGCTGGAGAGGTGTAGAGAGGTGCACGCGGGGAAGGAAGAGTTGCGAAGATTGTGACAAAATCGAACGCCGCGCGTCAAAGGTACACCTTTAAGGTAATCCGGGACGAACATCTGTGATGTTTTAACGAAGCTAGCTATCGCGTATGCCTATCCGTAGCCGAACGGGTACTGCAATTAGTTCTGGGTCATGTGGAAGTCCATCACCATGGGCCGCTCCCACTGGCTCACCCCGGAGCCGGCGTTGTAGTAGTACACGTACCCGTCGGGGGCGGTGTGTTCCTTTCACCCGGCACGCGCCACCCCTCTTTTCGTGCAAGTCGCCCCACCGTCCCCTCCAAGTTCATCCATCTTCGTGTTCATCCAGGCCAGCACATCCGGGTGGTTTCTCTTCGTCGCAAGTTGTTTGATCGCACGCCAATCACAAGGGCACCCATTCGCGGTCGCCCACTGAAGCACGCCAAGGTGCCCGTTGGCCGCCGCCGCCCCGCACGTATTCTCGTCCCACGGGCAGCCGTTCGCGCGCGCCCACTGCAGCACGCCAAGGTGCCCGCCCACCGCCGCTTTTGAGCACGTTAACCTATCCCAAGGGCAGTAGTTTGCACGCGCCCACTGCAGCACCTCGAGATGCCCGCCCAACGCCGCCGCCCAGCATGCGTTTGCGTCCCACGGGCAGCCGTCAGCGCGCAACCCCTGCAACTCTTCGAGATGTCCACCCCTCGCCGCTGCCTCACAAAGGTATTCTTGACGCGACAGGCGACCTCCCCGTTGCAGGCGCTGCACCGTGCTTAAACATCCAACGTCCGCGGCACTATCTTCATCACGTTCCTCAAACCGAAGCCCCGTTCCTACCACCGCGTCACGCATCGCGCCGCTCACCGCTGGGAGCCGTGCGAGATCGGCGGGATCGTCGAAATACTCAGATCTGAGAATGTGAGTGACGACGAGGTGGTTGGGGAGGCCTGGTAAGGCCTCTTGCGCGTCGGCCTGTTGCGCGGTCGCTCGGGCCTTATTGTAATGCGCTTTGTGGTCGGCCCAGTCCCCACGTTGGCACTCCTTGCCACAGTAACACACCAGCTTGCACGCGCACTTCTTCAACTTGGAACCATCCGTGGATCTCACAGCACCGCACTTCGCGCAGTCAGCTCCCTTCAAGAGCATCTCGCTCAACGCGCGCTCCACGTGTGTCACGGTATCGCCTTCCGAGGGAGTATCGGTACCATGTGTCGCGTTGGAGGACATCGCGGTCGGGGTAGGTCGTGTGGTCGGCGTCGCGTGGCGCGCGTCACTTTGTCCCTTTCTCTCGGATTCGACTTTTAGGGGCGAGTGGTGCATGTGCAAAAGAGGGGTGTCCCAAAAAGCTTGTCTCGAGGCATGTTCGCATGTATGGGCAAATCGTCTGGGAAGAATCGAGGGGTGTTTCCCTCTATCCCGACCACCCGAACTCATTTCGTGGCTTGAAGCCGCGCACTCCTCACAACACACCACGCGCGTGCTCCTCGCCGGGTGGCGTTGATACGTCGCGTGTGTTTATCGGCTCGTCGCGACGGCCCCGATGGCGCGTCGAATTGCGACGCGCGGTGGGTCACGCCCTCCGGGTTGGCGAGCCGCGGTGGTGGTTTTGCTGGTCGGCGTGTTGGCGATTACCGGGGCGACGCCCGCGAGTGCCACCGCCGTCGTGAGCGATGAGGTCGTTGCGTTGGGCGCCGCGAGTGGCGGTGGTGTCAGAACGTCGGCGCAGCATGACGAGCGCGTCCGCGCCCGCGAGCGCGAGCGCGCGGCCGCGGCCAAGGCGGAGCGCGTGCGCGAGCGAATCGAAGCCCACACCGCTGATGAGATCGGCGAGACGAGCGAGAAGCGCGACAAGACGCAGGCCACGCCCGCGGCTGCGCAGCCGCTGGCACGGAAGCCTTCACAGAGAACGACGATTGACAGCGCCGGCGAGGCCGATGTGACATCCACGAAGACCCAGGCGAAGACCGAAGAGGAGGGCACCACCGCGACCGCTTCCGAGGGCCGGCATGAGATTCCGAAAAAAACGCCGCTAAACCTTTCCTCAAAAAACGAGCCGCCCCAAACGAAACAAGACGCCGAGGCGTACGCGTGGGCGGCGAAACCCGCGCTCGCCCAGGCGAAACAGATTCAAAACGAAGTCGACGCCATGGTGGATGAGGTCGCGGCCGCTGCGACGGAGTCGTTTGTGGTGACAAAGGAGGAACCCGTGGAAGTCGCGCGGGCGAAATCAAAAGATGCGCAGGCGAAACCAGCGCCGGCGGAGCAACCGAAGATTGCGGCACAGAACCCCGCGAAGATTGCGGAGCAACAACCCGCGGAGGACGCCAAAAAAATACCCGCGGAGGTCGCCGTCACTGTCGCCGAGTCTACACAAAACGCCGAGACCAAGGCGATTCGCGCGAGGCTGGATTTGGCGACCGCAGCTGCGGAGAAGGCCCGCGCGAAGGAGAAAGAAACGCACGCGCGGCTCGTTGAGTTTCAAGCAACGCACGCCAGGGAGGTGCGAGACGCGACCGTGAGCGCCAACGCCGAGGGCGTCGCGGTCGGGGTGAAGCTCGGCCAAAAGAAAAACAAGGAAAGGGAAGAGGCTCTTGACCAGAAAGCGCGTTCTGAGACACAGAAACGGGACACGGAAGTGGCCGCGCGCGTCGCGGCGGCTGAAAAGAGCGTCGCGGCGGCAGAAACGAAAGCGAACGCCGCGGCGACGCGCGCGGAGGACGCTGAGGCGAGGGCTTTGGATTTAGTCGCGCAGCTCCACGCGATCAAGCCTGCCCGGACGTGGCAAGCGGCGCACAAGTGGGAAGACGCGAACCTGGAGGTGGAGGTGCTTGATTCGAGGAACGGCGCGCTTGGCGAAAACGGGGACTCGGCGGAGACGGTTACCGGCACAGCGACACTCGCGCCGGCTGACGACTTGGCCGTGTGGGTCACCGCGCAGGTCCCCACGAACTCGGGGAACATGGACGTCCGCGACCACCTGCTTCCCGAGCTCGTCGCGATCGCGGCGTGGGGGGGCACCGGGGTTACGGAAAATGACTTCGCCCTCGTCAGGTCGCACTTCGTGCTGATCGGCGGCGTCATCCTTCCCCACCCCGCCGACGGCACCCGGGTTGGCGAAACCGCGCTGGTGAACGTTGACTTGGTGTGCAAGGCCATCGCCCTCGATTTGCAGGTTGAAAGAGACATGGTGCACTGCTACCGCAACGGCACGGTGACGCCCCCCCCGCGTGTCGCGCCTGAAAAAGAGGAGGTTGACGAGACGGCGGCGTACGCGCGCGCGCTTGACGTGAAGGCGCTGGCGCAGGAAAAGGCGGACGCGTCTTTGGTGGAACCCTCCGTGGTTGCCACCGTTTCGGTGGATGAGGTGCACGCGCAGCACGACGAGCCCGCGGTTCCTACCGAGAACCCGGAAACGGAACGCGCTACCGGCGATGCCCCCGGCGATACCGCGGAGACCCGGAAGGAAACGGAACCGTGGGAGCTTTCGTACGAAGAGCGCTCGTACGAAAACCTGCTTTCCGGCGGCGAACTGGCGCTGGACATCGAATTAATAAACCCTGAAACTGCGAAGCTCGGGGACGCCGGTGCGGTGTGGGACCCGAACGTCCCGCAAACGGGCGACTGGACGTTCACCCCGAGCGCGCTTCCCGACGAGCGCAAGCCGGGAGTGGCGGGCGAGGTTGTTGTTTTCATCGTCACCGGCGTGACGGACCTTCACGACTTTGTGGATGTCGTGTCTCGCGTGGATTTGTCCCAGTACTCATCCGGCGCGGAGTTCGGGACCGTCAAGGCGATGACGGGCGGCGCGACCCCCGTTTTGCAGTTCGCACGGCACCACGCCAGGCTCACCTACGCCGTGGCCGTGAACGACGCCGACACGCGAGACGCTGTGATGGACCGTTTCCGGGACCCGGAGGCGCAGCGGTACCTCTCGGACGCGATGGGGGGCCGGTCCTTGTTGCGTGACGTGAAGATAAAAAAGGACCCCCCGGCCGCGTTCACCGACCGAGGCAACCAAACAAAAACGCACGTGCTGGCGCGACTCACCGAGCGAAAGACGGAGCAGATTTGGAACGACGAAACGGCGGCGATGGGGTACGCGCGAGACGAGATGGTTCGCGACGCGGCCGAGGACGCGGGACGTGGCTTGGACAATGACATGCCCCACGACACGCCAAATGACATGTCCCACGAATCGACACACGACATGCCCAACGACATGGCCCATGACATGTACCACGGCATGGCTCCTGGTATGGCGCCTGGCATGGCGCCGGGCGAGGCGCCCACCACGGCGCCCGGCGCGGCGCCGCCCCGCCCCGCCACTGACCATCCGTTTTCGGACCCCACGTTCGAACGCCACGAACCCGCGTTCCGTCCAATCGTCCACGATTTCCACGACGAAGTCGTTCACACGATTGGCGGTGACGCAACCGAGACGTACGACATGCCCCACGACATGCCCCAGGACGCGCCCGTCGTCGACCTTTCCGAGCGCGACGTCTGGGCGACGTTTCAGGTTCCGTACGTCCCCGTGAACCACACCGGGCACGACTCGTATCTCTCCCTGCACGACCGTTTGTTCCCCGCGGTGGTGCAGATCGCCGGTGTTCACCACGCCACGCACGTCACTGCAGGTCACGTCGCGTTTGTGCGTTCGCGGTTCGTCACGCTCGCCGCGCTGGCGATGCCCGCGCACGCGTTGCGCGCGGTTGGCGTGGAGGGCGTTTGCGCCGCGATCGCGGCTGACTTGGTCGTTCCAGACGACGCTATCGACTGCTTTAGCAACGGCACCGCGGCCGTCCCCGCGGGCCACGCCGTTGACGCGCACGGCGGTAACACCAACTGGACCGCAATCGCGTTCGCGGTGCACGGCTTGACCAGCGAGTCGAGGTTCGCCGGGCTGGTCGCGAAGATATCGCCGGAGAAAAGAACCCACGAGCTTCACTTCCAAACCGTCGCCGCGATGTGCGGCGCGGACGCACCCGCGTTGCTTTACCAGGACCACCACGCCTTTCTGACGTACGCGGTGGACGTTGGAGGGGACCGCGGCGAGGCCAATTTCGTGATTGGCGCGTTTGCGTCGCAGGAAGCGAGTGAGTTCGCCGCGAACGTGTTGCGAGTCCCGGAGATTTCCATTCGCGACGTCGTGTTCAAAATGGCGCCCAGATTTGTCCCGTTCGGCGACCAAGACGCGCCACTTGACATGTGGGTCAAGCCCGGCCAGGAGGCGACACCGCCGCCCGCGCCGAACGCGCCGACGGCGCCCCCCAACCCGCCCGTCCCGTTCGTCGCCCCCATGGGCGCGCTTCGCGAAGTGATCGTGACGTTCGCGGCGCCCACCGACGCGGTTTCTAGCGCCGGTGACACGCTGGAGGACCAACCTTTGTCCCTGAAACAAAACGCGGTGGTTCGCGCCTTCGCCGACGCGGTGGATTCGGAAACAAACTCCGCCGTGTTCAAAAACGGGTTCATCAACGAAAACAACGACGTGGAGCTGGTTTCCCTTTCGTTTCAGTTCACAGGGTTTGTGGACATCGCGGGGGTCGAGTGGGACGACCTACTCGAAATCGACGCGCTGTGCGACGCCGTCGCGTTTGACCTGGGCGCGGACGCGGATCTTTCGCGGTGCCACGTCGAAGACGTTGAAGACATTGAGCCCGCCGAAGAAGCGGACGGCGCGCGAACGCAAAAGCGATTGGTATTCCAAACCTCCGGGATTCCCGACCGTCGCATGCTCGATGTTATGAGTGTTGCGAGTGCGTTTCCCATCGCGACCGCAGTGGTGGGCGGCGAGGGACAAAAGAAACGGGTGACCCTTGAAAACCGCAAGTCGCGCGCGACGCTCACGCTGGGCGTGTGGACGACGTCGCAGCAAGTCGCGACGAGCGTCCGGGCGGCGCTTGTTGGCGATGCCGCGATGCACGCGCTTTCCAACACCCTGGGGGGTGAAGTCGAGGTAAGGGAGGTGTTCATCGACCAAAGGCCGGGGGAGGAGGATGGGGATGATACGGACAAATCGAATACCGGACTAATTGCCCATACGCGCCCGGTGGCGTCGCTCGGACGCGCGAAGGCGAATACGTCGAAAAAGTCGAAAAAGTCGAAACGCCACTCCGAAACTTCCCGCGAAATCTGGACCACCGTCCAGGTCCCTTTGCTGGGCGGTAAAGACCCGCACGTGTTGGCGAATGGTCTAACACAGTCCCTGGTAGACGCGGTCCGGGGGGTCAACGAGCACCACGGCGCGACGAATCACAAATCGGAAAACGGAAGAAAGGAAGATACCTCAGATTCGGACGAAAAACCGCAACTCGCGAAATACGTCGGCGCTTCGTACCAAGTCGTCGCGTCATTGACCGTTCCCGGGTTCCCACTGCGTGTTGACGGCCCGGCCGCGTCGCTGGGGTTAGGGGCCGATCTCTTAAACACCGGGATCGTTTCCTTGGACCTCGCGTGCCGCGCCATCGCGGTTGACTTGGGGGTTCCCCAGACCGCCGCGAGCTGCCGGTTCGACGGCACAGGGAAACTGGGACACCCCGAGTCCTTTGGCGCCGGCGTCGTTCCGTACAACAAAGAAGCGGCGCTCGGACGGTCGCATCACGAGGAGTCTCACGAGGAGTCGCATAAGGAGTCTCAAGCATCGCGCGAAGAGTCGTCTCACAAAGCGTCTCACAAAGCGTCTCGTGTGGAATCGCCGTCTCACCGCACGCCACCCAACCTGGGGCAAACCGTGTTGGTGCTTTTGGATCTCGGGAGCGATTTGCCGAGAGCGCGCGCGGCGGTTGAAAAAGCGCGCCCAACGAGGGTCGGCGCCTTTGCCACGGTCAACGCGCTCATCGGAAAGCCCGGGCTTTCCAGCGACGCTTCGTTTGGTGCTACTCTCGGTGGGCACGATTCGTATCAAATGGAGCCGGAACAATTCCACACCACCGCGTCCTTCGCCAGGGTAGATGCGTTCTTCGCGTATACGTTGCCTGTTTCCGATTCCGCCTCGGCTCTTGTTACTCGCCACGCCCTGGCCACAAAATCGGTGGACGAGGCTGTGTCAAGAAAAGCAAACGCGCGCGCCGTGGTGCGGGCGGCGGATTCGAAACCGAAACCCTCTGACCTCGCCGCGCTGGATTTGGCGCCGGTGGGTGGCGAGGGATTGAAAACTTTTCAGGTTTTCAAAGGCGAAATCGACAGCACCCTGGATGCTTCCGTATTCATGAGGGACACGCCCCCCAAGTTCGAGCGCGACGACCCGAGCGCGAAGAAAGGCGAAAAGAGCGGGCTGGGCGGGATTGCCAAATTTGACGAAACCTTGGTGGAGCAGTCTACGAACGACGCGCGGCTGGCGCTTCGGCAAGCCAAGGCGCGGACGGCGAAGGCGCAGCTGCTTCGGCTGCACGCAATGTCGCCCAGGCTAGCAGACTTGGGGCACGGGCGGGTGGTGGAGCGGCGTGGGGTTGGACGCGGTTTCGGTTTCGAAACGGCGGCGGCGGCGGTTGGAATCGCGGCGCTCGCGGCGGCTGCGCTGGCGGCGGCGGCGAAACGGAAAGCCGCGGCGAGCGCGGCGGAGGTTTGCGAGCGCCAACCTTTAGTTCCTAAAAACGAGGGAGAAATTGCGGGGGCTGTTTAAAGAGCAGCTTGTGCGCCTTGTTTGTATATCGTATTGCAGTAGTTAAGTTAGTGTCGAGCTCGAAACAAAGCACCGCTCCGTGGACCCTCATCTCACGCGCATTCATCATCGGGAATTCGGCCAGATTTGGCCGAATCCGCAATTTGGGCAACCGAATTCGTGTTTTAGACGTTAGAGACCCCTCCTCCTGGCCAGTACGACCTCGCACCATGAGCGCCGTGCTCGCCTCGCGCGAGCGCGAGCGCATGAGGCAGATGGAGCTCGAGGCTCAGCGCGCTGCGGAGCAGGTTGCGATGCTTGAGGTGAGTTTGGCGTCCGCGCGCGAGTTCGCGGAAAAAGCCGCGGTCTCCGCGAGATGGAAACTAGGCGCGGCGAACGAACGCGCGCGCTTGGCGGAAGCGCGCGCCGCGGCGCTGGAAGAGGCCATGGCCACCACCGTGTATCCCGTTCAAACGCGATACGCCCTCGGGGACAAATCAAGTGACCCTCGAATATCACCGCACGGCGCCATGGCGACCAGGGGCACCAGTTTATCATCCCCCTTGACTTCCCCTCGCGGGAAACGCAGGGGGGACAGCGCCGCGGACCTGGTGGACACGCTCCGGGACACGCAAAACGAGAACGCAGAGTACGACAGGGATGACCGATACGCCTCCGAGATTGCGCCGAGACACGGCGCCGTCGCGCACTTCGCGGAGCTCGTGACCTGGCGCGCCCGCGGGAAAACCGCGCGCGTGTTTTTCGGCGGGTTGTACGTGCAGCTGTGCGTGCAGAGTTTGCGGACCATGCCCCTTCCGTTCTGGACGGTGGCGTGTTCCTTGTTCATATTCGCCCTAGCGGGGAGCTTGGTGTGGAGAACAGGGAGGGGGCTACGGGTGATGATGGGGGGGCATGTGAAGCAGGCCGGCGATGGAGGCGTTGGTAACGAAAACGAATCAATGCATCAAACTTTCTTAACGAGCGACGACGCACGACGGCGGCGGCGCGAGCAAGACGCGCGCAGGTTCGCGGCTAAGTTTGGCGGGTGGATCGCCGCGAGCGCGGCTGCGAGGGCACCGCTCGCGGCGGAGTTCTTCATCACATTGGAACGCACGTTCACTTGGGAACACCCGCCTTCGACACTGAAGGCGTGTTCTGCGGTGTGGTTGATGTCAAACGTCGCGAGGGTGTGGACGTTCGGGTGGGAGCGGACGTTGTTGATGGCTTGGTTGACCAGCTTTTTGGTACCCCCCGTGCTGGTGCGTATCGGGCCGTCAATGGGAGACGCGGCCCGGGTGAGCGTGGACGATTTGCGCATTCGATTCTCGTACCTGCTCACCGACCGAAAAGTGCAGCTCGCGGGGCTCCTGTTCGCGTGGTCAGCGACGGGCGTAGCGGGGCGAACGCTTCTCGCCTTGGCCGTCGCCACCGCGTTTCTGACCAGGGAGGGTACGAGTCACCGGGGGACACGTGCTGGAAATGACACTAGCAATCAGCCACTCCGCAACCCTGGAGTGACAATCACGGAGCTTCCTAACAGTCCCGAACGTGTAAAAAAAACCACGCCCCGGAACTCGGTGGAAAAACGGTTGGGAACCCCCGAGAGGCTCGCCGCGGCGGAGACGCGACCGCCTTTGACGCGGCCTTCGAGAGGCGCGAGGGAGGCGTTCCAGGTCAAGACCACGACTGCTATGAGCAAACGTGAGTCGACGTCGAGCGAGTCGGATTCGCCGCCGCCCCGGCGGGAAGCGCCGGCGAATCGACCGGTCGGACACCACGAAACCGCGAAACAGCCAATCCGAGACCGGTACGCGTTCGGCAGCGTCACAAATACGGGGGCGTCCGCGGCGAGACAAAGGATGATCGCGGAACGCACGCGGAGGATACTGGATGACGACTAGAA
>Ga0302125_10000702_pt1 | contig 17673 bp, 17 predicted proteins | sample CB4_surface_MG_FD_203111 | JGI IMG/M metagenome (GOLD analysis project Ga0302125, IMG submission 203111) | Marine microbial communities from Western Arctic Ocean, Canada - CB4_surface | ecosystem: Environmental > Aquatic > Marine > Oceanic | place: Canada: Western Arctic Ocean | collected... | reverse complement strand
GCGAGTAGACCATTGAGCACTTCAACACAGAGCCAAGTATCGTTGAGCAAAGTTCCGTTCCAGTCCCAAATTGCGTGTTTATAGGGCATTTTTAATGGGTTAAATACATACTTTTGACATACGGGCTACTGAATAATCATCAGTCCAGCATGTCAGGTTTACGCTGAAAGAGCACGACGGGCACCTGCAAAAGCGCGAGGAAGATGAGGGTCCCTTCAAACCCAGGCACCCCAAGTCGCTCACCTCGGGCATCCGAAGCCATATAGGCAAATATAACCACCACCACCATCAAGAAGACAAACAGAGCTGAAAGACCCGCAAGCAGCCCAAAGCACCAACGCCAGGACTTGTCCGACAAGCGCGCGAATGGCAAGCTGAGCACAATACCATAGGCGATAAAGTAGACGCCCTTAAAGGTTTCAAAGACCCCCGGCCCCTTAACCAAAGCCGATAAACCTAGCGTTAGTAGCAATAAGGTAAGGACGTGGCCCGCGATGCGCCCATAGCGCAGCCCGAGGGCAGTGGAGGCGCGACGATCGGCGTCGAGTTGCTGTGAATCGTTCATTTTATAAATTAAATGGGAACTTATGTATTATTGAGAATTGAGAGAAAGCAAGCTCTGCAAAAGGTGGGCCCAAAACTCCGTGCTCTTTAGGTCAGGGTGGCTCCACTTCGCGGAGCATCTGCAAACGCTTTTTCGTAAACTAAACATGCACCCATCTGAAGCGCGCCACGAAGAAACAGCCCATTCTCACGAAATGGTGTAATTGGCAAAAGTAGTGAACAAATTATCATTTAGCCTTGCCATCTTTGATTCGCCATCTAATGTAGATTGCAATTACAAAAATTCAAGCAACTGAACACTATTATGGCCGTTAAAACACAAATCCAAAAAATTAAACGCACCCCAGAGGGTGATCGCAAAAACCTCGATCTCGCGATTTCTGGCATCAACAAGCAATTCGGTCCTGGCGCGCTCATGCGACTCGGTGAAGCTACTAAAATGGAGGTCGACGTCATTTCGACCGGCTCCATTGCGATTGACCTTGCACTCGGAATTGGCGGCCTACCCCGCGGACGTATCTGCGAAATCTACGGCCCCGAAAGCTCTGGTAAAACCACTTTCTGCCTCAGTGCCATCGCTCAGGCTCAAAACGAGGGCGGCAACGCCGTCTTCATCGACGTCGAGCATTCGCTCGATCCCCGCTACGCTAAGACGGTCGGCGTTGATCTCGACAACCTTATGGTCTCACAGCCCGAAAGCGGGGAAGACGCACTCAACATCACCGAAACCCTTATCCGTTCGGGTGCCGTCGACCTGATCGTGGTCGACTCCGTCGCCGCCCTCGTTTCTAAGCACGAGCTCGACGGCCAAATGGGTGACGCCACCGTCGGCCTGCAAGCCCGCATGATGAGTCAGGCCATGCGCCGCCTGACGGGCGCCATCAGTAAATCACAATGCGTTGTCCTCTTTACCAATCAAATCCGCGAAAAGATCGGCGTGATGTTCGGCAGCCCCGAGACACAGCCCGGCGGTCGCGCCCTCAAATTCTTCTCCTCCGTGCGTATGGACATCCGCCGTATCGGTCAGATCAAGGAGAGTAATGGCAAGGTCGTGGGTAACCGCACCCGAATCAAGATCGTGAAAAACAAAGTCGCGCCTCCCTTCACCGAGAGCGAGTTCGACATCATGTATAGCGAAGGGATCTCCCACTCAGGCTCACTCGTCGATTTAGGCGTCGAACACAAGATTCTCGAAAAGAAGGGTTCCTGGATTTCCTACAAGGGCGAGATGATCGGCCAAGGCCGCGAAGCCGCCAAGCAACATATCAAAGATACTCCCGAGCTAGCGAATGAATTGACTGCACTTATCATGGAAATGGTTCACCCGAAAGCGGGCGAATCGCTAACCGGCGATAGTGAGGAAGAGGCGCCCGAAGCTGTAAAATAAGCAACGCGCTGGGGGATGGCTAAATTACGGGATACTCCCCTCAAACTGCGAAGTCTTTGAGGGTTTCCATGTCGACAAATTCCGACACCGAAGCGTGCGTTGCCTCGAGCTTGATCTTGGGCGCCACGCCAGCTTCGTGAGCCTCGATCCAGCGACCAAGGCAAATGCACCAAAAGTCGCCAGCTTTAAGCCCCGGAAACTTGTAATCTGGCATCGGCGTAATCAGGTCGTTCCCGCGTGATGCGCTGAATTCGAGAAAGGGCTCCGTCATTTGCGCGCATATAGAGTGCTGCCCCGCATCGTCACCACAAGTATCGCATTTGCCGTTGCGGTAAAAGCCTGTCATCGGATCGAAGCTACACTCGATCAATTCGGTTCCTAAAATGTTTCGCGCCATAGTCTTCGTCCTATTTGTTGAAGCTTTGAATTAGCCGACCTGAATCAGAACGCAAGCGACTAAGTATTAACTCACCCCGACCCAGCTGAACTTTCATTCAACGATTCCATAAAAGATGGACAAGTCTGGAGTCCGTCTACGAAACTAGATATTCATTATGATTATTCGCCAAATACCGGAAAACTTTAAGCTCATCTATTCAAAAGAAGACATTGCCTACTCTGTCTATAAAATGGCAGGTAAAATACGGCACTGGGTTAAAGACACCCACCGAAATGATGGGCAACAAGTGCTCGCCATCTGTATTCTACGAGGCGGCGTTTTCTTTTTCTCCGACCTGCTCAAAGAAATCCCTTATACCGTCGAGCCCTCATTTTGCAGAGCGATGAGCTATTCGTCCGAGAATAATACGCAGAGCAATGACTTCCGGCTCGTGGTCGAACCCGCAGAGATGAAAGGGCGCCACGTCTTACTGATCGACGACATCTGCGATAGCGGCGTCACTTTGAAAAACTTACACGCCTACGCGCTCGAGAACGGAGCCACGATGGTCAAAACTGCTGTCCTGATTCATCGCAACCACGAGGCATCCGTCTACACGCCTGATTACGTCGGCTTTGAATATACTGGCTCCGAGTGGTTTGCTGGCTATGGTATGGAAGACAAAAACCATAACTCAAATTTTCCAGAGGTCTATATCATCAAAGGAGAGTCTAAGGAAGACCACGAGAACATGTCGTAATAAAGTAGGCTGTAAAAGTTGCTCCGCTTACTACTCAAATACGCTCAAAGAAATCTGCCCTCGATTAGGGGTAGAAGCGACTTACGCGCAAGCGCACTACCTTTTCCGAGGCAACCCGCTCTTGTTGTAGACGGCTTTAGACTTTCGTTTTTTGAAAGGTTTGCTCTTGGCCGCGCCGCTTTCGCCGCCGCCGTGTTTACCGCTCTGCAGGGTTTCGATTTGGTCGCGAATGAGGGCGGCTTTTTCGAACTGTAGCTCGCGGGCGGCTTCGAGCATTTCTTCTTCCATCTCCGCGATGACTTCCGCCACGTCACGGTCATCAGATTCGGCAAGTATGCAGACATCTTCTTCGTTTCGATCGTAGCGGCTACCAGGAGCTTGGAGACTCTCATCAATGCTCCGCTTCACGCCAACGGGGGTGATGCCGTGCTCCTTATTGTGGGCAAGCTGCCTCTCTCGACGGTAACTGGTGGTGTCGAGTGTGGTTTGAATGGATTTGGTAACCACATCCGCATAGAGAATGACGCGTCCTTTCTCGTGCCGAGCGGCGCGACCCGCGGTTTGTATCAGGCTGGTGGCGCTGCGGAGGAAGCCTTCTTTATCGGCATCGAGTATGGCTACGAGCGCGACTTCGGGAAGGTCGAGGCCTTCGCGCAGAAGGTTGACCCCGACGAGCACGTCGAAGTCGCCCTTGCGCAGACGACGGAGAATCTCCACGCGCTCGATAGCATCAATATCGGAGTGCAGATATTCAACATTGAGTCCAGCCTCGCGCAGGTAGTCGCTAAGGTCTTCGGACATACGCTTAGTCAGGGTGGTGGCGAGGGTACGCTCGTCCGCTTCAGAGGCTTTGCGGACTTCGCCAATAAAATCTTCCACCTGCCCATTGATCGGACGGATCTCCATCTCGGGGTCGACGAGGCCAGTCGGGCGAATGACTTGTTCGGCAATCACTTTGGATACATCAAATTCGTGCTGTGCGGGCGTCGCAGAAACGTAAATTGTTTGCCCAGTAATTTGTTTAAATTCTTCTTCTTTTTGCGGACGGTTATCCATGGCCGATGGCAAGCGGAAGCCGAAGTCGACGAGGCGCTCTTTGCGCGCGCGGTCGCCGTTATACATGGCGCGAACTTGTGGAAGTGTGACGTGACTCTCGTCGACAAAAAGAAGGGAATCCTTAGGGAAGAAATCGATCAAACAGAAAGGGCGTGCGCCGGGCTTACGCCCCGAAAAGTAACGGGAGTAGTTTTCGATACCGGTGCAAAAGCCCATCTCTTGGAGTAGCTCTATATCATACTCGGTACGCATGCGTATGCGTTGCGCTTCGAGCAACATGTTCTGCGACTCGAAATAGGCGATACGCTCATCGAGTTCTTTTCGAATGCCTCCTATTGCACTGTCGATCTTATCCTTGGGTGTCACGTATTGAGTGGCTGGATATAAATCAAACATCTCCAGCACCTCGCCCGTCTCACCAGTTACGGGATCTAGCTCTCGGATGCTTTCCAATTCGTCGCCCCAAAACTCGACGCGAATGGCGGACTCCATGTAGGCAGGATAAATATCAACCACATCACCGCGCACGCGGAAGGTGCCACGCTTGAAATCGATGTCGTTACGGTTGTAGAGAATCGTAACGAGATTTTCCAGAAAGTTGTCGCGTGACAGTTCGAGACCGGCACGGAGGGGTATCATCATGGCCTTAAAGTCTTCGGGCGAACCGGCACCATAGATGCAGGACACGCTTGCGATGACGATGACGTCGTTTCGACTAATCAATGAAGACGAGGCAGAGATGCGAAGTCGCTCGATCTCTTCGTTGATGGAAGAGTCTTTTTCGATATAAGTATCGGTCTGCGGGATGTACGCCTCAGGCTGATAGTAATCGTAATAACTAACAAAGTATTCGACCGCGTTGTCGGGGAAGAAGGCTTTAAACTCGGAGTAAAGCTGGGCAGCCAGCGTCTTATTATGGGAGATGATAAGCGCAGGGCGCTGCAGCTCCTGAATGACGTTGGCCATCGAAAATGTTTTACCCGAACCAGTGACGCCTAGCAGCGTCTGGCAGCGATTACCCGCACGGATAGACTCGACGAGCTGCCGAATTGCTTCCGGTTGGTCGCCCTGCGGCGTGTAGTCGCTTTTTATTTTGAAATCCACAATGCCAGAGAAGGCTTAGTTCCGGTCAAGCGCAAGACGATGCATCGAAAAATATGGGAGAGTCGTTCTCGTATGGCCGCCCAAAACCCAAGAGTTTTAGATTGGACATCTTTGACGGGCACGCAAAGCAAAACCCGAAAATCTATGTGCAATAAGAAGGTTGAAAAACAATCGGCATCCGATTTAACTAGTCATTCGCTAAGTTGCTTCATTTGGAGCGCTTGCTTAAATCGAAAGATAGATAACTCAAATTAATTAAAAATGCCAGTAGCCACACCAACACAATACGAAGCGATGCTCGACGCCGCCCAAAAGGGCAACTACGCCTACCCGGCCGTCAATGTGACTTCGATCACTACAATTAATGCCGCGCTCAAGGCTTTTGCCGACTCGAAATCTGACGGCATCATCCAAGTTTCCACTGGGGGCGGCCAGTTCGCATCTGGCCTGAACGTCAATGACGCAGCCTTTGGAGCCATCGTACTTGCAGAGGCGACGCACATTCTCGCAGAAAAGCATGATGTGCTCGTCGCTCTCCATACAGACCACTGCCACCCAGAAAAGGTCGACGGCTTTCTCAAACCACTCCTTGAGGCATCGCGCAAACGTATCGCCGAAGGCAAGGGTCCTCTCTTCCAATCACACATGTTCGACGGCTCTGTTGTCGAACTTGATGAGAACTTAAAGATCTCTAAAGAATTACTCAAAGAGTGCGCTGAGCTCGACATCATCCTCGAAGTCGAAGCTGGCTGCGTAGGTGGCGAAGAAGACGGCCACGATACCTCCGGCCTTCCCATCGAAAAGCTCTACACAACGCCTGAAGATATGGTCGAAGTATATGAAGCCCTTCAGCCTATAGGCCGCTTCATCTTCGCAGCGACTTTCGGGAACGTGCATGGTGCTTACAAGCCCGGCTCGGTTAAGCTCCAGCCCAAGATTCTTCGCGACGGACAGAAGGCTGTCACTGATAAGCACGGTTCAGATGCCTTTATGGATCTTGTATTCCACGGTGGTTCTGGCTCCGAGCTTAGCGATATTCGCGAGACACTTGAGTATGGTGTCGTCAAGATGAACATCGATACGGATACACAATATGCGTTCACTCGCCCGGTAGTCACTCACATCTGCGAGAACATCGAGGGCGTGCTCAAGATCGATGGCGAAGTCGGCAACAAGAAGGTTTATGATCCTCGCGGTTACCTCAAAAAGGCCGAGAAGAACATGGCAGATCGCTTGATCCAAGCAGCCGAAGATCTCTGCTCTACGGGTAAGACAATCTGCGGCACTGTCTAGAGCGCAGCCGTTTGAATTTTCAAAGCCGGATACGTATGTGCGTATCCGGCTTTTTCGTTTCTATTACTAGATTTGTTCTCACCTTGGAGGAAGCTTGCAGTAGCGGCTTGAAATTTGCTACTAATTCAGTAGACCACTTTTGATGCAACACGACGACCCTGCCTACAACCCGCTCGAAGATATTGACCAAATTATCGTCGATGAGGCTTCGATTCAAGCGCGCTTGATTGAACTAGGCAAGGAAATCAACGAAGCCTACGAGGAGCGCGATGTCGCGGTAATTGCAATTATCAACGGAGCCATCATCTTCGTGGCTGACCTCATCCGTCAGCTCAACATCTCAATGAAACTCGACTGCATACGTATCGCTAACTATCGTGATGATGATAAGTCGATGCAGAAGCCAGAGATCATTGATAAGATCCGCCTCGACTTGAAAGGCCTCGATGTGCTCATCATCGATGACATCCTCGACTCGGGTAGGACTCTTTCGCACGTCACTGAAATCTTCAAAGCAATGCAGCCAGCTTCACTAAAGACCTGTGTGCTACTCGATAAAAAGACCACCCGCAGTGTCGACTTCGAGGCTGACTTTGTAGGCTTCCATATCCCTGACAAATTCGTAGTCGGATACGGCCTCGACTTCGCGGAGCGCTACCGCCAACTGCCATGTATTGGCGTGCTTCGTCCCGAACTTCAAAATCCACCCGAGTGGTCCTAGCGTGTACGCTCTAGGCATTGACGGCGGAGGCAGCCGTACTCGAGCACTCCTCTGCGATACCCATGGGCAAATCATCGGCCAAGGCCTCAGCGGGGGAACAAATCCAAGAACCTCTTCCGCCGCAGAATTAAAGGCACATCTGCAGGAGGCGATCGAGCAAGCCACTCGATCCATCGATTGCTCAAAAATCCTTGCCGCACACTTCGGTATTGCTGGGGCGGGAGACGCCAGGACAAGGGCTAAGGTCCAAGCGATTACCAAGGAACTTCTCAGCGAGCAAACCACCCGCACGATCGGACATGACCTGGAAATCGCCCTAGCTGGTGGACTTGGAAGCAACGCAGGCATTGTTCTGGTCGCGGGAACAGGCTCCGCCTGCTACGGACGGACCTGCGATGGCCGCAGCGCAAAGTGCGGTGACTGGGGTGATCTAGTAGACGACGTGGGTAGCGGGAGCTGGATCGGCTTGCGCGCGCTACAAGTATGTGTCCGCCAAACTGATGGCCGACTTCCCGAGAGTCCCCTTAAACAAGCGGTGATGGATTTTTTAAAGATTGAGCACATGGGTGTCTTCAAGACGCGCATCCATGATTCAGGCCTGTCGCGGAGCGGGCGCGCTCAACTCGCTCCGATCATCCTCGATTTGGCAAGCACGGGCGACGAGGTTTCGCTTGCGATCGTGGCCGAAGGTGTGGATGCCCTTACTAGCTGCGTATTTATTACGAGCCGCCAATTAAGCATCAAATCGCCTACCGTTTTGTTAGCAGGTGGCCTTCTCCAGCACACTTATTTTTCTAACTCGCTGGAAGCAGCACTGAATGCTCGCATCCCAAATGCAATTATAACTCAGCCGATTTTAAGCCCTACGGCAGGTGCTGTATTAATGGCACTGAAAGCTGCGAACTGCGAAATAAGTGATGCCTCTATCGAGAAGCTCAAAGAGGCCTCATATTCTTAAAACTAAAGCTTTATATGCGATGCCTAGCCCGCCATACTTGAAAGACTTTTGCTGACTACGATGAAGACTGTTGCCATAATTGAAGATCAAACCGCTATCCGAGAGATGGTTAGCCAGGCAGTGATTGATAGAGATAACTTTGATGTTATCATCGAGAGCGGAGATGGTCAAAAGGGCTGCGAGGCCTGTCTCGAACAAAAGCCGGATTTTGTAATCCTAGATGTCATGCTGCCCAATCTCAACGGCACCGAGATCTTACGAGTTTTCCGCGAAAAGCTACCAAATACGCAGATTTTAATCTTTTCCGGTTACCAGAGTCCCAGCCTTGTGCGCGAGCTTCTGCAGTCAGGTGCGCACGGGTTTGTAGAAAAATCCGCCCCGCTCTCCGAGTTGCGAAAGGGAATCGAGATCGTAGCTAGCGGCGGCAGTTACTTCGGGCCCGAGGTCGCACTGCTATTACGTGAGGCCATGGCCAACCCTAAGTCGAACGACTCAGGCGTCAATATTTTGACTAAGCGAGAACGTGAAATCCTCCAGTTGATCGCCGAAAGTCATAGTACGCGGGAAATCGCCACAAGGCTCGAAATCAGTGTCAAAACCGCCGAGAACCATCGCACAAACCTGATGCGTAAGCTCGACCTGCACAACGTGGCCAGCCTGACACGCTATGCGATTAACAATGGCTTGATCTCGATGGGCTCGTAAGAGCCTAGTCCTCGGAGGCCAACCTGATTGTTAAATCTTACGCCATATTACCTCTCGCAGCCGATCTTCTAAGATCTCAAGCAACATGGGGTGCTCCCCCAAGAGGGGCGTATTTTGAATCTGCTCAAAAGTGCCTTCTGCGATCAAGCCCTCGCAGATTTCGGCCACATCACCTCCCTCCCCCGCGTGGCGACCAGGGAGTAGAAAAAACATCGCGAGAATTAGGCGCCCACCCGCGAAATCTTCGAGCGAACCGAGCCTTTCTAGTAGCGGATCATTAAACGCGTAGGCTCCACCTTCTCGCCGCTCCATCGAGCAAGGCAGCACTAAGGGCAGATCTAGTTCGCTTGATAGTTGCCGCGCCACCGCGTTTCGCACACGGTTAACTTCGATGATTGGCGTTCCGTGATCGACCAGTGCCACCTTCATACTTGGTGAAGGCCGCAAAGCACGAATTTGATCTGCTAGCATCTGCGCAAGACGAGGGTCTGGTGCGTCGAAGTCCTCACCAGCAAGAACAGACGCAATCCGGACCTTCAGTTCGGGATACTCGCCTGACAATTCATCGACGACTTCTGGCAGGTAATCGGCAATGGCTAGGCTAGGCCCGAGGAATAGTGGCAGGCAGACAAACTCGTGGTGTCCCGCCGCTAAGCATTCTCGAAGACGACGTTTCACGATAGTCGCAGGGACGCCGTTTAGTTTATCCGCAGCGATCTTATGCGAATGCAGTAGACTCACTGCCTCAACTCGCAACCCCGTGCGTCCAGCTAAGCCTTCAGCTAAACAACGCAAACCGATTGTGGCTTGCGGGCGGAGCGAGCCGTTATCAACCAGAAATACGATGGGCGTGGTCATAGAAAAATGCAACTGGGGATGAAAATCTATTCATAGGGATAGGAAAATGTTTGCGAGATACAAATCAAACTGCCAAATACTATTATTATGATTAATACTGTCCGCATCCTCCTAGCCCTAATTTTAGCAGTTTTCGCCCTTAGCGGTTGCAGTAACAAGCAAGCGCCATCGCAATACAGTAACGGGGTTGGTAGCCTTGGTGATATGGGTTTCATCCCAGACGGTGACCCTTTCGATGGGAGCCTAGACGACACTGGTCTCCAAGCGCGCGATGAAGGCGATGGTATCGGCAACGATAAATACGGCGACTTCACGATGGTTGGGGGCGTGCTGCCTTCTATTTACTTCGGCTTTGACTCCTCCTCTGTCGGTCCTTCAGAGCGATCAAAGCTTCAGCAAGCAGCCGAGTACCTGGAGCAGAACTCGGAACACTCTCTTCTAGTTGAAGGTCACTGCGACTGGCACGGCACCAGCGAGTATAACCTTGTATTGGGTGATCGCCGCGCAAACAGCATTGGGGACTACCTTGACACGCTAGGGATCACGCCAGAGCGCATAGAAAAGCTCTCCAAAGGCAGCCTTGAAGCAACTAGTGGTTTATCCAGAGAGCTGTCTTCGCAAAATCGCCGTGCAGATCTCATTGTGCTAAAGAAGTAAGGCAGTTCGAAGTCTCAGCACCAAGTGCCATGACTTAGAGCTTACTTTGTCCCGACTTCCGCTCTAGATGTCTGCCAAAAGCACGCATCACTCCTAAATGGATGCGCGCCTGCGTATTCGCGTAGATCCACCAAGGGAGAGTCGGCGCGAAACCATGGATGGAGGCGATCAAACAAGCCTGCTCGGGAAACAAGCGAAACTCTAATCGCCCGGGCGGATCGACATCGCGCGAAAGTTTACCCCCTGATATGTAAAACGCGCAGCGCCGCTCACTCCCTTGCGAGTAGGGTGAAGGTGTGAGTTCTAGAAGGACGATCCCACCAAGGGTGGCTAAACGCACAATGCCATCAGAATCCTTAGTGGCGTCGATCAGTCCACGGAAACGGCGACTGAGATATTCGCCATATTCCGTGGCTATCTTTTGTGCGCTACAATTGGCAGGCAGCGGCATGCGCTGTACCGAACGCACTCGGCGCGCTTGTTTAATAAACTTACGATCCGACGCTTGGGTCGCACTGCGCGGATTTGGCTTTGGCATCCCTTCACCATCTACGCTTTTGCGAAAAGAGGCCTCAAAACTAACAAATTTATTTTTTAGTCGCGCGCTCAGGACGCTAGGCTGCGCTACGAGGTCGTGTTGCAGACTTTCTAGCAATGGCCCCGCAAGGGCAGGCGGCACGCCGCCGAACACGGAGACCCAATGCTTTGAGAGTCCAAACCAATTATAAGGAAAATTAAAGAAGCGAGCGCGCTTGCCAAGTAGGTCGGCGGTTTGACTGATCATCTCGCGATAGGTCATGGCGCAATGTCCGACCAGATCGTAAGTCTCCCCCGCCAGTTCAGCCTCTTGCAAACAAAGCCTGAAAGCTTGGCAGACATTCTCGATATCTATTGATTGAGTCTTGGAGCGCCCCCAAGCCGGCATTAGCATGACAGGGAGTCTGCGAACCAAGTTAATCAGCAATGAGAACGAGGAACCACCCGGACCAAAAATCAAGCCCGCGCGCAATACTGTGACTTTGACCGAACGAGAACGCAGAACGTTTTCCACTTCAAGTCGACTGCGGAGATGCGGCGACAGAGGCTCACCCGTTTTTGGGATAAGCCCGCTCAAATAAACGACGTGCTTAAGCCCTGCCGCCTCGGCAGCCCGAATGAAATTATCCGCGAGTAATAAGTCGGTATCTTCAAAGCTACCCTGCACAAGTCGACTGGAAGGTGCCATTGAGTGCACAAGGTAAATACCGCAATCACAGCCAACCAATGCTTTGGTGACTTTTGGGAGCGAATAAAGGTCACACTCACGCCACTCCGTACTGGTCGCATCGGGGCTTTGTTCCGCCACGGAGGCGCTGCGTGTGAGTGCGCGAAACCGATAATCGCCTTTAAGGAAATCACGCAAATGAGAACCGACAAAGCCACTAGCTCCTGCGACGGCGATTAGTGGCTTGTGAGGCTCAGTTACAGGATCCATAGGTAGGAGAGGTGTTGGCCATATATTGCGTACTTGTTATGTCTAAGCAAAACCACGGGGGATGCAAACCTTGTCTCCTATTCGCCAGCTTGACTTCGCCGCAGATGCGCCTGACTTTCGTCTAATCTAACAGCCATGGCTACCGCGACTCTCAACTACGAACCAATGGTCTTCGCCCCAAAGCAGGGCGATGAAGCACCACTCACTGCGATCCAAGAAGAAGTGCTTATTCTCAAGAAAGAACGCAACGCACTGATCCTCGCGCACAACTACCAGATCGATGCGATCCAGCGCGTGGCCGACTATGTGGGCGACTCACTCGGGCTAGCTTACAAGGCAGAGCAAGCCGACACCGATTGCATCGTTTTCTGCGGCGTTCATTTTATGGCGGAAACCGCTAAAATCGTCAATCCGAACAAGCCAGTGCTCCTTCCTGAGATGGCTGCAGGCTGCTCGCTCTCTGACTCCTGCCCTGCCGAAAAGCTAGCCGCCTACAAAGAGGCCCATCCCAATGTTTACGTCGTTGCCTACATCAATTGCTCGGCTGCAGTTAAAGCACTCTCAGATGTGATTTGCACAAGCGGAAACGCTATGAAAATCGTCGGCAAGGTGCCTGCAGATCGCGACATCCTCTTCGTACCCGATCAAAACCTCGGGCAGTGGGTTAGTAAGCAGACTGGCCGCGCCATGCAGCTCTGGCCAGGTTCATGCTATGCCCATGTGCTCTTTACTCAGCAAGCTATCGAACGTCTAAAGTTAAAGTTTCCCGACGCCCTCGTCGTCGCTCACCCAGAGTGCACTGAAACTGTTCGCGATAATGCGGACGAAGTCTGCAGTACAGAAAAAATGATCGGTTTCTGCCGGGATTGTGAAGCCGAGAAAATCATCGTTGTGACAGAGACCGGCATGATCCATCGCCTCCAGCGCGAGATCCCAGACAAGACTTTCATCGCCGGCCCCACTGATACTTGTGCGTGCAACGATTGCCGCTATATGAAGATGAATACTATCGAAAAGTTGCGCGACTGCCTTCGCGACATGTCGCCCCAGATCGAGATGCCCGAAGACATCCGCCTTAAAGCCTATGCACCGATCAAGCGTATGCTGGAGTGGAGCAAGTAGTGTCGCAAAAGACTCAGATATCGCCGGCGAACCCGGCCATAAGTGCACTCTCTTCCTCAAAACGCATGGAATCAAAATCGGTTGTTTTGAGAACTGCATCGTTTTCGAACATACAGACTTGGTTGTAGGACAAATGCAGTCTTATTTCATGGCATGACCACCGCAAAAAAAGCGACTGCGACCTACCGCAACGACCTGCTACGTGCACCGCTTGCGGGTATCCTAGAAGCAGGCTGGGCAACCTTCGCCCTGGTCATCGCCATCCGCTACTTCGAAGCGAGCGAAACGCACAAGGCCTTCATCGCGGGAGCCGCCCCCATTGGTTTCCTCCTCACGCCGATCACGCTCTATCTCGCCGCCAGCTTCCGTGCCCGCCCGAGCTTCAGCTGCACTTTTGTCTTGGCTACGGCGACCCTGTTGCTGTTAGGCGCAAGCATCGTTCAATCGCTCCTCTTTTTCACGCTTTTCGCCGTCTTAAGTCAGGTCGCTGCCGTACAGCAAGGACCTCTTATACTCCAAATCTACACGGAGAACTACACCCGCGCGGAGAGGGGCAGTCGTATGACCTGGCCATTCATTTTGACCGCGCTCTTTTCAATTGGCTTCGCCGTGATAGGGGGGCGCTTACTTGACCTTAAGATCGAAGCCTATCACTGGATCTTCGCCATCATGGTCGTCGCCTGCGGCATCTCGGCAGTCGCCTGTGCCAAAATTCCCAGCAGCCCCCTCTCTCGTAATAATGTAGGGAACCCTTGGCAAAGCTTCAGCCTGATTTGGAAAGATCGCTTCTTCGGCTTCATCCTTGGCTGCTGGATGCTCCTCGGGATGGGCAACCTTATCGCCCTCCCCGTTCGCATAGAGTATCTAGCTAATCCAAAGTTCGGCGTAAACGCTAGCAATACCACGATTGCCGTCCTCATGCTAGTGGTGCCCGCCGTCGCTCGCGTACTTAGCACACGTATGTGGGGACGCTTCTTCGACCGTCTCCACTTTGTGACAACGCGCAACCTGCTCAACCTGTTCTTTCTCGCGAGCATCGGATTCTTCTTTTTTACGACTAATATATATGTTCTCGGTCTTGCAATGGCTCTCCAAGGCCTTGCGTTTGGTGGTGGTAAAATCTTTTGGAGCCTCTGGGTGACCAAAATAGCGCCTGAAGAAAAAGCCTCGTCCTACATGAGCATCCACATGGCACTGACCGGCCTGCGCGGCTCGCTCGCTCCTTTTATTGGCTATGCCATTCTCAGCCGCTCTAGCCCAGCTAGCGTTGCCATCATTGGGATGGTTCTAATTGCAGTATCAATCTTACTGTTCGAACTCATTCGCGGACATACGCGCTTGCGCGAGACGGCCGATGGATAGACTCTCTGCTAGCGCAAATTAAAAGATTCCGTATTGCTCTGGGCAAAATCTCCCGCTTTATCTTCCACACAATGTCAGCTAAACCCCTCACCATTTCTATCGGTACCGACCACGCGGGCTTTCCACTTAAAGCACCGATTATCGCTTTTTTAAAGCAACGAGGGCACACCGTCATCGACTTCGGTTGTGACTCCGACGAACCCTGCGACTACCCGGACTTCATCCGTCCCGCCGCCGAAGCAATCGCTTCTGGCCGAGCCGACTGCGGGATCGTGCTAGGTGGCTCTGGCAACGGCGAAGCTATGGTAGCCAACAAGGTTAAAGGCGTTCGCTGCGGTCTCTGCTGGGATGAGTGGTCAGCGAATGCAACCAAAACTCATAACAAGGCCAACTGTATCTCCATGGGCGCCCGTCCCGTCTCGGAAGTCTTAGCCCTAAAGATCGTCGGAATCTGGCTTGATGCAGACTTCGAAGGCGGCCGACACGAACGCCGCGTCACCAAGATCGAAGGCTAATTCATTTCAGTCCCGACTTGAAACCTACGCTAGCTGTGCTCTCCTAAGACATTAAGTTTATTCTAACACAAATTCCCTATGGCCGATAAAAGTAAGTCGAAAGACAAAGAAGAAAAATCCATCAAAATCCAAGAGACCTTCCTCAAAGAGCGTAAAGTCTTTCTTTGGGGCGAAGTGTCCGACAAGTCCGCACGCGATGTCACGGAGAAGCTCCTTTACCTAGAAATGGATGCGCCCGGCAAGGAGATCACTTTTTACATCAACACCCCTGGCGGCTCCATCACTGCTGGCATGGCCGTGTATGATACAATGAAGTTGATTAGCTCGCCGATCAAAGTCGTCGTTACTGGCATGGCTGCCAGCATGGGCTCGATTCTCCTCTGCGGTGCGGATAAAGGTAAGCGCTTCCTCTACCCGCACTCTCGGGTACTCATTCACCAGCCACTCATTTCTGGTCAGATGATTGCCGTTGCCGTCGACATACACATCCAAGCCCAAGAAATGGAGCGTCTCCGCGACGAGCTCAACGCGATCCTCGCGGATTCCTCAGGCCAGTCGCTTAAGAAGATCCAAAAGGACACCGATCGTGATTTTTACATGACTGCGGACGAAGCCATCAAATACGGCTTAGCCGACGGTATTGTCGAAAAAATTTAAACACCGCGCTTATTGCTTCCCAAAATAATGAAGCTATTTCGAGTCGGTCGCCACCTGTCCCAAACTTACAGAAGCGGTCGCCACTTCGAATACCTATTTTAAATGACAGAAGAGGGCAAACGGACTAAAGCTTGGATTGGCGATGCTGTCTTAGCCCTATTCGCGCGCGAGTGGATATTGAAGCAAAAGGACATCTCTACGAAAGAACGCGCCGAGGTCTTCATCCAGATAACCTCGAACCAATTCCTAGCCTCTCTCGGTGAACCCACCTCGATGGAAGCCGAAATCGGCGTCGTCTATGAAACAGATGGACTGCACGCCGCCTTTGACTTTATCGAACAGAAAATCTTGCCACTCTTTTTAAAGCGACGAGCTAAGAGCAAGCAACCTGGTAGCTACCGAAACAAAAGCTAATGTAAGCAGCTTTGGGCGAATTACTCCAAAGGGCACGCCGAGCATGGGTGAGATGCCCATCTTCGCGCTACTTTTGCACTAGATCCCAGCCGTCGTTTTGGATCATGGCTTCGGCTTTTTTAAATTTGAGGGTCTTCTCCTCAGGTCCCTTGCGAATGGTCACAGTATCATTACGGCCGACCTTGGGCAGTTCGCGACGAATCGGTTCTATCTTTGGCAATTCGACTGGCTTTCCCCGAGCTGAGCCGTTCGAAGCCTGTGCCGCACTGGCTTGAGGATGCCCAGCGGCGGCAGTAAGAGCGCTGGCGCCTTGCCCTGAGCCTGTGCCCGGCCCTGCCACTTGAGCGACCTTAGACATGCGGGCGAGCATGTTGCTAAAAGCTTCTTGGCTAGTCGCACTACGGAACACGGAATTACAAATCTCCGTACGCACATTCGTCATTAACTCTTGGAAGAAGACGTAAGCCTCACTCTTGTATTCGTTAAGCGGATCCTTCTGGCCATAGCTACGAAGATTCACGCTTCGGCGTAACTCTTCCATCTCGGTAAGGTGATCCTGCCAACGGCGATCAAGTGAACGAATGATGAGATAGCGTTCGAGGCCGACGAGGGCTTCTTGCTCCTCAAACTCTTCGCGTTGGTCGTAGGCTTCGTTGATCTTACCAAGAATGTATTCGTGCTGAGCTTGTGCTTCGAGGGCTTCAATCTTCTCGGGCTTGAGTGAGATAGGGAAGTAGGCATTGAGCCAACCGAGAAAACGATCCATCGCTTCGGTGTCGCTTGCCTTGGCCTCATCTAGATCGTTGAGGCGCTCTTCGAGTTCTTCCTCAATCATCTCGAAGACGATTTCACGAGGCGTTTCCGAATGGATTGCGTCATTACGTAGCCCGTAGATAACTTCGCGCTGTGTATTGAGCACGTCATCAAACTGGAGGAGCCGTTTACGCATGGAGAAATTCTGCTGCTCGACCTTCTTCTGCGCATTTTCAATCGACCAATTGAGCGCGGGGTGCTCAAGCTCTTCGCCCTCAGTCATGGATTTTTCGAGGACACGCGAGATAGGGCCTGCATTAGCGAAGAGACGCATAAGGTCATCCTCAAGCGAGACGAAACATTTGGAGAGACCAGGGTCGCCTTGACGGGCGCAACGACCGCGGAGCTGACGGTCAATCCGCCGGGACTCGTGACGCTCGGTGCCAATCACGAAGAGCCCGCCTAGATCGGCAACGCCTTGACCGAGCTTAATATCAGTTCCCCGGCCAGCCATATTAGTAGCGATCGTGACCGAACCTTTCTGCCCGGCTTTGGCTACGATCTCGGCTTCTTGCGCGTGAAACTTGGCGTTCAAAACACTGTGCACGATTTTGTTACGTTTGAGCATGCGAGAGAGTAACTCGGAGGCTTCGACTGAGGCAGTACCAACGAGGACGGGCTGACCTTCTTTATTAGCCTCTTGAATCGTCTCAATCACGGCACTGAACTTTTCCCGTCGGGTCTTGAACACGACGTCATTCAAATCAACACGTATGTTAGGTTTATTCGTCGGGATCACCATGACGGTGAGGCCGTAAATTTCGTTGAACTCGGAGGCTTCCGTCTCCGCCGTGCCCGTCATCCCGGCGAGCTTATCATACATGCGGAAATAATTCTGAATTGTAACCGTCGCATAAGTCTTGGTCTCTTTTTC
>Ga0302125_10000691_pt1 | contig 17928 bp, 22 predicted proteins | sample CB4_surface_MG_FD_203111 | JGI IMG/M metagenome (GOLD analysis project Ga0302125, IMG submission 203111) | Marine microbial communities from Western Arctic Ocean, Canada - CB4_surface | ecosystem: Environmental > Aquatic > Marine > Oceanic | place: Canada: Western Arctic Ocean | collected... | reverse complement strand
CAACATGTGTACGATCAATGCACTGTGTTTAGAGTCATTGCCTGAACTATTAGAAAAGATCATCTTCTTTAAAAATGCCGGCAAGGTTTATGGAGCAAAGGTCAACTACACGCTGAACATATTGAGGTTTCCTAGCTTCCAATCACCACTTGTGTTACCGGATGACCTGAGGAATAAATTTAAGGGTGACATACAGAAGTTTTTAAATAACAATGTGAAACATCTAGAGGAAATGGAAGTCAATCAAACACAAAGACTGATCGACTACTTAGATGTTGTTAAAACACCACATGCAGGTGCGGCCACACAGGAAAAGTTACAGAAAGACTTCAAGACATTTTACAGTCAATACGACAAACGGAGCGGAAAAGACTTTGAAAAGACTTTTCCAATAATAGGAGAATGGTATCGTGGCATATGAGTACGGGGCGAAAGAGCCCGAGAAACTTAAAATAAAAGACATGACTCCTAAAGAAAAGGAGTTGTTACTAGATAGTGAATCATTTTGTATGATGCCTTGGTTACACATTCATGCATTTCCTGACGGTAGGGCATATCCTTGTTGTTTTGCATTAGACAAATATCCAGTAGGAGACTTGAATAAAGATTCTATGGAGACTGTGTTCAATGGAAAGGACATGCGACAGATAAGACAAAACATGTTGTCCAATAAGAAAAGCAAACATTGTGGAAAATGTTATGATCAAGAGAAGTCTGGATTTTTCAGTTTACGTCTGAGCTCAAACAAACACTTCGGGCACAATATTGGAATGGTGGAAAACACACAGCCTGACGGCACAGCGGACTTCGTTATAAAGTATTGGGATATCAGATTCAGTAATCTATGTAACCTCGCCTGCAGGAGTTGTGGTACATGGTTCAGTTCAAACTGGTATGAGGATCATAAAAAACTTACAGGTGCTCCACCTAATCATGCAAAGATCATGAAGGTAGGTAGAAGCAGTAATGACATATGGGATCAGATGCTGGAACAGTTTGAACATGTAGAGCAGTTCTACTTCGCAGGAGGTGAACCACTCATAATGGAAGAACATTACAGAATATTGAAAGAACTAGACAAGCGTAAAATGTATCACGTGAGATTGATATACAACACCAACTTCACAAGATTAAAATTCAAAGACATGGATGTACTAGAACTCTGGAATAAATTTGATTCTGTCTCGATCGGTGCAAGCCTAGATGCTGAAGGGGTCAGGGGAGAGTTCATGCGTAAAGGAACCGTGTGGAAAGACGTGGTAGCGAACAGGAAACGTATGCTTGAAGTCTGTCCAAAGGTTGATTTCTACATATCAAGCACGGTGGGATTGATCAATGCATTACACATAGCAGACTTCCACAGGAGTTGGGTAGACCAAGGTCTACTGAAACCTCAAGACTTCAATTTTAATCTATTACAATTTCCATATGGACAACGTATAGACCTATTGCCAGATTCGTTCAAACAAAAGATAAAAGAGAAATACGAGAAACACGTAGAATGGTTGCGTCCCTTGGATCATTTGACCAGGGCCACGAAAGGGTTCGAAGCAGGGTTGGACTACATGATGAGAAGAGATAACTCCCAAGACCTACAACAGTTCAAGGACAGCATGAAACGTATAGACGACATCAGAGACGAGAATATTTTAGAAGCATTTCCTGAACTGACGGAGTTGTATGAAAAAGATTAAACCTAAAGACGGTAACAAAACGTTCTGCATGGCACCGTGGACACACACGTACCTGTCACCGCAGATGGAACGAAGGCTATGTTGTAGTTCTCGAGAATCATCGGAAAATTTTGAACAGTACATAGACGCAATAGACCAGACCGGAAAAACGGATAAAATAAATCTTACAACATTAGACGAGCATTGGAACTCAAACTACATGAAAAGTGTGAGACTGAAATTGTTGGCAGGGGAAGAAATTCCACAGTGTGCCGTGTGCAATGACAAATTGTTAAATGCACAAGTGTATAGATCACACTTCAACCATTTATATAAGAACAAATTTGACCAAGCATATGACAGTACTGACGAAACAGGTGCCACAACAATGAAAGTTGAAAGTTTTGATTATAGGTTCTCAAACCTATGTAACTTTAGTTGTAGGATGTGCGGAGACATGTTGAGTAGTACTTGGGAAACGGAAAACAGGAAGCACGGGAAAGGCGATTACGAGAATTACAGGATATGGGGTAGAAAAGATATAAAAGAGAAACTAGCAAAATTTCATGACCAACATGTAGTAAAAGAGTTTATCAGTGCAGTAGAAGAGAAGAGAATTACTGAACTTTATTGGTGCGGAGGAGAACCGTTGATGTGGAAGATACACTGGACAGCAATGGAAAGAATAAAAGAACTAGGCTATGCAGACAAAGTTCTAGCTAGATACAATTCAAACATGAGTCGTATAAATTTCTATGGTAAGAATCTGTTTGACGACATATTAGCACACTTCCCTAGCTTCCAGATATGTGCATCTATCGATGGTACAGGAGAAGTGGGAGAATACATCAGGACAGGACTGAAATACGATGAATGGAAAGAGAATATTAAGTATGGTTTGAAATTCTGTGACAACAGGCATGCATGGAAAAGAATGCAGTTGGACCTTACAATCACACTGCCTGGATTGTTTGATCTAGAAAACATGGTATTGTTAAGCAATGAGTTAAACATTGAATTATTAACCAAACAAGTGTTCAATTTTACAAATGACAACGCAATGGCACCTTTGTTTATGCCCTATGATATAATGAGTGAGATCATTGATGATGTTAAAGATAAGACTATCAAATACAAAAATAAGAATCTTAACAATTTCTTTGGTCAGCTGGACGAGATGCAACTGCAAAAAAGGAATAACGAATTAGTATACAATGAACAGGAATACAAAAAAGGACAAAAGAACGGTAAAGAAGAAATTGAGAGGCTCGACAGGGTCAGGGGAACAGATATAAAGAAATTTTTAGCAAAGAACAAAAAGGCATTGGAATGGTGGACAAGTATATAAAATCAAACATATGTCCTTTGCCATGGACACACTTGGAAGTTGATGTGAACGGTGGAGCATCGCCTTGCTGTCTTTACAAGGGTAACGTTCCTGGGGTAAAGGTGTACAAACAGAGTTTGAAATCCATACAAGACACAGAATACATGGACAACCTGAGGACAGAGTTCAGGAACGGTGAACGTCCCGCAGGCTGTCAGAGTTGTTGGCAGGAGGAAGACGCAGGCAAGACATCCAAGAGACAGAACTCCATATACAAGATGAAGAAGAGTCTTACAGACTGGACACCTGATAGCGAGCCAACGCTGAAATTCATAGACTTTAAGTTAGGCAACGTGTGTAATCTCAAGTGTAGGATATGTGGATCGTGGAGCTCCAGCAAATGGGCACAGGAAGAGCTAGACTACGGGGATAATCCAGTGGCACTGAAAAACCTACGTGAGGGCGGGTGGCCAAAGAAAAATCCTCAGTTCTTTGAGGATTTAAAGGAGGATCTCGCACACGTGGAGTACTTCGAGTTCACGGGAGGTGAGCCTTTCATGATAAAGGACCATTACAAGATACTGATGCACTGTGTGGAGAAAGGATATGCCAAGAACATAGACATCCACTACAACACCAACGGCACACAGCTACCACCACAGGAGATATTTGATCTTTGGAGTTGTTTCAAACACGTGGAGATAGCGTTCAGTATAGACGACGTGGGAGAACAGTTCGAGTACCAGAGGCATCCTGCCAACTGGAGAGAAGTGAATGCTAACCTTATCCAGTTCAAGGAACGAAAGACAGATAACATGGACTTCCAGATATGCACAACAGTGAGCATATTCAACGTTTTCAGCTGGGCCAAAATAGCACTGTGGGTGGCACAGTTCCAACCCAAGTTCTTCTATGTAAACACCTGCTTCGACCCAGACTACTTCAACGTACAGACACTACCCCGACAGGTCAAGGACATAGTGAACATGCGATACAGTATGCTGACGGACTTCCAACCTACTCTACGGTTCATGAATGCCGCTGACAGGGACACACCGGATATGCGTGAACAACGTAAAGCAAGGATACTACAGACCGACCGGTACAGGGAAGAAAATTTTGGGGAAGTGTTCCCACTTTTAAATAACGTATTGGAGATATATGGTTAAAAAATTAATAGCAGGTGGATGCAGTTTTACACTGGGTAACGAGTTGAGCGATGATGTGAATGGCAAGACACCATCCAAGAAATCATGGGCCTCGAGGATAGCAGAGAACAAGTCCTTGGAATACCATTGCACAGCGTTTGGAGGTCTAGGAAATCCAGCCATAGCACGTAGGGTTTTCAATGCAGTTGCGAACACGAAAGAAACTGACGGAGTTGTTGTGATGTGGAGTTTCCTCTCTAGGTACGATTGGGCCATGCCTAGACACAAGGCTTTAGAGGACACACGTTGGGCATCAATATCACCATGGGACACCAACATGGCGGCAGATGAAAGGCACAATGCACTGGCAGGCTCGGAGGCACAGCAGGAACACTGGAAACGCAGAGAGGATTCGATGCAGGAGACTGGAGTGAAACCGTTGGCAGAAGCCCTATACAAGCACGGGGCCAACCAGTATCATGAGACCTACCTCAGTTGGAAAAGCATAATCTGGTTGCAGAACATCCTGGAGAAGAAGAAAATACCATTTATGTTCACACTGGCAGACAACAGCCTGTTCTACAAGGAGTTTGAACAGCACAAAGATCAAGATCCTTTCATGAATGCACTGCACGGCGAGATAGATCTTACCAAGTGGTTCTCGTTTGGAGAACGTATGATGGGATTCAATCAATGGTCACTTATGGAGGGTTATGCCAGAGGAACCACACATCCGCTTGACGAAGCACATGAAGATGCTGTACAATTAATGTTACCGACTTTTAATAAACTGATAGGAGACAAATAATGTTCAAATGGATAAAGAAGATCATCAACAAGGTCAAGCAGGAACTCGCTTATCGTAAGAGACTGAAAGAACTCAAGAAGAAAGACCCATTCATATACAAATAGTATGTTGAAAAAGAAACTTAAATTTGAACTGGTGGAGTTACCGTTCATTGACGTCACGGAAGATCCTGTGAGACCGGAACTGAGTCTGGAGTTCAGACAAGCATACGGCAGGAAGATATACGGCATCAGGGACGAAGAGGGTGACATAGCCGCGGTGATGTGTTTCGCATTCACACACGGTATACCCACGAGCGTTGAAGAGATGGATGCCATGAGCCGGGATGCCGCCATGCAGGCAGTACACAGGGCGGGAGTGCAGGGCTCGATAGCGATAGCATACACGGTGTGGGCCAAGAAGAAGGGTGGAGGAAAGCACATGGTCAATGAGGTGTACAAGATGATCAAGGAATCACACCACATAGATAGATTGATAACGCTGTCACCATTGACAGACATGGCGAGAAAGTTCCACTTGAAGAATGGGGCCAAGGAAGTGCAAGTGAATCTGACCACACAGAATTTCGAATACGAAGTAGAATTAACCGACTGGGAGAAGTTCCGAGACAAGGCCAAGAAGGTGTTGAGGATAGCATGAACTGTTTAGGATTATTTTTAGCTGTATCAATGCACCTGGGCCTCGAAGGAGATTACAACGCAGTACATCCACATGCAAGATGCACAGTGGACAACAGCATAGCAGGTGTGTACTACAATTCAGAGGACAGGATTAGTACGTACTTAGGAAAAGAATTTCAACTCACAGAGAACGGCAAGTTAGAACTGGGGCTAGTGACAGGATACAAGTCAGAGGATATATTGCCTATGGTGAGATACAAGGTAGGAACATGGTTTATATCACCTGCATACGAAACACACAATGGTGGAGAGAACTACGGTCTAGTAATAGGTTGGGAAATAGGCAAATGAAAATACTTATAATGGGATTGCCTGGATCGGGTAAAACAACACTAGCACAGATGATGGCACCGAGATTGAATGCTGTATGGCTTAACGCAGATGAAGTTAGGAAAGAAGCAAACGATTGGGATTTCTCTGAAGACGGTAGAAGAAGACAGTCTTTACGTATGCGATCATTGGCAGAAGGAGCCGTCGGTAACAACAGGACAGTTGTAGCGGACTTCGTGTGTCCTACAAAAAAAACAAGAGAACTCTTTGGTGCAGACTATGTCATATGGATGGACACAATCAAACAGGGTCGTTTCGACGACACTAACAAGATGTTTGAGGAACCTACAGAATACAATACCAGGGTCACATCAAAGGATGCAGAGATGTGGGCATTCCTTGTAGTGCAAGAAATAAGAGATATGATTTGGTTAGAACAAAAAGGAAAAGCATGAAAATACTAGGTATCAACTGTATGAACCACGATGCATCCATGAGTGTGGTAGACGGCAGGGAGATACTATGGGCGGCACACAGTGAACGTTATTCGAAAGTTAAGAATGATCACTTTCTCAATTGGAAAATAGTTAATGAAGCAATGACTTATGGTCCATTTGACAAAGTTGTCTACTATGAGAAACCGTTGTTAAAGAAAACGAGACAATTCTACGCAGGACAATTTGGAACTGCTTTAAGTTACACGGAGATGCCACAATGGCACCTGGATCACTTTGGGATAAAGATTGACCAGTATGTGAAACATCATGACTCACATGCCGCGGCAGGTTACTTCACGTCGCCATTCAAAGAAGAAGGTGCAACCATACTGACTGTTGATGCGATAGGAGAATGGGAAACGGTCAGTATATCGACTGCTGACAAAGTTTGGATTGACAGGAAAGAAACAATCAACTATCCACACTCAGTGGGCATACTGTATTCAGCATTCACACATCGTTGCGGACTCAAACCTGCAGAAGAAGAATACATCCTGATGGGCATGGCCGCGTATGGTAAGCCCATATACAAAGATGACATATACGAAGACTTTGTGCACCAAGCACCATTTAAGATGAAGAAGAATCTACACAAAGGATTGAGCGACTGGCATCCAGAAGCAGATGTTATGGACATTGCCGCGAGCATACAGGCAGTCATAGAAGAAATACTTGCAGACCTTTTCTTGAGGGCATCCAAGTATGGCAGTAAGAATTTAGTATACGCTGGCGGAGTAGCGTTGAACTGTGCCGCCAACAGGACACTAGCCAATCTAGGATTGTTTGACAACATATGGATAATACCAAATCCAGGAGATTCAGGATCTAGTCTAGGTTGCATAGCGGCCTCAGAAAAAATACATTTGAATTGGAAGAGTCCGTTCCTAGGACACAACATCGAGGGTGAGTACCCGGTAGACGCAATCATAAAAGAACTTACAGAAAACAAGATGGTAGGAGTTGCGAATGGTAGGGCAGAGTTTGGCCCAAGGGCACTTGGTAATAGATCACTGTTGGCAGACCCCAGGGGAGAGGACATCAAGGATTTGGTAAACGGAATCAAGCATAGACAGAAGTTTAGACCGTTTGCTCCAGCCATACTGGAAGAGGATGTACACGACTATTTTGACCTGCCTACGGGTGTTAAAAGTACCCCTTATATGCAATACACAGCGGCGTACACGCATGGTAAAGACTGTCCGGCTATATTGCATCATGATGGCACAAGTAGGGTGCAAACCGTGTCTAAGACGGATAACGAAGGGTTTTATGAACTGCTTACTGCATGGAAAAAAGCAACAGGGTGTCCGATATTATTAAACACGAGTTTGAATATAAAGGGCCAACCCATGGTAAATGACAGATATCATGCAGACATGTGGACACACACATACAAGGTAAAAGTATTATAATGATCAAATTTAATGGTATAGATAGAATATATGACGAGTACAGTTGGCGTATTACAAGAAGAGCTAGACAAGTGTGGAAGTCTGGTAATGTTGTAAGCACTAGACATACTGAAGACAGTTATTTAGATCAGTTTGAAAAGTCTGTAGCCAAGTACACAAAAAGGAAGTATGGTATTGCAGTAGGAAGTGGAACTGATGCATTATATTTTGCTCTACGAGCCAAAGGCATAGGACCTGGAAAAACTGTGTTGTGTCCGGCAATCAGTTATCTAGCATCAGCTGAAGCAATCAAAAGGACTGGAGCAATTATACAATTTGTTGATGTTGACGAGAATGGATTGATGGGAGATATTCCAATGATGGGATTACCTAGTGCAGTAGTATATGTAAATTTATTTGGCAATCTAGCAGACTACGATAGATTAAAAAATTATTGTGACAAGCATAGTATACCATTAATTGAAGATGCCGCACAGAGCCTAGGAAGTTTTTACAAAAAGATACCAAGCGGTAAGCTAGGTGACATCAGCAGTTTGAGTTTTGCACCAAGTAAGCCATTGCCTTGTTTTGGCAACGGAGGAATGGTTCTTACAGACAGTGAAAGCGAAAGAGATTTTATACGTGGACTACGATATCATGGTTCAGGTACAGCAAAATTGCATCATGGATATAATTCATGTTTGAGCAACGACCATGCTAATGTTTTAAATTTCTTAATGTCAAAGTATAAAAAACTATTAGGCAACACACGTAAGATAAGAAAATTGTATGATGAAAAACTATTTAAGTTAGGTATTAGTTCTATTCAAACGCAGAGTGATACAACATCAAACAATCATAAGTTTGTGGTCAAAGTACAGGACCGAGATAATCTTAAAGCATACCTACAAACAAAAAATATACAGAGTCAAATTCATTATGCACTTCCTCTATCGAAAATGAAAATGTTTTATACAGAAGAGCAAATGCCGAATGCCGAAAAATTCTGCCAAGATGTTCTATCTTTACCTATACATCCTTTCATAAAAGATTATGAAGTTGCTCAAGTATGTAAATGTATAGGAGATTTCTATGGCGTTTGATTGTATAATAATTGATTTTAGGAATAAAGACAGCAATAAAAACTTATCAATACTTTCTAAGAGTTTCCCACATGCAAGAATAATTCCTTTTGTGTCGAGTTACTTTGATATAGCAAAGTCTGTTTTATCAGATTCTAGAACAGAATACACATGGCTATTAAGCAGTAAAGTCGATTATTCCAGCTTTGATTTTAATTTAATTCCCGAACAGCATCAAACAAAACAATTACATGTATGGAATAATGAGGACCAACAAGAGGGAGATACTTTCCTATTTCCTAAATGCTTCTCAGATCAGAATATTAACTTTTTAGGAGATTATAAGGATGTGCATTATCATCAATATGATGTACAGTACGATTTTGATTTTTATGATATAGAGTATAATCTAAGTAATGTAATACACAACATACCGTCGATACAAGGGTCAAATGCTAGTTACATAAGATATTATGAAACACTCGATAACAATAAGTTTTATCCTTCTTATTGGGAAGACTTAAAAGTATACAAAGACAAGAACACATTTTACATTCCAAAAAAAGCACTAGAATCTATAAAAACACAAATATATGATTATCCTTTGTTGTATGTTATAAACGAAGTTCAAAAAAAAGATTGTTTTGACATAGCATTCATTTCAAATGGAGAACCTTTTGAAGAGGCTAATTTTAAAATATTAAAAGATCATTTAGAAAAAAATAATTTATCCAACAAACTATACTGGATAAAAGGTGTTGATGGCCGTACCAAAGCATACAAGAAAGCGGCAGAGACGTCAGACACAGAATATTTTTATGCGGTGTTTGCCAAGAGCATGGTCAAAGATACTTTCATGTTTGATTATACCGTAGACAGAGGACTGTCTAAAAGACATCGAATATTTCATGCAAGGCTCAATGAGCTAGACTTAGAGTACGGAACGTTTAACATTGACCTATACAGTAAGTCGTTATGCATGGATACACCAGACGATAACATACTTGATTTCACACTATCACAACCACATGAAGTTATACCTATTGTTGCAAGTGAATCACTACTTGCACCTGATAATTATACTGCATGGAAAAATGCATTCAGAGAAGTTTCTAAATTGGTATTATGGCAGAGCAAAAAGCCCACAGTAGAAACCAGACACAGATTAAAAAAATGGTTAGAAACTAACAACGAATGGTTAGCCAAAGGATCACAAGACGGCAAACTGTTCACAGAAGAATGTGAATACGATCAAGATAAAATCTTACAGACTTATACTTGGGATTTTTGTAGAGAAAAATTTAAATCGTTGTACCCAACGGAAACTGTTTATTAATATCTAAATTCTCAAAATAAAAAGGTTGCTTTAAAAACCAATTAATATAATTTGGAATACCGTCTTCAATATCAATCTGCGGATTAAAATTAAACATAGATTTTGCTTTATCGCTGTTTAAGGTATCTCTGTTTGGATAGAATGCGTCATGAGGTTTAGTAATAATTGTACCTGTACCTAACTTTGCTTTTATTATTTCTGCCGCATCAATTATCTTTCTTCCATAGCCTCTGGTACAGTTGAATGTTTCGTTGGTTACTTCATTGGTTGTAGCAAGTGAAAAATATTTTGCAACGTCTAATACATTTGAAAAATCAAGTTTGTTGTCAGGACCTTGCACAGTCATTTCTCCTGTGGTCAACACACTCTTTAACATCTGACTAATAACTCTAGTAATCGTATCCTTCTCTCCGTACAGTGCAGACGGCCTCATGATAACATAATCTAATCCGTATTCTCTGTTCCATATTTTACACATGATCTCACCTTGTCTTTTGTATGATCCGTAAAGTGTATTCGGCTTTGGTACAACATTCTCATCAGGTATCTTGTTGTCAAATTCTCCATATACCATACTGCTTGAAGCATAAACAATTTTCTGTACTTTATGTTTAACACATAAGTCTAAAATATATGCAGTAGCAGTAACCATGTTGTTGGTAGCATCAAGCACATTTCTTTTAACCATTCTTGCGTTTGGATATGTAGCTACATGTATTACTCTATCTGGTTTGAAATCTTCAAACGTTTGTTCCATGAATTGTAGGTTCTCTATCTGTCCTATGTATTCGTAGTCAGTGTTTGTAATTTTCTTTCTTTGAGCAAGGACAGGATGATATTCCCAATCAGGAAACGTGTAGTACTGATGAAAACAATCAACTATCCCTACAGTGTGTCCTTCTGCTTTTAATTGTTGGCATATGTGACTGCCGATGAATCCATAACCTCCTAGTACTAATATTCTCATATATTCTTATTATACATTATCTGGAATGTTTCAGCAACCTTTCCCGCACCTAGGAAACTACCACGGTACTTGTTGTAGTTTATTATTGTTTCGATGGAATCGTTATTGAAGTATGTCCTGTAAGATTCTAATAATTTCCTTTTCTGATCCACGTAATCGGTAATATCAATGTATTGGTTGCAGTCAAAGTTCTTGTAGTGCAAATTGTACGGCGGCTCGTCCATGCACCAAAACTGTTCAAAGTGTTTCCGTGATATGCTACGAGCAACATCATAACACACCCTATGGTCTTGATGGTGGTCTTCCCTCCAGTGTGAAATTAATATGTCGTGATCTTGAATAAATGATTCCGCATACGATATCAAGTTATTGGACAGTGTTAAATTAGGCCTGCCGTTGTCATGCAGTGGTGTGTCGTATATTATCGTATTAGCTTTTAGTAAACTTTTGCTTTTTTCCAGTTCGCTTTTAACTATATTCTCATCTCTTTTGTCGTTGTGTTCGGCAGATGGCTTTACTAGTATTAGGTTAGTGACTGTACCGCCTTCTTTTATTACCCTTGAAACTAATCCTCCACACCCCATTTCTAAATCGTCTGGGTGTGCTGTTATAATTAAATATTTTCTTGTAAACTTATTCATTTTTTAAAAGTCTTGGCCATGACCAATGAAGTCCTAGACTCCATGTCCTTCTTCAGTGCGGGTATGTCAAACTTGAGATCCACTGACTTTATCTTGAGGTAGTTCTGCTCTATGGTGTCCTTGAGGAACTTGGCTATGCGTTCCTGCTTCTTGACTTTTAGTTCCTTGACTATGTCGTAGTGTATGGTGACATTGTTCTTGATCAGGATGTTAACGTACAACAGGTACTTGACCGGCATGTTATGGAACTGTAATCCATCTAACACCTCCGGCCATTCACTGACGAAATCCTTTGTCAGCTGTACCCATGTACTATTCTTTGGTGGTTGTCGTTTTGGCATCAGCTTTCTTTGTTGCTTTAGCCTTTGGTGCTTCTACTTTAGCATCTGGATCTTTCTGTAGATCAGCTACCTTCACACCTTTCTCTTTAGCTATCATCTCATTCAGTTTGTTCAAAAGGATTCTACCGTCTGCAGTATTTCCAAAAGTGACCATGATTTCCTTGGTCTTAAACTTCTTGATGTAGTTGTCGTTGTGCATCATGGCCAACATGTTGGTTCCATCTGGGAACGTCTGTCTGCCCAGGTAATCAGCAAGTTCGTCTGCTTCTTGTCCTGCACCTTCAACAGCTTTCATCAAAGCATTGTGGTACATATCCGGCAGGAATTTAGTTCCTACCACGAGACAGTTGTCCGGCTCACCGGGTACTGTTCTGTACACGATCACTACCTTTGATCCACCATCCACGAGTTCACCTATGTGTTTGAAGTGTCTCTTTGGTCCTGATGCTCCCTCGCCTGCTCCCGAGTTTGCACCCATTGGCATGGCTTGGTCGTTAACGTTTATTAGTGCCATATTATTTCTCCTTTGGAGCTTCTGATCCTACGGCTCCTGGTTGGCCTTCTGTAGGCGCCACTTTGGCTAAAAATGCCGACAGTTTGTTGTACAGTGTACCAACGCCTGCCATCTCACCAGCCCTGAAAGAACCTCTTGCAGATGCCACGTCAATAATTGACATCAGTCCTTTTAGGTCTCCGATTGATAATGCTGTTGGGTCTGGTTGTGGTTGTTCACCGGCTGGAGCAGTGGGTTGGGCCGTCGCCGTCGCCGTCGCTTCTACAGTTTCCTCTTTTTTCTTTGCTTCTTCCTCTTTTGCCATTGTTGTTTTCTCCTAATTGCAATTGGTATTAATATACGTATATTATACTAAAATTAATTATGGATTGCAACAGTTATCTTTAAGTGATCTGAGCTTTCCCAGACAGTGCGAATAGGGTTAGGTCACCTGGATTCTCAAAACCAAGCACGGTACATGATCTGGATTGGTCACCTTGGTATATCACATCTTTGGTGATCGAATATCTGCCCGAGCAGTTCTCGTAGATCCATCGACGCATCTTCTCCACGTCGGCCTCGTGTGCTTTTACCACTGTGTTCACGAAGTGTGGTGGTAATATGTCTAGTTCCCTTTTAAAGAAATTATTTGGATTGATCTTCATTAAGCTCCCCAAACGTCATCGTACATTGGTGGCTCTTCTTTTGAAGGTTCTAACGTGTATATCTTGCCATGAAATTGTTTGAACGTGTAATACACTGCGAATATTACAGCCAGGTGTCCGCCAAACCATCCCAGCCATATGTCAGTTCTCATTACTCCCCATATGTAAACGGTAAAAGCAGTAGACCAAATAAAACTTAAAGTCAGAAGCAACTGTAATCTCACTGTTTTTGGTAATGCACGTAGATCGTTTTTTGAATCATCAAAAAGAACTGTGGCAGTGTCTATCATCCAGTTCCGGAGATTCTTCACTTTCTCCATTCTGCCCGAATAAGGATTTGAGTTTGGAAACATCATCATGCAAGGTATCTCCACAATGCTATGAAGAGAAGTCCAAAGCACATGATAGAGATAGATACCTCGTTCATGAACCAGTCCTTGAAGGTTTCCCATAACATGTGTAGTAGGTTAATCATCGTACTGAACAGTCATCCCCCATGGTGCTTCTATGTTTCTCTCGTATGGATTATTGATCAGGAATATAGTATCACAGTAGTGTTCGTCACCCCAACTATTGAAAGGCCAACCATCTGTGAACATAACAAACTTCTTGGGCTCTATGCCCTGCTCCTTCATGTAATCCCAATTACATTCAAACTCCGTACCACCACCTGAACCCAGTTGGTAGTCTAACAATTCATCTGAGTTGTCTGGTGTGAACACAACAGGATTAAACACCTCTGTGTCGAATGACCATAAGTGTATTCTAAAGTCTTTGTATTGATCCATGATGTTCTTAACTTCTGTAAGGAACTCGCTACACTGTTCATTGCTTATTGATCCTGAAGCATCCAGAGCCAAACATATATCAATCATCTCATCATTAGCCTGTCCCGGCAGTATAGCAGATGTGTGCCATGATTTTCTACTTGGTCTCATCCAGGTGTAGTCAGACTTGATGGTACTCATTATCTGTTGTTGCAGTATTTCTCTCCAGTCCATCTTGGGTTCTGTAAGATCACTAACCAATCTCTGTAAAGCACCCGGCAAATTACTAGCACCTGTTGACTGTGCCGCACTCACCATTGCTTCTTTGACTTCATCTCTAATTTTTTTAAGTTCTTCTTTGGTGTACACAGGTTTGCCTTTTCCGCCACCTTTACCGTCCTTGTTGTCTTTGCTGTCACCACCATCGGCCTTGCCCCACTCTTGGTGATCGTCCATCAGCTCGCCCATTTTTTCCAAGAACTTCTTACCGTTCTTCTTTGCAGTCTTCAGCAAGTCATCGTAAATTCTTTCCGAAGCCCAGTCCTTGTACTTGTCGTCCTGGAAGCCTTTGTTCTCGCCTTTCTTGCCTTTGGGCATGTCACCGATGTTACTATCTTTCAATATCTGGTTCACGGCGTAGTCCGCCGCTATGTTCCAAAGTTGTGGATCTCTGTCGCCGATTCTCACAAGCATGTGTTCAAATACATTGTGCAAAACCTCATGTCCAAACAAGAACTCTGTTTCCTTGGGTGTAAGTGAATCTATGAACTTCGTGTTATAGAAGAAGTGTCTACCATCTGTACCTGCCGTCGGACACCAGTCGTCTGCATTCACAAGTTTAAGTCTAGTAGCAAGGTTGCCAAAGAACGGATGCTTTAGTAGTAAGGCAATCCTTCCAGTGACTAGCTTGTCTATAATTAATTGATCTTTGTAGCCTGACACTATTTAGACTCCATAGCAGTAATGACATACTTGCCAAACTTCTTATGGAACCTATCAAATGATTTCAACTTGCTAGGATCGAACGGAAGTTTGTAGTTTGTTAAGGCAATCTTCGCACCCATAACAACCAACTCTGTTTCAAAGTTGTCCATCATGTAGTTGAAGAACCTGTCCGCTTGTTCATTCCAAGTCTTGTCTTTCTTCTCGTGTGACTGTTGTAGTTCATAACACAAAGAAACTGTAAGAGAGTACATCGCTGATATCTCTTTCGTTTTAAGGTCTTTGACCTTACCGCTCAATATGTCAGATGGGTTTGGTAACTGACCGCTAATTTTACGATGATTCATAAATTTAACGGCCAGTCCTTCTCCTACACAACCTGCTACGAGGTCAGTGAGCGTACTTTCTGGCAGGTCATCTGATAGAAGTTGGGAAACGAAACTCCATGATCTTGGAGTTGCGAATGATCTAGAGCTACCTCTAGGATCAAAATCGTATAAATCTTGTTTGGCGAACGTGCAATAACCTACAACATCAGGATGTATGTGGTTAGTAGTCGCCCATTCCATCCAATCTTCAAAGTCCACTCTCAGTTCTACGTGGACAAATCTGTTGGCCAATGGAGCCGGCATTCTGTAAGTGACACCTTTGTCACTGTCTCTGTTACCTGCCGCCACAATCGAAACGCCTTTTGGTAGGTGATACTGTCCCACTCTCCTGTTTAGTATAAGTTGATACGCCGCCGCCTGTACAGCCGGTGCCGCCGAGTTTAATTCGTCCAAGAACACAATAGCAGTAGACTCGGGATCAGTTGGCAGTTCCGCCGGACTCGCCCATACCATGTTGTTCTCTTTTGCATTGTAATAAGGAATACCCTTGATGTCTGTGGGTTCCCATAGAGGAAGTCTGATGTCGACCACTTCTCTTTTCTGTGCATCCGCAATCTGTTTAACGATGTCTGACTTACCAATACCTGGTGCTCCCCACATCATTATGGGTCTCTGTAATTTGATACAATGTGTTAGTGCTGATTTGGCCTCGTTTGGACCAACTGTTCTGTTTTGACTGCCTATTGCCGCCTCTTTGTTTTTGTTTGTTCTCGCCATTTTGTACACTCCTGTTAAAATGTTGTTATAGTATCATTATAACAGAATTGTAGTGTGCGTCAACCTGGTAAAAGTCGTGGTTTTATTGGCTTTCTTGGTCCTCGGCCTTGCTCATTGCCCTGGCCAACCCGTATTTCGTGACATCTCCGGCAAAAAGCATCAGTTGTAATGCCATTTTCTCCATGGTCACTATGATCTTTGCCTTGTCTACAAAGTACGGACAATCGACGAATTCGTCCAACCACAGGTATGTTTGGGGTGTGAATATGATCTTCTGGGGGAATTTGATGGGGTATGTTTTTAGGTCTATGCTCTCCAGCATTTCAAAGCCCTGTTTGGTCAATCTTAAGGACCTGGCCTGGTAACTCTCCCTTACATTCTGCCACCATGTGTAGTAGTTGGTCTTGATGGTCTCGTCATGTATGGGTTGTTCCAGCAGTTGCATGAAGGTCCGGGTGTAGGCTGTCTTGCGATCCATTGTACAGTTAATTATCTAGTGAATTTGTCGCCGGTCTTTAAAAGATACACACCAAACTTGTCAGTGCCGTGCTGTGTGTTCAATTTCTTGGCCAGGTTCTCCGCGTGTCCTGGGTTTGAGAATGACACTTTCTTGTACTTGGGCCCGGGGTAGTTGGCCACCAGACTTGAACTCTTCAGGTTGATCGGCTTGCCGTCATAGAAAACAGCCCAGATGCCCTCGGCCGCTAGGACCTCGTCCATCTTGAAGGTGGTCTTGTTGCTGTGTTGTAATAACACTGTTGGTTTGGGCCTACTCATAATATTATGTATATTTACCAGAAAAGTTACCACTAGGTAGCATTGGAAAGATTTGGAACGTTGTCTTTAGGATTCTATGACTTTATTTTTATCACCGTGTATTATCACATGATATCTATATTCATTGCTCTGATTGATCACAGTATGATAGTTGATTAGATTCAAACGATATGCAACACCAGGGCTGAATTCTAACTCTCCGTGATGTTCTAGATAGAACTTACATGCGGTAGGGTGTGTGATTGCAACATTAACAGCACTCAGTTTACTCTCGGTTTGATCCCTATGTATGTTGATGAAGCCTTTGGGAGCCAAGCACATCACTCTGACTCGTTGGAATCTCTGATAGCCTAAAGTTTTCAACCACGCTATGGTATGTGGCATGTGTTCCAACGCTTCATTGGTCCACACGTGTGGTCTACTGTCGTTGTAAAATGAATCTTCTTTGGTTGCGTCGCAACTTTTGCCATGTATGCAGAATGAGGACCATCCCATGCCCGACTCTTCTCTGTGTGGCACCAACCACTTCTTAATCTTTAATATTTCTTCGTGTATTTTTTCAACAGGAACATCTAAATCTAATTTCTCACATGGAGGATCGTTGTATGGATTTTGCTTTGTATTTGAGTTGATAAAGGACTTTGTGGCAGGGGAAATTAAGTTGATCCACTTATCTATGTTGTCATTGATATAGTTGTACTTGAAATCCATGATATTTGAGAGGTTTATCGATTCCATGTGGTATCCTTTGACACAATCCAGGATGTTCTTGTTCTCACACGTGATTTCCTTGTCCTTGAGGTCTTGCCATGCCCATGTGTTTTTTCTGTATTTGTTCACGAGTTTATCAAAGTTGTGGTTGACGGCATCCACGAATTTATCTATCAATCTTATGTCTGTACGTATAGGATTGCCCCATTTTCCAAACAATATAGACCCTATAGTCTTGTTTCTATATGTGTCTCCGCATATTACGAAAGTAGTTTTATCGATCATAATATTATCCTATGAAATTTG
>Ga0302125_10000679_pt1 | contig 18156 bp, 19 predicted proteins | sample CB4_surface_MG_FD_203111 | JGI IMG/M metagenome (GOLD analysis project Ga0302125, IMG submission 203111) | Marine microbial communities from Western Arctic Ocean, Canada - CB4_surface | ecosystem: Environmental > Aquatic > Marine > Oceanic | place: Canada: Western Arctic Ocean | collected... | reverse complement strand
GCAGTTAATTTTAGACGAAGCTTTAAAGAGAAACCCAGTCATCTGGAAGTAAATCCTTAGTGTCGATATTCTTTGCAAACCATAACTTTGGTGCGACGACTACTTTGTCCTCATTTGTATTCAACCATGCCCCCCACCAACTGAAAGAACTATTTGCAATAATATTATGCTTGCATTGGCTCATTAAATTCATTTCCTCATAGTCTGGTATATCAGATTCAAGTCTTATAAATGTCTTGTTATTAATAAAATCAAGCTTTCTTTCCGCCCAATCCAAATCATCACTAAAAATAAAAAAATGCGCCTGTTTTTTATTTTTTAGGACTTCCATCGCTGCCCTCTTGTAATATCTCACATCGCAAGTACCATGAAGCCTATTTGTATGAGTATTAGTCACGTAGTCACCGCGTCTAATATGTAAACTTACCGCCTCACACTTAACAATTTGTTGCTGATATTCTATAGTTCTAGGATGAAGATTTTTTAACGTAAAAATTTCTAAAAGCTCTTTACGATATTTTTTAAAATACTTTTCGTTTTGCCAATACCCATAAAAATAAGTATCTACTTTTACGCTGAAGACGTCTTTGTCAAAAACAAACTCTTTTTTCTCTTGATAATAAAATTTAGTAAATCGTAACAATCCTCTTAACATCTTACGAAAAGTTTTTGTTAAAAGAGTATTATTTTTACCATTAAGCTGATTCAAAAGAAAGCTATATGCGGGTTTAAGATCTGAATTTTCTTCAACATTAAACAAGCTTAATTCATAGCTACGCAGGTCATAAGAATCAAAACCACTTGTATCAAGCTTGATCTTTACACTTTTTTCCTTTGAAATGGCATATCCAAATGCGTATTGAAACATTTGATTGCCAAGTCCGCCGATAATATTTATTGTTATCATCTAAATTTATTATGTTTTGATCATTAAATTATCATCTCTTGAAACATCTAACTACCAATGCTATCTATTTTATTGGTGATTCAATTATTTTAAAATAAATATCTCAATTAATTTTTAAATAGACTGCAATGTATGAAATAAACACTAAACATTACAAATATCGCTAATTGCATAGTTCAACCTTTCACAAACCGTTTCATATTTATAGTTTGTTCTTGCAGCTTTTAAACCTTCAGTATGGAATATTTTCCATGCCTCTTTGCTCTCAATAATTTTATCTAAACTCCTAGCGGCTGTTTCTTCATTTTTAACTACAATGCCACCCGGTAATGAGTCAATACAGCCAGTAGACCTTGAAATATATGGAGTTCCAGAAGCCATTGCATCCAAAATAACAAGGGGCTGACATTCCGTTCTCGACCCATAAATAAATGCTAGAGATTTACCATATTCTTTCAATAAATCTATTCCCTCTACACCTTCATAAAAACTCAAAAAATCATCTTCAATACCTAGCTTTACAGCTTCTTCTTTTAACTTTATTGTATATGGGCTGAATTTTTGTCCAAATATTTTAAGTGGAATAACATTCTTAGCAACAGATAATGCATATGCACGTAAAACAAAGTCATGTCCTTTCTGCCAATTATATGAACCTACTGAAATTATTTGATTTCTGCTTTCAATTGGCAATGGGTCAATACAACTTATATTGTCAGACACTGTATTTGGAATAATGTAGAGTGGTATCTCAAGCTTACGCGCCATTCGAACATCATCAAAACGTGAATCAGTCCCTTCAGAGGCAAGGCAAATCAAAGCGTCTAATTTCTTAAGAATAGATTTAATTTTAAAAAAATAGGGTCTCCACAATAGATATCTTAATAGTGACTTAAGAGGTCGTTCACTAAAAAATAAATTTGTTGAAACACAATGACTGTAGAGAACTTTCTTACCGGAAATCTCGTTTAAATATTTGAAACAAATGTCAGTAGACCAAGTTTGCCAGGCATTCATTATAATCAAATCAAAATCTGATTCTAATAAAAACTTTTTATATGAATCTACATTTCCTTGCAATGGGTTGATTAAAGAATCGGCTCCCGTAACGTTAAATTCTTCAATACGAACATTTAAAAAACTATCGAATCTTATATTTCTTTTATTTCCAGCAGTCGCTACGACTACTTCATTCTTGTTGGAGATTAGCATTTTTACCTGCTGATAAACTGCATTACCTAAGCCACTATTATGAGGAGGGAAGCTAGGAGTTGTAATAAGAATTTTAAAGTGTCTAATTAAACTCATAGACTATATAAAGATATTTATTAAATTAGATAAATTAATGCTCATAAAGCGGCTAGACCCCATTTCGATTAATAATTTTGTTTCTCAATCTATTTAATACACTAATACATTCAGTTATTATATATAATATAAAACCAAGATTATCCTTTCTAATTTGCTTTATTTCTGCATTTGACATCAAACTATTATTAGAAAAACCACCACGATAATGAACCGCTGTTACCAGGTTCGCGGTCATAAAAAAATATCTTTTAACAAATAGTCGAAGAAGAGAATCATAATCAGCTGCAATTTTAAATTTTTCTTTAAATTTGTATTTCTTTTGAAGCTTACTTGATACAAACGTTAACAGGTGTGGTGTAGAGTTAAAAAATAATAATTTCCAAGGCCACCAGAAAGTCCGACGATAATAACATCTTTGTTTTTTCATTATATTATTTATTAATAAGTTTTTTAGTAAAGCGGTAAGTCTTACTTAATAAAGTAATTATGGGATACAAGACACCCAAATGGTATGACTTTATAGCTTCAATTTCGATGTTAGACTGTATTACATCACCTGAAGCACCTCCTCGTTGATGGAGTGCAGTAGCCGACTTTATAATGGTAAATTTTTGTCTTTTAAGGTATGCACCTAAGAAAAAATGATAATCGGCAGCAATTTTTAAATTTTCTCTAAATGGAATTTTTTTGAGTAGCTGGGTTTTGACAAAAGAAGAGGGGTGAGGTATAGAATTAAAAAATAGTAAGCGTAAGGGCTTTGCGACTAATTTTTCTATAGGGGATTGCTCTGTTCCCACTAATGTAGTTGCACAAATAATGTCCGATTCTTCAGCGTCTATTAGCGCTAATACTTCTGGGAAACCATCACTGATGAGTTCATCATCGCCGTTAATGAATAGAATATAAGTTCCATTAGCGTAGCTAACACCTTTATTCATGGCGTTATATATTCCTGTGTCGGGTTCTGAGATACAGTGATCAATAAGATCACTGTATTGCTTAATTAAATCAAGAGTGCCATCGGTTGATACACCATCAATAATAATATATTCAATATCTTCAGTTTTAATTTTTTGGACAGATAGTAATGTGCGCTCGAGTGTTGTGCGACAGTCTTTAGTGACTGTAATAATGCTTAATTTTTTCTGTAAGTTATTCATGGGCGTCTTTTTAAAAAGTTATCTATTCGATATTAGTGGGTTTCTATGGAATAACACGTTTTTGTTATTGTAGGTTTATTCTTCAAGTAACGATTGTTGTTCTAATTACAGTTGGCGTTTGTTAGTGTTTCCATTATTTTATGAATATTAATGAGTAGTGTAAAAATAGATTTCCATGCTGTTTTTATACCTAGCATTCAGAAATTACTTTATGACAAATATATTCGAATTTTTTTGCAAAACCAATTCTATTTGAGTGATGCTGCGATTTTGCCTTATTGTAATGAAATTCTTCATTGTCAGTATTATACGCGTCTAATACGGTTATCATCGTACTTGCCAGCATGTTTTCATCTGTTGGATCAAAAAAATATCCTCTCTCTGGAGATTGTTCCTGATGTACTTTGATATTTGAAAGGATAACCATCTTCCCTAGCGCTTTAGATTCTTCAACGGCTGTACTCCAGCCTTCGAATAAAGACGGATTGATGACGGCGATAGAGTGCTGCATTAAGGCCGCAACATCCGGAAATGGAACCATCCCTAAAATGCGAAAATTTTCTTGTAAGCTGTAATCTTTTACTTTTTTCATTAGTGATGGGAAATATTTTTTATTGCGGCTGTCTTTTGTAGATCCTGTCGAAATAACCAAAAAATTATGCCCTTGCTCTTTTAATAAACGCAATGCCTCTATAACAATTAAGTGATTTTTATGCGCCCAAAACTGATTAGGGATATAAAACCATGGTTGATCAATATTATACTTTTTAGATAAGTTTGATGATTTATTGGAGTTCCCACAGATTGAAGGAATAAATCGTAATATGTGAGATGAAATTTCATTATCATCGTAAAATTTATTTAAGTCATTCAAAGCATCTTGGCTACTTAAAATCATAGCATTGCTGCGCTGAATGATATCTAAAAATTGCTTATCTCTGGCTTCGCATTCTGTCTCATCAAAAAAGTTGGGTAGATGCTGATGTTGAAAGTCAGGTATCCATCCTGTTGATGGGATTTTGCAGTTTTTCCACAGTACAGAGTTATGTGAAATTAAATTAATTTTATATTTTCGTAAAAAAACATACAGAATATAATCGCGAAATGGGAAGACTTTAGTAAAAAGTTTACTTGTCCACCACGAAAGACTGTATCGATCTAAAATAGGAGTTCGAACAATTTCAACAAGATCATCAAATTTATTTTTATTAGTTTTTAATCCAGTAATAACTACAGGGTGAATGCACACGTCGGAAGCTTCGTTGATAGCAGTAAATAAACTTCGAAAGTAATTAACGCCACCTTGCCATTCGACATGATCGAGAAAGAAGGCTACTCGAATTATTGACATTTTTTATACCAATTTACGTACTGGGAGACACCTTCTTGCCAGTTGATTGATGGTTCCCATCCCCAAGATCTTGCTTTCGAGATGTCTGCAATATATGCATTTGGGTCGCCTGGCTTAACTTTTGATGAAAATGTTGGTTTGACACCAATATTAAACTCATTAGCTAAATGTTGTAAGATATCTTTAACCTTAACGCCATTACCATAGCCAGCATTCGCTATAGGGCAGTCTACGGATGTATTCTGTGATGTAATGAAAAGCAGGTTTGATATGTCTTTCACGTGTAGCCAGTCTCTAATTTCTTCACCAGTACCAAAAAAAGAACAATCATTTCTTTCTATTTTTTTGCATGCATCCCATAACAACTGTTTACGTAATTCAAGGCCATATATAGAAAACATACGCACGATTGCAATAGATAAGCCATATTGCTTTGAATAAAGTTGACACAAAGCCTCGGACATTTGTTTGTGTGCTCCATAAGGAGATACTGGGTTTAAATCTATATTTTCCAGTATGGGGAGTGGTTTAACCTGTCCGTATACTGCTGCGCTAGATGGGTAAATCAACCTTGTCGATGGGGAATGTAAACGAATAAACTCTAAAACACTTGAAGTACTACACACGGTTAAATTAAAGTCAGCGGCCGGTTGTTCTACTGAAAACCCAACCGAGGCTCCACCAGCGCAATGTATAATGACATCAGGTTGATCTGCAAGATTTATTAATGAATCAAGTGTTACGTCAGATTTTATCCATGCACTAAGGCCATGGTCACGCCAGTTTAGAAACTCACCATGCCCAATGCCTGTTACTTTCCAACCCTTTTTATGGTATTCACGAGCAACATGTCGACCAATAAAACCTGACGCCCCGGTTATCAAAACTTTATTCATTGCGATACTCTATAAGCTGCATTTTTTATAAATCATAAAGTTCACGGATACTGTATTTCTTACCGTCATTTACATTTATAAGAGTTTGATCTGACACTTGATTGAGTCGTTCTTTAAAAGATAAGAACGTTAAATGCCCACTTTCATCTCTTGCTTCACTAAATTGTGATTGGACCCATGCATTTTCCGGTGCTACTACATCTAGGTTCGAGACTAAATCATCCCGAACAAAGAAAATATTATTACCCGCTTTGTTTGACCCAACTAGTGAATAGCCTTTATTTTTAGCTAGTTCTGTAAAGGCTTTAATGGATGCGCCGTAATATAAGTTTGAGAAGTGTGAATCTGATCTAACAAATTGAGGGTTATATGGCGTGCTTACAGGAAGGTTAGCACCCCATAAACTATTATATTCACAGATAACAATGCGGGGATTGACGATATTAATGGCATCCCATACCCAATAGTCATTTCCGTCAATATCCACCGATAACAGGCCAATATCTCCTGAAATACCATTTTTTTCTATGAGTGAATTAATGTTTTCCTTATCAATAAATGCGCATTCAGCTTTTATATTATGCTGCCAATAAATAGGGTCGTTTTTTATATACTGAATATTCTCTTTTGAGCCATCAATAACCAATCCAGCCCAATTGTTGTTTGCAGCTAAAAATCTTGTGTTTGATTCAACATACCTTTCAACACCAAATTCAACAAAAATAGGATTTTCAATTTCAATTTTATTAATTAGATGCTGGATTAACCCATCTTCTCCCCATTGAGAGGTCACTTGAAACTCGTAATCACTGAAATTTTTTGGGTTCTGAAAAGTCAGCTGTTTACTTTCAAGTCGACCTATAGATTGCTGTATTCTCTGTAATCTACTATCTATTGTGCTTATTAGTTTGATTACATTTTTTAATCTATTTATAAAGCGCACGCTTAATGTACTCCTGACATTTTATTGCTGGCAGTAAATAATCAGTATGATTAGTGATTTTTTTACGGATTAATTTTTTCGCAAACAAACCATTTTCCTAGTGATATTTCGTCTTCCCAAACTGAATCAAGAACATATACCGAGTCATAAACTTGATCGTATTTTTCTTTCCACCATGCAACAGAGTTATTGTGATAACTTTGCGTTGTTGTAAGCCAACCCTCATTTTCATTACTTCTCGAAACTGGATGTTGATGGAATGACATGTGGCCAACTGTTCTATAGCATTCCGAAAGAAACTTAATGATCCCCTCTTCAGTAAAATGCTCAATAGAACCAATTGAAAAAGCATAATCAAATTCGTTGTCAGTATAAGGGAGCTGTGTTGCATCACATGTACGTAACTTTTCTATAGGGATGTTATGTTTTTCAGAAGCTTTGGCAAGTAACATCTCTGAAATGTCGCATCCAAATAATTCGAGCTCTTTAAACTTAAGTAGGATTCCAATGGTTTTTCCTGTCCCACAAGCTATGTCAAGAACTTTACCTTTTCGTCCAGTCATTAATAGCTGAATTTCGTTCCATGCATTTCCTTCTCCCCAAGTTTCTAAAACTTCAGCAAAATCAGGGTCCCAGTACATGTCTAAGTCTTGCGACGAAGTTGTACCTTTACGAATTATTTGAGATTTTTTAATTCGATGTAGTGCGGAAATTAGAATAGGGGGACATAATGATTTTACAATACGTTTTACATTCATTTGATAAAAGCTCCGGAATTTAATTCTTGATTTCATACTAAAATATAATATGTGATGATAGGGTGGAAGATTCTTGAAAGGTTATGATGATTTTATTCTTGGTTTTAAGTGCTTGCAGTATAGCCTGTAAAGGAGGTTTTTTTGTGATTGATATAATGGCTTTATGATTACAGAAATGTTTAATTTAACTAAAATGTAAAAAATTCTTGTTTTTTGCCATGGTGAAAATTTTTTTGTAATCTTTAGTACCAATTTGGAAAGCACGTAGAATGGAATGAAACTTTCAATTTTTCTGTGATTGAAAATTTTAAAAATATTTGAATTGCTACTTACTCCACGAACCCCGAGAATAATATTTCCTTCAGATGTTCTATTTATTTTTCCTTTAGTTGTGAGGTAGAGGATTGTTATCCAGTCAAAACCGAGCCAGTCATAATCAGGAAATATTTTATCCAGTATTTCAGAATCTTTCATGATTTTAGTGCGGAACAAACAGTAAAACAATCCGTGAGATCGGAAGCAATTTTTGAAAAATTTCATATGCCGATCGAAAATGTTATCTTCTTCTATTGAAAAGTTCACGAGTTCCCTGTTGCTTGGCCAGTTCTCAAATCCATTGGGTGTGCCTGATGCCACATAGGATGGGTTTTTTTGTAAGAAATCATAGTTTAATTCTAGATAGTTTGTTGAACGAACATCGTCAGCTGCTGCCCATATGAAATAGTCCCCATGTGATTTTAGCAGCACATATTTAAAGTTTGCAACAGGCCCAATATTTTCATTCTGTCGGACATACTTAATTCTTTCATCTTTGGCTGAATACAGTTTGCAAATTTCTTCTGTATTGTCGGTAGATGCATTGTCTGAAATGATGAGTTCAAAATCTTTTAATGTTTGATTGAGTAAAGAGTCAAGAACGGCTTCGATAAATTTGGCGCCATTATAAACGGGCATGCCAATGGTGATTGCTGGCTTATTACTATGGTTTGAATGGTTCACAAACTCCAATCCTCTTTATTCTTTACTATATAATTTAAAGGCATTACTTTATTCTTTTTAAGTAACCGTCTCGCGCAACTGTAATCAGTAGTTTGTTTTGTATGCTCTTATCTATTTCAAATTCTGGGTGAGTTGTAAGATATTCCCATACTGCTGTTTTAGGGTTGTCTCCTGGACCCCAAGAACGATTTGGGTATGAGTCAGCTGGCATATCTTCAATCAAAGTATCAAATACTACACAGTAACTACCTTTTGATACCAGCGGTGCATACGCTATTAGTTCTTCAAGAGCATGTTGGTGAGTGTGATTAGAGTCGAGTACTACCAAAACTCTTTCTTTTCCTTTAGCTAGTTGCTCAACTTGTTTAATTGTTTCTGCTGAAATGCTAGAGCCTTGAATCATCTCAATGTTTTTATACATCGGGTGTAATTCAATTTCTTTTCTGTTGTGTTCGCGAATATCAATATCTATCCCTAATACCTTTCCCTCACCAAAACCTGAATTTGAAATCATTTCAAGCAGTGAGGCATAATAAATTAATGACCCTCCATGAGCGATGCCGGTCTCTATAATAAGGTCGGGTTTAATCTCCCAAATGATTTCCTGCATGGCAATCATGTCTTGGGGGAACTGAATGATAGGTCTTCCCATCCACGAAAAATTATAGGAATATTCAGGTTTTACTGACTCAACAACAAATGTATGTGCGGCTTCTACCAAGCTAGAGTTGGCTTCATTTGATTTCACTCGCTCTATGCGCTCATTCATAAACTTTTTTACTTCATCAATCATTTTTAAATACCTAACTTTATAATTTCATTGAGTTTGTTTGATTTGCCCCAAAAGGCAAGAGGCTCATAATCTGGGTAAGGATAATAACCAAGGTTAAGTTTAATGCTCCATTCGTTTTCTTTTATCCAGCGTTCTACCAAGCGTCTGACTGATATTGGGATACCACTGCACACATTGACAATGCCAACATTTTTGTTCATGCATACTAATTTTGCAATTTTTTGCACTACGTCATTTATATGTAAATAATCTCTTAACTGTTCACCACTTGACATGTTGAATATAGCTTCGCGACGCGAAGCGGCCAAGCGCAATTGTGAATACAATGTATTGTCGGGTTGATCTTCCCCATAAACATAAAAAAGACGCATCCATGTTAAGTTAAAATTATGTTCACTTTGAAGGAATTGAAGCTGTTTTCTTAACGCGTCTTTTGCATAACCGTAAGAGTTATTTGCTCTGGTTTCTAATTCTTCGCATAACTCGCCGGATTGCATTCCATATTCAAAGCATGTGCCTATCACTGCTACCTGCTTTAAACCTGATTCAATCATTAGCTTTATGAATTTGTAATGCATTGGAAGTTCAGTGTCAATGTGGTGTGATGATTTATAGTCGGGTAATCCACCCCAAGCTAAATGTAATAGTGCATCCGGTTTGTCAAATGCTGTAAATGCATCTGCACTTTCATTGTTGATTTCATACTCAACAATCCTACAATTTATATTAAGGTCAGCAACTTTTTTTGCATCTCTGACGACTGCTATTACTTCATGACCATTCTGTATTAGCAGCGGAAGTAGATGGCGACCAATAAAACCTGAAGCACCTGTAATTGCAATTTTCATTGTATTGTTAGCTCCGGTATCGCTATTACGAACTTTCCTTCCCAATCCTTAATATATGCTAGTTGAGTCGTAATCTCGTCTTTGAGGTTCCAAGGTAAGATTAATACATAGTCAGGTTTGTCATCTTTTAACCACTCTTCATTTACGATAGGAATCTGACTCCCAGGCATATATTTCCCTTCCTTTGCTGGGTTCATGTCCACAACATAAGGCAGAAGATCAGGATGTATGCCTGCATAATTAAGTATGGTATTGCCTTTCGCTGCAGCACCATAAGCAGCTACTTTTAAATTATCCTGCCTCGCTTGTTTTAAAAACTCTAGGAGGTCATTTTTAATTTTATTCGCTTTCTCTTGGAATCCATTATAAAAGGTTAATGTATTTAATTTATTATCTATTTCTTCCTTGATAAGATTATCTACATTGGAGTTTATAGCGTGTTGACCTGTATCGCTGCGTTGAGCGTAAACTCTAAGGCTGCCGCCGTGGGTGCTCAGCTTTTCCACATCAAAAACAGTCAGTCCATTGCGTTTAAAAATTTGTTGAACAGTGATGAGTGATAAGTAGGAATAATGTTCATGATAAATGGTATCAAATTGATTCTTTATGACTAAATTCAGTAAGTGAGGAAACTCAAAGGTTGCCACGCCGTTTTCCTTAAGAAGGATGGAGAAGCCTTTAACAAAATCATTGATGTCTGGAACATGCGCCAGTACATTGTTAGCGGCCGTTAAATCAGCGTGTCTACCTTGCGCGGCTAATTCTTTCGCTTTGGCTTCCCCAAAGAAATCTTCAATAATGCTTATGCCTTTTTCTCTTGCAGCGGCAGCGGTGCTTTTAGTAGGTTCGATACCATAACAAGGTATGTCTCGTTGTTGAACATACTGAAGGAGGTAGCCATCGTTGGCAGCAATTTCAACCACACTGCTAGATTTATTTAAACTGAATCGGCTAGCCATTTTCTCGACGTAGTTTTGCGCATGCTTTAACCAAGAAGCGGAGAAAGAGCTAAAATAGGCGTAGTCTTCAGAAAACATTTCATCTGCGCCCACAAAATCTTCTGTTTGCACGAGCCAACAATGGTCGCAGACCATCACTTTAAGAGGGTACCAAACTTCTTCTTTCTCTAGCGCATTCTTAGATAAGTAAGCATTCGAGGGTGGAGATGTTTTTAAATCGATAAAGTTATGCTTTAGCTCGACATGGCAGTGTCTGCAGTTCATGGAATAATCAGGCCTTTGAAACTTGAATGGATAGTGGGGTGTGTCTTATCTCGCTCAGATACTTCTGTAATAGCCAATGGCCATTCGATATTGAGAGTAGGGTCCAGCATATTCAGTGCATCTTCGTGCTCAGCATTATAAGGCATACTATGTAAATAGAGTAGTTCGCACTCCGGGCTTAAGGTTTGGAAGCCGTGAGCAAAGCCTTCGGGAATGAGTAGGGCGCATTGGTTGTCAGCAGAAAGCTTTTCAGCGTGCCATTGTAAAAATGTGGGTGAGCGTTGTCGTAAATCTATAGCGACATCCCACACTTCCCCTTTAATACAGCTAACCAATTTCATTTCTGCATAAGGAGGGCGTTGAAAATGTAGGCCTCTTACGGCACCTTGCTGCTCAGTATAGGTATGGTTGATCTGGGCAATAGGTTTTGTCCAGCCAGCATGGTGAAGCTCGTCATCACAAAATAGACGATTTAAAAAGCCTCTGGTGTCGCCCAAGCGCTGTCGAGTGACTTTTTTAAGTCCTGTGAGAGGTAAACTCTCTATGGTAAAGCGACTCATCAGTGGCTCTCGAATGCCTTAATATCTTGTTCGCAAAGGTGCCGCGCATCTTGTCCTTGGTGTTGGTTTTGATACCAAGACATCGTGCGATTGACAGATTCCTTTAAGTTCCATCTGGGGTGTACCCCAAGTTGTGTACGAGCTTTAGCAATATCCAAAGTGAGAAGGCCTGCTTCGTGAGGGCCTGCTGTTCCATCCCCATAGTCAACTTGTCCATGAGGAAAGAGTGGGCGCGCTAACTCAATGACTTCTTTAACCGTAGCCGCTTCACTTGTCTCCGGCCCTAAATTATAAGCGCCCGCTAGATCGGGGCTGCTCCACAAGCGCTGTGCTAATGTTAGATAGCCTGACAGGGGCTCTAGCACGTGTTGCCAAGGCCTTACTGCATTAGGGCGACGAATATGGACCACTTGACTGTTTTGCCAAGACTGAATGATATCGGGTATTAAGCGGTCGGCTGACCAGTCGCCACCACCAATGACATTGCCTGCACGTGCACTGGCAATCGCAATACCTTGTTTTTCGAGAAAAGCATCTCGATAGCTATTAATGACGATTTCACTCGCCGCTTTGCTCGCGCTGTAGGGGTCATGTCCACCTAGGGTGTCGGTTTCACAGTATGCTTGGTGCCGCTCTCGGTTTTGGTAAACCTTATCGGTGGTGATCATTACGGCTACTTTAACAGTATTTAATCCACGTAATGCATCGAGAGTATGGGCTGTACCCATAACATTACTTGAGAATGTAGCAACAGGGTTGGCGTAACTTTCTCTGACTAATGCTTGTGCTGCAAGGTGAAATAAAATGTCTGGTTGGCTTTGCTGTATTAAACCCTTGAGCTTTTCGCTATCTCTAATGTCGCAAAAGTAGCTTTCTATCGTCTTATCGATATCTGTTAAAGAGAATAGGTTAGGTGTGGTGGCTGGATCTAATGCAATGCCTGTTACATGAGCGCCTAATCGTTGTAGCCAAAGTGCTAGCCAGGCACCTTTGAACCCAGTATGGCCCGTTAGGAGCACACGTTTACCCGCCCAAAACTGAGAGGTGGTTTTCATTTCCATAAGCACCATGGCGCTTTTTTTGTTGCCCAAAGTTCTTCAAGATAATTTTTATCCCGCAGGGTATCCATAGCATGCCAAAAGTCTGAGTGCTTCCAAGCGACAAGCTCCCCTTGTTTGGCTAAAGACTGTAATGGTCCATCTTCCCAGGAGGTGTTGTCATCATTAATGAGGGAGAGGACTTTAGGGGATAAAACAAAAAACCCCCCATTAATTAATCCACCATCACCCCGAGGTTTTTCAGTAAATCCTGTGACATCATTGTCGGATAACTCAAGCGCACCATAACGGCCCGGGGGTTGTACGGCAGCGACAGTAGCTAATTTACCATGTGCTTTATGAAATTCTATTTCCTTACTAATATCAATGTCCGCTACTCCATCACCGTAGGTAAAACAAAAGGCTTCTTCGTCTTTCACATATTCTTCTATGCGCTTTAAGCGACCACCCGTCATAGAGGATTCTCCTGTATCTACAAGAGTGACTTTCCATGGTTCGGCTTTCTGGCGATGTACTTTCATGGTGTTCGATTGCATGTCAAATGTTACATCTGACATATGGAGGAAGTAATTAGCAAAATATTCTTTAATCACATAACCTTTATATCCGCAGCATATAATGAAGTCATTGACGCCATGTGCTGAATATAGCTTCATTATGTGCCATAGGATAGGCTTACCGCCAATTTCAATCATTGGCTTTGGCTTTAGATGCGTTTCTTCTGAAATGCGTGTGCCAAGCCCTCCGGCGAGTATTACTGCAATCATGATGTGGCCTCAATGTTTTTCATGCTAAATTCTTTTCCGAAATGAGAGTAGTCCATTCTAAAATCACTTGAGTTGATGAAGTTTTCTAGTGCTTTACAAATCATTTGATGTTTTTCTTGAGTGAATTCTTGTTGCCATACGTCATAAATTTCGGGTTTAAATTGATTAGAGTAACCCCCAATATCAATTAATAGCTTATCATAGTCGTTAAAGAATATATTTTGAGTGTTAAATATAAAACGCATAAAGTAATATTCGTATACTTCTTGTTTATTAATAGTGAAAGTCAAATCATCTAGGCCAAGGAGTAGTTTTTGGTATTCTGCAATGGTTTTCGGATGTAAGTTGAAGTTATAGGCTATATGCGGGTTGTTTATTGACGCATTTATTACGGGTATACCAAGTGCGGCATATTCAAAACCGATAGTTCCATAGACGGATAGAACGCAATTTATTCCCTCTTTAATTATTTGATGATGTGAAGCCTCTGCAGGTAGCAAGTTAAACTTAGGGTATTTGTCAATAAAATTGTTAATGATATCCATTGTGCCCGGCAAGTAATCGGGATGTGTTTTTATATACCAGTCATAGTTCGTTTTTTTACTCACTTCACCTAGAAAAGTAAGCCACTCATAAAAGTCAGGGAAAAGATTGTTGCCATAACTGTGAGGGCTGTCAAAAAAACAATGGGTTGCGATAAGTATTTTCTTTCGTGGCGACTCCATAAGTAAACGTTTTTCACTGATGTCACCGTAAGCAGATTTTTTCGAGTAGTTCATGTCAACACCAATCACACCGGAAAATCGTTTTTCAATACGTTTTTTAGCTTCTTTTTTTCCTGCTTCTTGGATGCTTTTTGATAGGCGGGAGAACATTTCCGGAAAGTAATGGAAGTCGTTGTAGGCAAACATATTTTTTGATTTCAGTTTGTAGGCATGGCTCAGGTTGATTTGATAAACTTCAATACCCTTATTTAAGGCAATGCGTAATGGTATGGCTGTATTATAAACGCAATGGCTAACATTGATGGCGCATACGTTATGGTTGTCGAAAAATTCCTCCCAAGCAACAAATATTTCTATTGATTCTTGTAGATGTTGAATGAATGATTCGGATTCCCAGTCAATTGTAGGAAGATTGTTTGAGCGCAGATAGGTGTCATAAATCAAATCGCCAATCCAGCTCCCATTTATAGTGATGCCTTCTATTTTTTTTGTGGAAAATATAGTTTTTAATAATTTTTTTGAAATATGTTTGGATTTATTTTTTTGTATTCTTGATGGCGTAATATTTAAAAAGCTATCTGTTCCGAAGGACTGGTATACGCCCCAGTGGTCAAATTTTAAGAGTTCTTTTGTTTTTAATGATAGTTTTTGTTTGAGGTTTTTTGGTTGGTATGAATTATAAGCAATAATTTTTGCGTTATATTTTTTTGCAAGTGCATTCCCAAGATATGAGTAAGCTATATGTGCCGATCTTAGAGTGTTATGTTCTAGAAGGACGATGGGTTCTTTTTTTTCTATTTCTTTCTTATGTTTGAATGTGACGCTATTATGTTGCATAAACCGCTTGGTTGATTTAGGTGTTTTTAGTCGTGAAACGAAATCGCTAATGAATTTTTTAATGGGCATGTGGAATGACTTCATTTTTTAATGTTAATTAAGGAGTGACTTCAAGTGTTCTATTTCTGGGTGTGGTAAAACACACTCTTTTCCTTCTGGTGGTATTACTGAAATAACTCTACGTTTTGCAATTAGACCAATGATCATTGCCATGCTTTCGCAGCCGACAATGATATCGTTTTTCAGTAGTTCTTCTAACAAAGTATTGTCTCCGCCGATGGCTATTGGGTGGTTCTTATTGTTTAAAAGGTAGTCGTATTTCCCTTCTCTTTCTGATGGGTGTGGTCTGATAGTGATCTTCGATATACTTTTTTCTATAGTGTCAATATGTTTGAAAAAATAATCTAAGGCGGTAAACTCTGTATACCCCCAGTGCATAGAGTTTTTGTACTCTTTTTCTGCATGCTCACTTATAGGCTCGCAAACAAATAAAATACGGCCTTTAGATGCGGTGCATTGGTCGTTGTGTTGTAAGTTCTTAATATTGTCTTTTATGTCTTCAAAATATGGGTTTTCTACTAATTTAATAGTGGTATAAGGAAAGTTTTTCAAGGCAATGTCTTTTGCCTGAATGTCACTAATCCATATTTCATCAGGCAATTCTTGGCTTCCATTCTTGTTGAATCTTTCCTTGTAATTGCACCAATGGTCGAGGAAGCAGTAAGTAGGCTTTTTTATTGCTCTTGCCTGTTTTATGGCTTGCCATTCTAGATCGGATTGCCAGCTGCTCCCACATAAAAATTCATCACATTTTATCAGGGCTTCATTGAGTTCTATAGTTTCAATGTTTTTTATTTTACGCTTAAATATTGCAACGGCGGGTCCTGCCAATATAAGTTTGCAGTGAGGTTTGTTTCTCAATACGTAACTTGATAATATTTCTGCCCCGCCAGCGTCGTGAGATATGATGGCTATCATTAGTTGTTTACCTGATGGTCAGCCATTCTTTACGCAAAATAGCGAACTCGATTACATCTTCCCATTTCCCTTCTAACCATAGGTGCTGAATTCTTCTGCCTTCCTCACGCATACCTATTTTTTTTGCTATAGCAATCATTCCTTTGTTGTTGGCTGCTGTGCCACAGTAAATTTTTTCTAGATTCAGTTTTTGGAACCCGTGTTCTAGTAGTTTTTCTATCGCCAATATAGAAACCCCACAATTCCAATGCTTTTTCTCGCCTAACAATATTGCAAATTCAGCGCGACGATCAATAAACGATATGTTTTGTAAGCTAAGATTACCGATATGCCCATCTATTTTGTGGCATATAGCCCATACTATGAGCTCATTTTTTTTGATGGATTGGTAATAAGTCAATAAGCTCTCAGTTGTAGGGAAAAATTTCCCATGAGAATTATACTGGCAAACTTTTTGATCTTCTAGCCAAGAGAGATATGGCCCGCTAAGATCGGTTTCGTTTAGTGAACGAAGAAAGTAATTTTCACCTAAGCAGTAAATCATTTTAAATCCTCAAGATTGTCCCATACTTTATGAAAGGCTGAAGTAATTAGATGTACATCTTCATCACTTAAATCATAGAGGCACATAGGCATAATGATAAAAGTTTTATCGTGAAGCTCTTCGGCAACTGGACAAATGCCTTTACGATAATTTACTTCGCGTTTACATATCTCGGAATTCCACGGAAAGCCTTTTGAACCATAGGCAATTTTTTGTTGATACATAGGAAGTTGGTGCACGTTGACATAGCCTGCGCCAATGGCAACGCCTTCAGCGCGCAATGCATCGCATATTCTTTCTCTTGAGACACCTATACTATCTATGTCTAGCACGATAGGGTAACCGTAATAAACATGTGTCGCGTTTTTTCTGACCGTTGGGGTGTGTAAGTAACTGAGATTGGAGAGCCCTTTATTTAATAGCTGGGCTATTGCTTGACGTCTTTCTACGAGGTGAGATAGTTTTTTAAGTTGTTCTATACCAATGGCACATTCTATTTCACCTAGTCTGAAATTGTAGCCCACCATATTACTGATGTCCTGGACGCCTTTTTCTTCTACAACAGCTTCTGCATGGTTGCGAATGAGCTGAACTTTACTGGCTATTTCATCATCATTCGTAACTACTATGCCACCTTCTCCAGTATGGATATGCTTATGATAGTTAAGACTGTATCCCCCCACATGCGATAAGGTTCCAGCATATTTACCCTTGTAAAGGGCGCCTGGGGCCTGCGCAGTATCAGTAATAACCTTAAGGTTATGTTTTGCGGCAATTGCCATGAGTGCATCCATATCAGCTGATTGCCCAAAAATATCAACGGCCATTATGGCTTTCGTGTAAGGGGATATATTGGCTTCAACTGAGGCAGGATCTAAGCAAAACGTCTCTTTATCTATGTCTGCAAATACAGGTATGGCATTCCATTGTAAAATGGCGGTAGCGCTTGCACACATAGTGAAGGGCGATACTATAATTTCATCCCCCGGTTCGATGCCAATTGCACCGACTGCAGCTATTAGCCCTGATGTCCATGAGTTGACAGTAATGGCGTGCTTCACTCCAAAATATTGCTCACATTTCCTTTCAAATTCCTGAACCTTGGGGCCACCAAAGAAATCGTCCCCCCAAGCGCCAACAAATTGAGAAAGAATGCCACTTTCGACGACTTCTTTGACGGCCACAATCTCTTCCTTACCTATAGAGTTATAGTGGGTCATTTCTTTCCTAATGTGTTTTTCTCCGCCCATTAAGGCTAAAGTAGAGTCGTTGCTTTTTTTCATTTTTCATTTCCAATAGATATCAGTGTCTCTAAGCCTTGAAGAGCTTCTTCGCCTGTACATAAAGAATTTTCTTGATGTTGGACTGCCAAATAAAGTTGCTCTACCACGTGCCACTGAATATTGTTCATATTAGTTTCTATAGTTTCATGCTTTTTACTTAAGTATCGGTAACCTTGAAATTTTTCACTGCTAATTTTAGGTTGCCAAACTACATG
>Ga0302125_10000677_pt1 | contig 18183 bp, 15 predicted proteins | sample CB4_surface_MG_FD_203111 | JGI IMG/M metagenome (GOLD analysis project Ga0302125, IMG submission 203111) | Marine microbial communities from Western Arctic Ocean, Canada - CB4_surface | ecosystem: Environmental > Aquatic > Marine > Oceanic | place: Canada: Western Arctic Ocean | collected... | reverse complement strand
GTATTTGTTGGAGCTTTGGATTGCGAGTCCTGTTTTAGATGGATAACAAGTTGGTGTCCAAAGAAATTAAAATCTACCCAATGATCACTGCTTCTTCCCTCTTGGCAGCCTAGTGTGTCTCTGTAAAATGTTCTACAACTTGCTAAGTCATCAACGGGTATGGCTAGATGGAAAGGCGAGAGTGTGTGCATAGCTTTAAGGTTATTGTTGAAAGTTTAGGATGTTACTGACCCTCCCAGGCAATCATAAAATATTTAAAGGTAGCACCTTGTGGTATTTGAGATGCTTCAATGGTTACGTTAGGGTTGTACCTTAGGTTTTCTGGTAGTTGTTTTTTGTCTATGGTAATAAACACATCACTATCTTTTAGAAAGATTACAACGGCATCTATACTTGTTTGGATTCCAGAGATTTCATAGTTGTCTTTAATATCTTTAAAGGTGCTCTTTATAGATAGCCCTTTGCTTGTTTTGTATCTAGAGTCATACACTCGTAGGTTGTTTATTGTTGCCTCAGGACTGTTTTGTATATCTGGAGATAGCCCCAGTAGTTTGTCGCCATCTTTTGAAAACACCTCTAGATCTCCTTGCAAGGCATCACTAGGGCTAATATTTGAGAGGGGTACAATACTGTCATTTGCAAAAACAGTTTTTAATTGTTTAAGGGTAGTTTGGCTTGTGAGTGTGCCAATTTTACCATTTGTTATGGTAAAGGCGTCTTTTTTATTTGTGCATTGTACAGATAGTAAAGCGGCTAGGGCTGTTATAATAATAGCGTTTTTCATTATTTGGTTTTGGTTGTTTGTGTATTAATCTGGTAGTTGGTGCAGGTGAGTACTCTTAATTTTTTATAAAAATAACAATTGTATCCTGTCTTGTAAAATAATATAGTCTTTAGTTTTATGGCAAGGTATATTAGGTTGTTTTAATGTGCCTATTTAAAGAGAGATACTCCTGTTTTGTCTTTGCAGAAATAGGTATCCATCGTAGATAATTATACTATCTTTGCTGGCGTATGCAAAAAGAGATTCAAGAGCAAGTAAATAAAGGTATGATGCTTCCACTTATGGAAGAGTTCTACACCATTCAAGGAGAGGGTTTTCATAAAGGGACTGCAGCTTATTTTATTAGAGTTGGAGGCTGTGATGTTGGCTGTCATTGGTGTGATGTGAAAGAAAGCTGGAATCCAGAGAGCCATCCCCCAACTGCCATTAAGGCCATTGCGCAAAACGCAAATAAATACTCGAAAACTATAGTCATAACTGGTGGAGAACCTCTCACCTGGGATATGGGCCCTTTAACATCGCTGTTAAAACAAATGGGCATGAATACCCACATAGAAACCTCTGGAGCCTACCCTTTGTCCGGCTCTTGGGATTGGATTTGTTTGTCACCAAAAAAAATGAAGTTACCAACCCAACAGGTGTACAAAGCAGCTCATGAGTTAAAGGTAATTATATATAATAAAAACGATTTTGAATTTGCCGAAAAGCAAGCTGCAAAGGTTGGTGAAGATTGTATTTTATACCTGCAGCCAGAATGGAGTAAACGAGAAACTATGATTCCTCAAATTGTAGATTACGTTATGGCAAACCCAAAGTGGATGGTGTCACTGCAAACACATAAGTATTTAAATATTCCGTAGCTATTTTTCTTGGTATAATTGACCTCGGTTGGGTTTAAGACGCTCTCTTAAATCATCCATGTGTTTTTTCTCTACCACCAAATATGCAATATGATGCATATCATGCACATTTTCTAGACCACAAAGTGTGTTTTCTAGTTTTTCTGAACGCGAAAATTCTTCCAGGTGTAGGATGTGGTGCGCCGCAGTTTGAGAAGCGTTGGGGCCTTTAAAATCCCAAATTAATTTAATACGTTGGCTCATATAGACGTGTTTGAGATACCTTTATTGGGTGTTTTTGTGTGTGGTAATAGTACCCTGCAAAGTTACTGCTTTTTTTAAAGGCTAGGGTATGTACTTTAATGCATAGTATTGCGTTATTAATTTGATTTGTTTACTAGTGGCAAATTGTTATTTTTGTTTGCTTAGTTATACCATTAACCTATTAGAAAAATACAACTTAAAATACCCTCTTTTTATGAAAAAAATCATTCTTGTATGCGCATTACTCTCTTTTGTGTTTACAGCACAATCTCAATCCCAGAAAGATGTTATTCTTACCATTGAGAATACTCCTGTTTACAAGCAAGAGTTTTTAAGGGTGTATAAAAAAAACCTAGATTTAGTAAAGGACGCGTCTCAAAAATCTGTGGATGGTTATTTAGAGTTGTTTGTAGACTACAAGTTAAAGGTGCAAGAGGCCTATGCTCAAAAACTAGATCAAGGAAAAGCATACAAAAAAGAGTTTGAAAAATACCGTGCTCAGTTATCTAGAAATTATTTATTTGAGCAGAAGATTGAACAAGACATGGCTTTGGAAGCCTATGAGCGCTCTAAGGAGCAGATAAATGCGCAGCATGTTCTAATTATGGTTGATTATGATGCCTTGCCTCAAGACACACTTGTGGCATACAATAAGGCTACAGAGGTGATGAAAAAGGCTAAAAATAGTGTAGATTTTACAGATTTAGTGCTTCAATACTCTGAAGAGCCAAACACCAAAGAGCAAAAAGGTAATCTAGGTTATTTTTCTGCTTTTTCGATGTTATATGCATTCGAGAATGCGGCCTATAACACCAAAGTAGGTGCCATTTCTGACATTACAAGAACCAGTTATGGGTATCATGTTATTAAAGTTTTAGACAGAAGACCAACGGGAAATGAAATTACAGTTTCTCATATAATGGTGTCAAATAAAAATGATGATCCTACTTTTGATCCTCAGGTAAGAATAAACGAATTATACCAATTACTAAGTCAAGGACAGAAATTTGAAGACTTGGCAAAGCAATTCTCTGAAGATAAAAACTCTGGAGTCTCTGGAGGCAAACTAAAGCCTTTTACAAGAGGAAAGTTAAGAGCTCCTAAGTTTGAGCAGGCTGCCTTTGCATTAAATACTCCTGGAGATATTTCTAAACCCGTTGCCTCTTCTTTTGGGTGGCACATTATACGTCTTGAGGGTATCAGCGAGCCAAAAACCTTTGAGCAGCAAAAAGAAAGGCTCTTAGCTCAAGGTAATAGAGGAGAAAGATTGATGGCTGTCACCTCAGAAATAAGAAGTAAAATAAAAGATAAATACGGCTACACAAATGATGCTACCTATGCTACTTTTTTTAACCAATTTGTAGACAAAGAAATTTTCAATAGAAGATGGAAGTATGATACATTAAACCCGTCACTTGATAAGGTTATTTTTACAATTGGAAGTACAAGTTTTTACTACAGAGATTTTGCAGCACATTTGGCAGTTAGACAAACAAGACCGCTACCAAAATCTGTTAAAACTACCGAGAGTGCCGTAAGGTACATATATGATGATTTTGAAACTGTAGTGCTACAAGAGTATTTTAGAGATAAACTAGAAGAAGAAAATCTTGACTACGCAGCTGTAATTAGTGAGTATAGAGATGGCCTACTTATATTTGATGTGATGGAAAATAATATCTGGAGTGTTGCAAAAACAGATACCCTAGCCCTGCAAGGCTATTACCAGAAAAACAAAGCAAGCTATCTCTGGAAAGACAGGGTGGAAGCTACTATTATAACAAGTAACGAAAAAGCCGCATTAGAAGAGACTAAGGTTTTGTTAGAAAAGGGGAAGACACCCCAAGAAGTAAAAGAGCTGCTTAATAGTGATGCTGCTTTAAGGGTTTTACTCTCAAAAGGAATGTTTGAAAATGGTGACAAACAATTACCAGAAAACTTTGAGTTTGTTGCAGGGGTTTCTGGAATTTACAAAGACCAGGGCGGCTACACTTTGGTGCAAGTAGACAAGATGTTACCTGCTGGTGAAAAATCTTTTAAAGAGGTAAGAGGTAGTGTGATGAGCGCTTATCAAGTACAGCTTGAAGCCTCTTGGATGCAATACCTAAGAGATAAGTATTCTGTGGTGATACATAAAAAGACACTTAAAAAAATCAAAAAAGAACTTAAAAAATAATGTCTAAACTCCTTCTTATATTGACTTTGTGTACGGCTATAGTTGGCTGTGATTTTTTGGAGCCTAAAAGCGCCAAAGAACCCGTAGCTAGAGTAAACGACACCTATTTATACCAGGAAGATATACAGGCATTGATTTCAGAAAATACCACAAAACAAGACAGTATTAGTATTGTTGCCAACTATATCCAAAGGTGGGCAACACAACAGCTGCTCATAGATCAAGCAAATATTAACTTGCCCCAGCAGCAAATAGAAGACTACCAGGGTATGGTGGAGGAGTATAGAAACGATTTGTTTGCAGAGGCCTACAAAGGCGCAATTGTATCTAAGCTTTTGGACAGCACTATAACCCGGGAAGAGTACACCTTGTTTTACCAACAAAATAAAGAGAACTTCACCCTAAAGGAAGAAATTTATAAGTTGCGATACATACACCTAGATGCTAGTTTTCCAACTATTTCTGAAACAAAGCAAAAACTACGTCGTTTTAATACTGAGGATGTTGCTGCTTTGCAGGATAGTAGTTTAGAGTATAAGGGAGCTAATTTTAATGACTCTATTTGGGTTAAAAAAGAAACATTACTAAGGCAACTCCCAGTAATTAGAACCAAAGAATCTAAGGTTTTAAAAAAAGCTGCTTTCTCACAATTAGAAGATTCATTAGGAGTATATTTGCTCAAAATTGAAGATGTGCTATCTCCCAATCAAACAGCACCTTTACAATATATTAAGCCTATTATTAAAGAAATTATTTTAAATAAAAGAACGCTAGAACTTATAAAGGAACTAGAAAAAGACATTACTAAAGATGCTGTTAAAAACAAAAATTTTGAAGTGTATACCCAAAAATAGTATTGCAATACTTTTGTTGCTGTGCGCTCAAACCTTTATGGTTGCTCAAGAGGTGATTGCTGTAGATAGTACGGGAGTTGCCAGAGAAAATCCATTACTAGAAGTTGCTAGTGCTCCAAAACAAAGTGATTCTATCTTGCCTTTTAAACGCTTCAAGGCAGAGGGAGTCTCTGCGGTTATTGGAGGCTATGTAGTTTTGGACAGCGATATAGATAAGAGTTATCTAGAATTCAAACAAAACGGAGTCTCTGTTGAGGAGATAACCAGGTGTGAGCTTCTAGGTAAGTTAATGGAAGATAAGTTATACCTCCACCAAGCAAAACAAGATAGTATTATGATCTCTGACGCAGAGATAAATCCGCAAGTGGATCAACTTGTGCAATACATGGTTGGCCAACTAGGGAGTGAAGAAAAGGTAGTTGCATACTACCGTAAAGACAATTTATTACAGCTTAAAAACGATTTGCTGAAAGCCAAAAGAGAGATAGAGCTGGCAAAACGCATGCAGGCTAAAGTGGTAGAAGTGGTTGAGGTTACTCCAGAGGAAATATCTGTTTTTTTTAATAGTATACCCCAGGATGAGCGTCCAGTGTTTAGTGCAGAGGTTGAGGTGGCTCAAATTGTTGTGGAACCTAAATTTTCTAAACAAGCCCTTCAAGGAGTTATAGACAGACTTAATGAATTAAGAGAAGACATCGTAGAGGGAGGTTCTAGTTTTGCGACAAAAGCCGTTTTGTATTCTAAGGATGGGGCTGCCTCAAGAGGTGGTTTACTGCCAAGTATGCGCAGAGGTGATCCTTACTCTAAGATTTTTAAAGATGTTGCTTTTTCTTTATTAGAGGGTGAAGTGAGTGAGCCGTTTGAGTCAGAATTTGGTTTTCATATCCTTAAGGTAGATAAAATTCGTGGGCAAGAAATAGATGTGCGCCACATCATTTTATTTCCAGAATTAACCAATGATGCTATAGACCAGGCAAAAGACCGAATTGAAAAAATTAGAACCAGTATTATTAATGACAGTATATCCTTTGGTAGAGCTGCTCGTCTATACTCTGATGATAGTAATACAAGTAACAACGGTGGGCAGTTAGTAAATCCTACAAATCAAGATACGCGTTTTGATTTAACAAAGATGGATCCAACCCTTAGCGCTCAGGTTTACAATCTAGCCGAAAATGAAGTTTCAAAAATATTTGTTGACCAAGATAGAACCGGTAAAAAGACCTATAAGTTTTTGACTGTAACAAACAAATATGAAGAGCATCCTGCAGATTTTGTAAAAGACTACGAGAAAATTAAATCTCTTGCACTGCGTCAAAAACAAATCAAGACCATTGAGCTTTGGCAAGAGCAGAAAATTAAAGACACCTACATAAATGTAAATAAGGATTACAGAGATTGTGTTTTTGCAAGTGATTGGGTAAAGAAATAAATTTCACTGGCAAACCCGTGAGTTTTTGATCTTGTTTTTTACTCGAAATTAATTAAGATAAATTTATTTTATAGCATATGTCAGACGTAGCATTAGTGCAGCAATTCGTTACAAGGTATGAAGCCTTGCGCCAAGAAATTAAAAAAGTAATTGTAGGACAGGATGCGGTTGTAGAACAGGTATTGCTGTCTGTATTCTCTGGAGGACATGCACTTTTAATTGGTGTTCCAGGACTTGCTAAAACATTACTAGTAAATACAGTTTCTCAGGCTTTGGGTCTAGGGTTTAAGCGTATTCAATTCACCCCAGATTTAATGCCCAGTGATATTCTAGGGTCTGAAATATTAGATGAGTCTCGTAATTTCAAGTTTATAAAAGGGCCTATTTTCTCTAATATTATATTGGCGGATGAAATTAACAGAACACCACCAAAAACCCAGGCAGCACTTCTGGAGGCTATGCAAGAGCGCAGCGTAACGGTTGCAGGACATAATTACAAACTGGATTTGCCTTATTTTGTATTGGCTACTCAAAACCCAATAGAACAGGAAGGGACCTATCCTTTGCCAGAGGCCCAGCTAGACCGTTTTATGTTTGCTATTAACCTAGATTACCCAAGCTTTGCAGAAGAGGTTGAGGTGGTAAAGGCGACGACCTCTGGAACTCCGCAAAAAGTAAACCCACTGTTTACGGCTCAAGAAATTATAGATTTCCAGGAGCTTATACGCCGCATACCTGTGGCAGATAATGTTATAGAATATGCTGTTACACTTGTGGGTAAAACAAGACCAAAGAGCCAAAGTGCTCCAGATCTTGTGAAAAAATATATAGATTGGGGTGCGGGCCCAAGGGCGTCTCAAAACCTTATTTTGGCTGCCAAAACACATGCTGCATTACAAGGTAATTTCTCTCCAGATATTGCAGATGTGCAAAAAGTAGCGGTGGGTATACTGCGTCACCGTTTGATAAAAAACTACAAGGCAGAAGCCGAAGGACTTTCTATTGAAGCTATAATTGCTAGTTTATTGTAGCGCAACTGGGCTTGTTTTTTACTCAAAAGCATTGTTTTTACTTGCTTTCATTATTTTTAAATCGATAATTTTCATACCCTGAAATTATCGATTTCGTTATTTTTAAAGATAATTGTTGCTTATTGTTAAACAATGTGTAATTTAAAATGAATTTCATTGTGTATTTTTAAATAATTCATATTTTTTGTATCTTCGCAGCACTTGTAAATAAAGGGTTTATCGGTACTCATTGTATACATAATTTAAAACCAGATAGTATGGCGTTTGATATAGAAATGATTAAAAAGGTGTATGGGCAAATGGCAGAGCGAATTGACTCTGCGCGCAAGGTTGTTGGAAAGCCATTAACACTCTCAGAAAAAATATTATACAATCACCTTTGGGATGGCGCTGCCACTTCTGCCTTTACAAGAGGTGAAGATTACGTAGATTTTGCTCCAGACCGTATTGCGTGCCAGGATGCAACAGCTCAAATGGCACTATTGCAGTTTATGCAAGCAGGAAAGCCTAAAGTTGCAGTACCCACTACGGTGCATTGTGATCATTTAATCCAAGCAAAGCAAGGAGCCAAAAAAGATTTAAAGCGGGCCAATGAGGTAAGTAATGAAGTGTTTGATTTTTTAGGTTCTGTATCTAATAAATATGGTATTGGTTTTTGGGCACCAGGAGCGGGTATTATACATCAAGTAGTTTTAGAGAATTATGCCTTCCCAGGAGGTATGATGATTGGTACAGATAGCCACACAGTAAACGCTGGTGGACTGGGTATGGTTGCCATTGGAGTAGGTGGAGCAGATGCTGTAGATGTTATGGCAGGTATGGCTTGGGAGCTTAAATTTCCGAAGTTAATTGGAGTACGTTTAACAGGAAAATTATCTGGTTGGACAGCCCCTAAAGATGTTATTTTGAAAGTTGCCGAAATTTTAACTGCCAAAGGTGGTACGGGAGCTATTGTAGAATATTTTGGACCTGGCGCTACCGCGATGTCTTGTACTGGAAAAGGAACCATTTGTAATATGGGTGCAGAAATTGGTGCAACCACCTCCACCTTTGGGTATGACGCCTCTATGGAGCGTTACTTGCGTGCTACAGATAGAGCAGATGTTGCAGATGCAGCAAATGAGGTTAAAGAACATTTAACTGCAGACCCGCAGGTGTATGCAAACCCTGAGCAGTATTTTGATCAAGTAATAGAAATCAATCTATCTGAGCTAGGACCACTTTTAAACGGCCCTTTTACTCCAGATTTATCTACCTCGGTAGGGGCAGATATGACGGCAAAAGCCACCAAAAACGATTGGCCTCTTGATGTAGAGTGGAGTTTGATTGGATCTTGTACAAATTCATCCTACGAGGATTTATCAAGAGCCGCTTCTATTGCCCAACAAGGACTTGATATGGGGCTTTCCATAAAAGCTGAACTTGGTATTAATCCTGGATCTGAGCTAGTGCGTTATACCACAGAGCGTGATGGTATCTTGAGTACCTTTGAAGATTTAGGGGCGAAAATATTTACCAATGCTTGCGGCCCTTGTATTGGGCAATGGGCGCGTTATGATGACCCAAAAAACGCACCAAAAAACAGTATTGTACATTCCTTTAACCGCAACTTTGCAAAGCGCGCGGATGGGAACCCTAATACCCATGCCTTTGTGGCATCACCAGAGCTTACAGCGGCCATTGCTTTTGCTGGACGTCTAGATTTTAACCCATTGACAGACACCCTTACAAATGATAAAGGAGCGCAAGTAAAATTCTCTGAACCTACAGGGTGGGAATTACCTCCAAAAGGATTTGAAGTTGAAGAGAATGGCTACGAGGCTCCATTACCTGACGGATCTGCAGTAGAGGTAAGTGTGAGTGAGAGTAGTGAGCGTTTACAATTGCTTACTCCATTTACACCAATTAAGGACAGCGATCTATCCAGTGCAAAGCTATTAATCAAAGCCTTTGGTAAGTGTACCACAGACCATATCTCTATGGCGGGGCCTTGGCTGCGTTACAGAGGGCATTTAGATAATATTTCTAACAACTGTTTGATTGGAGCTGTAAATGCTTTTGGCAAGAAAACAAACTTTGTAAAAAACCAATTAGATGGTGATTACGGCGGTGTTCCAGACACGGCAAGAGCCTACAAGGCAGCCGGTGTGATGACTGTGGTAATTGGAGATCATAATTATGGAGAAGGATCTTCAAGAGAGCATGCAGCAATGGAGCCAAGACATTTGGGTGTAGCGGCTGTGATTGTGAAATCTTTTGCGCGTATTCATGAAACAAACCTAAAAAAACAAGGGATGTTGGGTCTAACATTTGCCAATGAGGCAGATTACGATCTTATCCAAGAGGATGACACCTTTAACTTTACAGATATTGCAGATTTTAGCCCAGGCAGGCCATTAACTATTGTTTTACGCCATGCAGATGGTAATGAAGATACCATTGTGGTTAATCATACCTATAACGATGCTCAAATAGAGTGGTACCGTAAAGGATCTGCGCTTAATTTAATCAAAGAGCAAAATGGTTAATATTTAAATAACCTATTAAAAAAGCTTCCATGAAAATGGAAGCTTTTTTTGGTTTAAGATTATCTGCTAATATGTAATTGTTGGTAGGTAACCTCATCTGCTGTATGAATATGCAGGAAATAAGTACCAGGAGGTATGTCTTGGGTAAAGACTGTTTTTTCCACACTACTAGTTGAGCCTTGGTACATTATATTAGAAAACTCATCATAGATATAAATATAGAACGTGCCTTCACCGTGCTCTCTAAAGTCTAGCTTAAAGGACACATTAGCTGAGTTTGGATAGGGAACTATTTCTAGTGGGTCTAAACAAGTGTTGCACGGGCCAGAGTTGTATTGTGTTATTTCTAACCACGAATAGTTTCCCTCTCCGCAGCTATTCTCTGCCCAAACAAGCATCTCTCCCTCATATCCAGCATTTCCAGAAAACACATTGTTGTTTGTGATTGTATTTGTTGGGTTCATTTGCCATGATTGGCTTGTACCATCAATATATGGAACAACATCATTTTGCGTATCAAAGGGCTCTGGAAGTGACCATATATAATTTTCTGCTCCTTGAGCTGGCCCAACACTATAATTGTTAAAAGAACCAAAATGTACATCCTCTAGCCCTAAAATAGCTCCAGGGTTATCTGGTTTTCCAATCCATAGCTCTTTGTTTATTTGATGGTCTTCATAAATGGCTTTAATCCAGGCCTGGTTATTATATGTTTGATTAGTATTTGTTGATCTAACTGTGATAGACTGCTCATCTGAGGTTATGATTTGTAAGGATGCAGACACTTGCCATTGCTTAACATCTGTACTGGCGCATAGGTCAAAATCATAGGTTACAATGTCATTAACACAAATAATACTTGGCCCATTTAAACTAGCTTCTTGGTTATAGACACTTGAGGGTAATGGATCTTGATCTAGCTCTGCAAACATCCAAGCTACACTTGTTGGGGTGAAAGAAGTGTGACCTTGATTGTTTTTTGGTCCATAATAGTTGTCAAAGGGTATTTCATTTGTGCACACTAAATCTCGATCTAGGTTTTGTGTCCAATTAAAATCTGGATTTATAAAACCCAGTGAACTAATCGTTGGGATAAAAGAATGGACTTGTTCATTTGTGTTTATATCAATGTAAGCTCCTCCAAGGACATCAGAGATTATTCCTATTATTGTGCCTGACCCAACAGGGTCTGTGCCTTCTATAGGATTTGCAAGTTGGTTATATCCATTAAAATACCCTCCTGCAACATTATCCATACTTCCTCTACTATTATTGTTTGCTACAAACTTACTATCATCATCAAAAAAGTTTTTATACCTAGATATCTTTGCGTTTTCTCCAAAAGATGGCATTGTGAAACTCTCAAGGCTACCAACGTGTATATTCCAGCAATTATTTTGAAATGGCCAAGGGGCGCATATCCTTTGATAGGCTCTTACATTTAGGGCTATTTGCCCATCATCAACAAAAGACCCAACGTTTTGTTCACTTGGGCTATCAAAATTTTTAACCCCTTGAAGTGATCCATTCACTAAAGCCACACTTCTAGTGTTTTGTGGGTATCCATTACTTCCAGTGAGTCCATTAGTAAACAAGTTGTTATAATACTGTATGTAAAATGGATGGCCTCTTGTTTGAGAGAATCCTTGAGAGATGGTTCTGCCATTTAATAATTCTTGGTGCACGTTACTGGTGTTCCAACCTCCCAACTGTTCTATAAGTTGTTGTTTTGCCGCGGCAGAACCTAAGTGATTGTTCACAAAGTCTTGTGCAAGGGCGTTGTCTGACATCACTTGTCTAACTAGTGTTTGCAGGCCTATTGGTATGTTGGCTCCCAAGTGTGGGCTATCAATACTGACCCATAATCTAGTGTTGTGTTCTATGTTGTTTGCTTCCATATAGGCTAAGGCATATCTTGAAATTTGTCCTCCCATGCTAGGTCCTACAATAATTAACTGCTCGTCACTATTGTTTTGCTCAAGAAGTTGATTGATGTGCTGGTATAGTGTTACGTGTGTTAATGCGTTACGTTCTATGTAATCTGCCCCGCCATCTATCTCAATACCCTCACTAGAGGTATATATTGGATGATTTACAATAACAACATCATATCCCTTTGTGTTGAGTTCTTCGATTAATTTTCTAGGATTTCCGTTGTCATCTATATATTCCATCATTTCGTTTATGGATCTATGTTTATCAGGATCTTGATTTGTATCTGCATCTAGTATTTTTCTTTTATCTCCTGGGTCAAAGCCGTCTATAATTATAATTGGCTTGGTTAGTGTGGCAGATGCGGCATTTGATCTGAAAAATATTCTATAATCTAATTTGCCTGTAATGGGTATGTCTTCTGGCTCATAGCCTGCAAATGGATAACTAGATTCAAACCCTTCAACATTTTCAATAAAATTTGAAATAGGTGGGCTTGTCGCAAACCCACTAATGTATATTGACCCAAGGGTTGTTATTGACGTTCCATCAGCCATTGTTGCTTGGGCCTCAAGGTTTTTAGTTCCTTGCGTGTCATAGGTTATAGTAACCTGAGGGAGTATGACAACTCCATTTTCTATGACTTGATGATTTTGGTTGTTTCCAAAATCTATAGTTAGCTCAGTGATGTTTTTGTTTTGTGTGCTTTGGAAAATAAACGCCTCATTGATATTATATACAATAGTAGCTCCTTTTGCATTTGCTTTTAAAGGAGAAAAAACAAAAACATGATTTTCTATAAATGCATCTTTATCATTGCTTATTTTTTCAAATTTCAGAGACTCTATGGTTAACCCGCCTTGATTTTCATCCTGTTGGTTATAGTTTAGTTTATGAAATGAAACATTTAAAATGCCAAGATCAACCTCACTAACAATGCTATGATGCGTTGTGAGTTGTTCTAGTTGGAAAGGGTCTATAAATAACTCCTGTAAAGAGGCATTATGTAGCTCAAGTAAGGCCTGCCTGAAATGATTTTTATCTGAGGTATTATGAAGTTCATTAAAATTGTGTAAAGATGCCCAAGGAACAGTCCTGTCATACAAAACAGCACTAGTAAAGTCTGCCTGGTCTATATCAACCAACATGCTGTCAACTTTAGTTTGTAAGGGTGTTTGTGAATTTATTTTTAAAAAAAAGAGCAATAAAATTGCATAAAGAAATAGATTTCTCATAATTTTGAGTTATTAATAAGTGAAACATTCGTGAAATTTTTTATTTATTATGTTAAGGATGTCATGGCTGTGACATCCTTTTTTTTGTGTTCTATGTCATGTTTTTTTGTTTTTTGTGCACCGGGGAGACCGCGATAGTATCGGGTTTTTTTATTGTTTTTGTGTAAGGGTTGCCAATGTGTAGCTCGAAGTTAATCTGGATATACCACACGCCACAAGGTTCCTTGGATGTCTTTAAACTCAATAATACCAAAATCATAGTCATACCTAATTTGGTTTATATTTTGAGTAAGAGGGCCAAAAAGATTATTGGTGTTGCTTTGATCGCTGTTGGAGTTTATAGTGACCACCTTATTGAATTGATGGCCATCTATAGTTAGGGATGTTTTGGGAAGGGTGTTGTAGGGCTCCAAGAAGATATTTGCCGTGTTTTGAGGTTCATCTATGTATGAGAAAACAGGTACATTCCACATCGGAAAATTAAAACCATTGTTGAGTGTATTGCTGTTTTTAGAGAAAATGTAGTTTACTGCTGCATGGGGCTGCTCACTTGTATTTTCTAAAATTTCAAAACGTATGATTTTGCTATCATAATAGTTTTCTAGCAGCCCTTCTCCTCCAGATAATGAACCATCAGAGTAGGAAGCATTTTTGCTTGTCTGATTTGAGAGTACTTTAAAGCGTATGGTTTGTCCCTCATCATTTTGGTAGGTTATTATCTGGTCTGGAACATAGTTGTAGTTTATAATCAAGGCGCTATCCTGGTTATTGAACTGATAGTAAGGTGCGTCTGTTTGTTCTTGATTTAAACTCATAGAGCAAGAGCAAAGTAGGCTAAAAACAAGTGTTGTAATGATTGTGTTTATAGTGTTTTTCATGGGTGTAGTATTTAATTATTGTATTGCATTGTTATTGTATATCTAACGTTTATTTTAATACGTATATTTTAAGTAGCATATTGTTATGTTATTGGTTTCTAGTCATATCCAATTAAGACCATATTAACTGCAACTAGTTTTCTTGGGAAGTTTATAGCATAAAATTAATTTTTTTTTATGAAAAGCACCATATTTTTTATAGTTTCCATGGTAGTACATCTACACATTCATGAATTAACACTCCTAGTGGCTTAAATCCTATTGTTGTTTGTAGTGGGTTTCTATCTTTGGTGTCATGATTTATATTACTCTTGCCTCTTTTATGCATCACAAACAAAAGTGTATCTCTTTGAGCTTTGCCTATAGTTTTAAAGTCAAACAATACATAAAAAATGGCCATGGTGTTAAGTGGTCTAAGACTTTTGGCTGTTTTTATGTGCTGGATCTGGGGTCTAACAGGGCTTTACTAGCTAGTTATTTACAAGCTGGGGGCTATACTGTAAAAACTACTAGTATTTCTCACAGACAACATGCCAGTAAAGGTGCTCCAAAGCCTAAGGATGATCTTTCTCAAGAAAAGCAACTTGTGTACACCGAGTTTATTTCTTTTTTAAAAGGGAAACGCTACAGTGAAAGCACCCTTAAAGTCTATGGGCATTTTGTGTACTGTTTTTTAAAACACACTGATAATAAACCCCTAGAGTTGCTGGATGAAAATGATGTTAGGTTATTTATAGAAACAAGTGTAGGTATCTTAAATTATGCTGTAAGCACCCACAGGCAAATGGTAAGCGCCTTAAAGCACTTTGCCTATTTTTATCCAGCTTGTGCCATAAATACAGAAGCTATATTTATGCCTAGAAAAGACAGGAAACTCCCAGAAATATTAAGTATCAAGGAGGTTTTAAGTTTGATAGAAGTTACTAAAAACATAAAGCACAAAACCATAATTGCGATGTTGTATGGCTCTGGTCTTAGAATAGGGGAGTTGTTGCATTTACAACTTAAAGACTTTGATTTTGACAGAGATCAATTACATATAAGAAATGCTAAAGGCAGAAAAGACAGGTATGCCACCATTGCAAAGAGCTTGCATCCATTATTAAAAAGCTATTACACAAGTTATAAGCCTACCGTCTATTTTATTGAAAACCCCAAGGGGGGCCTCTATAGTGCAGGCTCTGTGCGATCTTTTCTAAAGAAAAGTTGCAGGGCTGCAGGTATCAACAAAAAGGTTACACCACACACACTGCGCCATAGTTATGCAACTCATTTACTTGAACAGGGCACAGATATAAGGTATATCCAAGAATTGTTAGGCCATAGTAAGCCAGAAACCACTATGATATACACCCATGTTACCCAAAAAAGTCTCAGAGATATAAAAAGTCCTTTAGATACTTCCCTAAATAATCTATCTTTACGTAATAACAACAACAATACGTCACTTTTATACTGAGCAAGTAACCGTATAACAGCTATAAAGATGATCATATAACACGTTAGCCACAAGCAAAAAACAAATGAAATATCAAGTTTTAATATTATTAATATTTTGGTCTTTAAGCATCTTTGCACAAGACCCAAACCCAGACTTATTCCAAACTTGGAATTTGAATTTTGTTCAATCAAGTGATCTTGGAACACCATATGAAGTTTCAGAAATAGAACCAGAAATAACACCAACATTGACAATCCTCGAAAATTATGAATTTAGTGGTGAAGGTGTTTGTAATACATTTAACGGAATATTTACATTTGAAAATTCGGATACTTTACAAACTTCTGAATATTCTAGTACCGATAATGATTGTGGAGTTCAAGTTCATAATTCGTTTGAATCTGAATATTTTTCTTTTATGCAAGATGGAGGGTTTTATGAAATCACGGAAGAAGGCGAAGGTTTAGTTCTTACAATTAGCAATGCACTATTTGGACTAGCTATATTTAGGAATTTCAAACTTAGCACATCCGATTTTGATTTAAGCAACATTCGAATTTATCCGAATCCAAGCAGCAATTTAATATTTCTCAAATCTGAAAATGATTTGATTGAAAAAATCGAATTAATCAACTCAATCGGACAAATTAGCAAATCCTTTATTTCGGATTTTAAAACTTTAGATGTCTCTGATTTATCTGCTGGAATTTACATTATGAGAATTTATGCAGACAATGGTGTTCTGAACGAGAAAATTATAAAAAAATAACCCGATAACAGAACTGCAAAGCCTGTGGCTAACAAAGTATAGCGTCCAATGCTTAGTTGATTTACCGTCGGTAAGAACAAGCATCACTCCTATTTGAGAAAATTCAATTAACTTAGTGAACGCGTTTCAGCATCGGAACGCTATACAAAACCGTTAGGTAGCATAAATTAAAATTAACCAAAAGATGAAAAGAATAATCCCTATTGCAGCTCTGATGATATTCTGCACACAATTAAGTTTTGGACAATGCGATGATTTTTCAAGTGTAATTGATGATGCCGAAAGTTATTCAAGTAACGCAAGTTCGAATGCTGATGACGCATACTCTTCCGCTAAAAAGGCATACAATGCAGATAATTTGGAAGACGCACAATACTATGCGAAAAAGGCAATGAGTTCTGCAGAAGATGCACAAAGTGAAGCAAATAATGCCCAGAGCTCAGCTTCTGATGCTCAAAGTTATGCTTCGGATTGTAATTGTGATGATGGAGTAAGCTATGCAAGTGATGCCGAAAGTTATGCAAGTAACGCAAGTTCGAATGCTGATGACGCATACTCTTACGCTAAAAAGGCATACAATGCAGATAATTTGGAAGACGCACAATACTATGCGAAAAAGGCAATGAGTTCTGCAGAAGATGCACAAAGTGAAGCAAATAATGCCCAGAGCTCAGCTTCTGATGCTGGTTCAAGTTGTGACTAAAATTAAATTAAAACGCTACCTAACACCGTGTATAGCGCATTAAAACGCGCCATATACTAGACCGTTGGCATTCATTTCGGAAACAAATAATAATTTAATAAATATTTTAAAACAAAAATTATGGAATCAAAAAAAACTTTCACAAATGGAATCTTAATTGGAATTATTGGAATGCTATTATTAATTCTTACTTTATCTGCAACAAAACCATCAGTTGACACCAATTCTAAATTTGAATTCTACGACCTTAAAACTACAAAAGGAATTATTTTTGATAAATCAACAGGGGAATTCAAATATGAAACTATAAGAGATGAGCCTTTACAAACATCTTATGAACTACGTATTAATGGTTATGAGAGTAATTCTTATCCGATTCACATAAAGGCGAGATAATAAAAATTTAAACAGAATTTTACTGAATAAATAAAACTCGAAAAAACGAAATGCCAACAATGGCTATGAGTAATTGCTTCTACTCGCCTACTTCTGAAAATCCTCACGGATTTTCAGCTTGGTGTGTATTTGTAAAGTTAAGTGTTAAGCCACGCGACACTCATAGCCGATAGCGTTGGCATTCATTGACGAAACGAACTAAAAAACAATAAAATGAACAAATTAATAACAAATAGAAACTTAATAATTGCGAATTTTTCGATTGTATCTTTTTTTATATTCATTTGGCTAATTAACTTTTACAAATTAGATTTTACTATAATCGGAGTATTTAGAGAAATATTGACAATACCATTTCTGATTGCACAAATTGTGTTTTTAGTTATCGGAATTCAATACTTGACAAAAAATAAAAGGAATTTTATATTAATAGTAAGTTTTTTATCATTAGTAATTTGTTCAGTTATTACAATTGGAAGTTTCTTTTAAAATCGAATATAAGTAAGTATATGAAAAACTGAATTGAAAGCGGAATTTAGCAAGTTGCGGAATTACTCACTCAATCTGAATTGAAAAATTTTGCGGAATAAATCGCTGATTGAATTTATTAAAACGAAGGAAAATCGCAAAACGGAATTAAGCTGAATAATTAAAAGTCTGAATAAAAACAACGAAATGCCAACACCGTATATAATTTATTGCTGGCTTCTTGCCTACTTACGAAAGTCCTCGCGGACTTTCTTGGTCGGTAATTATTTACTAAATTAGTTGCTTGAAACACGCAACAAACCATATACAACAACGTTAGCCACAAGCAAAAAACAAATGAAATATCAAGTTTTAATATTATTAATATTTTGGTCTTTAAGCATCTTTGCACAAGACCCAAACCCAGACTTATTCCAAACTTGGAATTTGAAT